>SDBS01002692.1_pt1 | contig 17702 bp, 12 predicted proteins | sample 2277091 | NCBI WGS metagenome assembly SDBS01 (sample SAMN10404972, study PRJNA504765) | marine sediment metagenome | isolation source: marine sediment core GS10_PC15, 163 cmbsf | place: Arctic Ocean: Southern Knipovich Ridge | collected 2010 | reverse complement strand
GACAACGACATCGTGAACGCGGTCCTTTTTGGCTGATGTACTTAGCATGCCCCGTATCGTAATGCCGGCGCCCGGAGCACTCTGTCCGGCTATGGTGATATATGGTTCAGTGATGACTATGTCGCCGGTGATGACACCTGAGACTTCAAATACAACGATCCGCGGCTCCGCCATTTCACATGCGGATTGAAGACTTCCCGATCCGGATGAATTCAGGTTGGTGACCTTGATGACTCTGCCTCCTCGCCCGCCGAGGGTATCGCTACCGAAGCCTTCGGCACAGGGGAAGGCCGGCAAGGCACCGGCCGAGGAGGAGATTATCAAGACTAAAAGAGACGATAAGATTTCTGGAAAAAAATGACTGGAAAAGTTTACGCATTTTTTGCTTTTATGTAATATTCTGAATATACGCATAACGGTTAGAATCCTTTGCCAAAAAATTTCCATATAGGTGTCCACACTATTCTATTTGTAATGCGTGTCGGAAATATTATATCCGATATTCCCCGGATAACCTCTTAAATAATATAACTTCCTAATTACAATATCGATACCGGCAAGAAGTATTATTTTACAGAGAGAATGCTCGACCTGGCAATAGGCCGTCAATGCCCTGTTACCACAAATTTTTTTTGAGGCATCCTCGTTACGACATATCAGTCAACGTTCGTAGCTGTTCCCGGCACCGATGTCACTTGGCGTAGCGCGCGACGTAATTTTTGGGGAATGCTGCTGCCAGGCGGACCCATTGTTCGGGTTCCTCGCCTCGGCCGTCCTCAAACAGAAAGATACCCCTGTAGTTGATGGCCTTTAGCGCGGTGAACACCTCGCCCCATTCAATGATGCCGTCAGGGTGCATCGGGGGACGGTGGTCGGACTTGGTCTTGAGGTCGAATGTCTCGTGGAGGTGCAGGTGCCAAATACGCCGACCGCCCTGGGCAAAGACCTTTCCGGCGCGGCCTTGCTTGACCAATGGATTGACGCCGTCGGCATCGCGGATATGTCCGATGTCCACGGTCATTCCGAATCGTTTGGATCCGATCTTGTCCACAAAGGCCGCATAGGGTCTCAGACTACCCCTCATGTTCTCCACGGTTAGACGGACACGAAGGTCGCTGGTCTTCTCGAGTAGTTCCGTGACGGTCTTGCGGGACTGGTCGTTCGTGCCGAAGTGGGCCAAAAGGATGCCGGCACCGGCCTCCTCGGCGAAGCGGATCTCATCGAGCAGATGAGCGGCCGCGGCGCGGCGCTTCCCGTCGTCCGGGTCGTTGTACTTGCGCTGCAGGTTTCCGTGTACGGAGACGACAGTGACCTTCTGCAGCCGACACTCCCGGAGAACCTCGGAAACCTGGGCGCGGTTATGTAAGTCAAACCTCGGAGGCATCATTGTAAATTCGATGTGGCTGATTCCAGCCGCCCGAATGGCCGCAACGTGGCGCGCCCCGAGACGCTCTTTTTGGTAAACGGCCATCGAAACACCAAGGCGAGCGGCGATTTCCTGAGCGGTGTAAGGTAGAACAGCCGACGGCGCGATCTCAGCAGGGGCGAGTCGCGCACCCAAGGCGAATGTTGCGCCGGCCAGCGTGGCGCTTTTGAGAAACGAGCGACGAGTAGTCAATAGCGTCATGATCTTGTCCCTTCATATAAAAGATTCTCCGGTTCGGCTACTAACAAGAAAAATCGTAATATCTACCGCGTAAAAACTCATACAGCGGCTTTGATACTACCGGATTATAGTCATACTACTTGAAATATCAAGGACTTTCGGCCTATCTCCCGTCCACGCAGGTGGTGCATAGGCCCTTCACGCAATTTCCGCCGTCATATAATTAGGCGATGATATTGTACGCTTAATTCGGATAACTGATTCGACCCTATTTTTCCACTGGCGTAATTAGGAATATTCAATTATACTTGCTTCCATTTGAAGGAGACGCTATGAAGTTAGAAGAACAAAAATCTTCTGGAAAGGAAAAAGACGAAGCATCTATCGAGATTCTGAGACAGCTAACACGGAAGTTGTGCTCAAACGATATTTCAACTGCCAGGCTGGCAGCATTCAATCTGTCGTGGATGCAGGAAGATGGCTTGGCTATCCTCACGGCGACATTACTTGGCAACTTCTCGAGGACGACCAAGAAAGCAGCAGCGTACGGGCTGAGGAGTATGAAGGGCAGGATGAAAAAATTGGCTTCAGAGGTCCTTGAACAAGGGCTAAAGCATCGTGACCGCACCACTAAAGCAGCATGCGTTAAAGCTCTGCTTCTGATGAAAGGGGGTGCCGGGAAAAAAGGCGGCTCTCACTCGAAGCCTAAATCAACCAAGCATGAGATACAGGGAATTCAAAGGAAAAGTAAGAGAAATACGGAAAACAGGAAATCTTCCAGCAGGTAGATATTTTCTGAGCTGTCCTTCTCGTAAATTCCATCCGGCAATAGATTGCTGACATATTAGTCAAAACTTGATCGTTAAATCAACCTGTAATCCGCTTATGCTTATACTATAAAATCAATATCTGCCACTAATCCTTGAGCCGGTATTGGTTGTCCTGACTGTCAAGTCATAGCTATGAATCATTAAATCCATCTTAACCCTCTGGTGGTCGGGATCATTCCACAAATTGTTAAACTCACCCGGATCTTTTTTCATATCGAATAGTTCTCCTGTACCGTGACCGTGGTAATTTACCAGCTTGTAACGCCTCGTGCGGATCATTGTGCCATAAGACTTCTTGTCTTTTTCGGAGTAGGCGAGGGTGTTAGTATAGGTCGAATAAACGTAGTCCCGATGCTGATTGGGCCTGTCCGTTCGCGTGAGCTGCCGAACAAGAGACTTACCGTGCATTCGGTCATCAGTGGGTAAACCGACAAGTTCGAGCAGAGTTGGAGCAATATCCACGAGCTCCACAAGGGCATTGTTCCTCACATTTTGTTTCACCAGACCCGGCATGGAAAAAATCAATGGAACCCGCACTAAACCTTCATAAAACCGGCAGCCTTTGGCTAACAAACCGTGATGACCAACCATGTTGCCATGATCGCTGGTGAAAATAACCAACGTGTTTTCCCGCTGGCCTGTTTCTTCCAAAGTCTTAATCAGACGACCAACATTGTCATCGATTAGCTCGATCATCGCCCAGTATTTGGCCAGTAATGTTTTTCCTTCACGGCCCTTGTATTGTTTGGGCACCGACTGGAAAAAAACGTCCTTGAGGCGCTTCTGTTCTTCGACATCTGACGGCGCAAACGGTGGTTCAGGCAGCGAGTCAATATCGAAGCGGTCCAGGTATTGTTTCGGCGGAGCAAGCGGCGGATGAGGATCAAAACAGTTCAGGCTGAAAAGCCACGGGCTTTTACGTTTCTTCTTAATAAAATCCAGCGCCCGATCCGTACACCAGGTAGTCTGATGATATTCAGGCGGAATCCCGATTTTATCGGGATACTTTTGCTTAAGTTCAGTGTGGCCGGTGCCCCTGGAGTTTAGCCACTGTTCGTAAGCATGTCCCTTTGGCCAGCTATCGGTCGGGTGGTGTGACCAGTGGAAAACACGATATCCATCATCGGGGCGTTTTTCAATTCGACCGTATGCTGCGGACAGATGCAGCTTACCTGCCAGGCCGCAATCATAACCCGCATCAGCCAGCGTCTTTGTAATCAGCGGTGCCGCATTCTCCCACTTATCATTTCCATTGCGGCAACTGCGGACCGAGCGAGGATAACGGCCGGTCAGGAAACTACCTCGGCTGGGTGTGCAGATCGGACCCTGGCAATGGGCATGTGTGAAGGCCATCCCAGTCTCTACCAACCTGTCCAGGTTTGGTGTGCGGATATACTGGTTACCCAGAGTGTGTATAGTGTCGTACCGCTGTTGATCAGTACAAATCCACAGGATGTTAGGCATTTCTGTTCGGTGTTTCGTTGGTTTCGGCAACTTCTGTCTTACACGTTCGGTTTCGGCTACCGTCGGCTGTATGAACATAACGCCGGCTGAACCGGCCAGAGTACTTTTTAGAAAACTCCTTCGTTCCATGTCTAATGCCTTTCTATCCAGGAGTCACTTCAGCTCTTCATGTCGGATTTATCACCTTTCACTGCCACCGCTGAAGCTCCTCGCTGCATATCTCAGCGGCTCGAAAGATGGCAGCTCGTTTATGGCAACCGCCCCCCACGTCGTATTTAGATGCCCGAGCATGCGGTCGTTTTCATGTCGTTTGGAATAGTCCACAAGGGCCCTGGCGGCATCAGGTTTGCGCCAACTGGCCGGCCAAACGCGAAAACCTTTCTCAAGAAACATTGGTACCGATTCATACTCCTGCCGCAGCCCGTAGTGCCAGTCACAGATTATGATGTCCTTGCTAATCATATCAACAGCTCTCGCTGTGCTGTTGGCACTGGCCTCCCACTTGCCGTAGCTGTATTTTTCCGCATCGATCAGCCGGTCACCCCACATCAGCATTTCAATTTTGTGTTTGCCGACCAGATGATTGTAGTAATCATTGACAGCTTTCGCAAAAAGCTCAGCCTTATCCTTACCTTTACATCGTGGGCAATCGTCTTCGGCTACGAGGAACACTTCGTCCATACCAACATGCAAAGCATCTGCCTCAAACACCTCTATTAATTCGTCCATAAGTGCAAATACAATCTTGTTGACTTCCGGATGAAGTGGACACCAACTTCGACAGTAAATGCCTTCGTTGTTCGGATACTTGCCCGGTGTCTCATCAAACTGAGGATACTTTGTCAGCAGCGGCGCTGTGTTCTTTTTCCATGACTGGTGCCCAATACATTGAAATTGTGGAATCAACCGGACTCGGTGTTTGCGGCACTCACCGAGCAACTTCTTTATCTGCCTGGCACTTACGGCATTTTCCCTTCGAAGCTCCGGATGCGATCTATATTGGTATCCATAATTTATTTCAGCTACTATCACATTTACACCAAGCTTAGATAGCTCGTCAATAATACCCGCCAACTGCTCCACTGCCTTTTGGCTGCCAATCCCAATGTGAATCCCGCGCCAGGACTCTTTACTGTCTTGTTGGGATGCAGTCATATTTTCTTCAGTCCAGCCTATCGTTGATAAAAAAAATACCACCAAGAGAATAAATTTGATTTTCATAATTCCTTCTCGTCTATTCGAACAGAAAGCACGTGTTTTGAACATCTTAAGTTAGTTGCAATGTGGGACAGGGCAGGCTTATCGGCCCTTCTTATCATTTTTGACTTCCCTTTTCAAATTCCTGTACGGGCCCACTGGCGGAAGCAACGGCTTAAGTCTTTCTACAATATCGGGACGTTGTTCTGAAATATTGTGTATTTCAACAGGATCGGTCTTCAGGTCATAAAGAACCAGCTCCACGCTCGATTTCTTTGATTTCTTCTCTTTCGGTTGGTTCGCTATGAGTTTATACCGGCCGTCAAACACGAGCGACCAACCGCCCAGCGAACTGGTAGCATGGGTTCTCGGTAGATCACTTCGTCCTTCAATGAAAGGACGCAGGGACCTGGAATCCATGTCTTTCGGGATCGGAATCCCTGCATAATCCAGGAACGTGGCAGTAAGATCCAGCGTTTCCAGAGGCTTATCGCACATCACATTCTTCCGGATTGACAGTCCCGCCATAACCAACGGCACACATGCCGAAGGATGATATGGCTTCGATTTGCCGCCCATACCGCGGTCGCCGAGCATTTCGCCGTGGTCCGAGCAGTACACAATGAGCGTGTTCTCAAGCTCGCCCCGTTTCTTCAGCTCCTCCTGAAAAACTCCCAGCCACCGATCAATGTTATGGATCATGGCCCCGTAATTACGCCTTTTCGCCGACATGTCACTGCCCTTACCCGCTTTTGCCGGGGGGAATGTCGTATCTTTCCATTTTTCATACATGGATTTGGTTATGTCCATGGGCGGGTGCGAACCGTTAAAGTTGATTTGGATGAACCACGGCTTTCCCCTCGGAACCGTACGGATAAGGTTCAGTCCATTATTCGCTATCCAGTTATCGCAGTACGCGTCATCCGGCATTATGGATGGGCCTGTATAATCGTGGTCCAACGTTTTGAAGTTCTTGATATGAGAATCCACAAGGTTTCTGCTCTTGAGGAATGCAAAATACGGCTCCGGCCTCTTCAGGTTTTTGTAAGCGTTAACTCCATCCTGCTTTCCGGCGTTATCGATGCCGTCGGAAAAACCCCAGGCTTCCAGCAGGGAAGGCTTACCTTGCCTTTGATGCCTGCCGTCAAATCCCCAGTTCTTGCCCGGCTTGTCCAGGTCGAATTTACCGCATCCGAGCACCCGATAGCCGGCGTCGCGAAGCAGGGAATAAAAGGTCATTTGATGCAGGGGATATGGATTACCATTACCGGCCACCCCGCAGCTCGCGTATGTATTGCCCGAAGCCAGACAGGCCCGTGACGGTGCGCAGACCGGTGAAGGGCTGAAAGCATTTGTGAAATGCACGCCCTGTTTCGCCAGTCGTCGCAGATTCGGTGTGATGTCCGGCATTTCGGGATTCATACTCGTCCAATCAAACCGATGCTGATCGGGGTAAAAGAATAAAATGTTCGGACGGGAAACGCCATCCCCCGCCATGACACAATCCAAAGTCGCCATAGCCGAAAGGCCCGCGCCTGCCGTCTTCAGAAACACTCGTCGATTCATCTTCATCTTAGATTTCCTAAATAAGTTACTCAGCAGCATATCTCACTGAAGCCAACTTCCGACTAAAATATCTCAAACATAGGCACCCGGACAACACTCGTGTGGACTGTCGGCATAAATCGGGCAATGCGAGAAATCACCACGTGCGACCCGCTCCTCTTCCCTGCGGAATAAAGACAAGCAGTTTTTGGCGGTCTCCTGCAGTTTCAGTGTTTCGGCTTCGGTGATAGGACGATAGGTCCGGCCAGCCTCGATTGCCTTGTCGAGAAGGTCAAGAAATGAAGGCGGTATTCCCGTGACGACGGGCTTTTGCGAGAGAGTAAATCGCATTGCACGGTCCACTTCATCCTGAGTCTCCGTCGCACGATACCACCATTTACGAGTTCTTTCGACACCTTCCGGCCAGGGACCTTTTGACATTGGCTTAATAGCCAAGACTGCCGCCCCTTGCTTGTTCGCAAGTTCGAGGACCGGCTTGCCAAATCCCATTTCGAAGAACTCGACGAAATTGATTGGGAACATGACCGTATCGAAGCGAAAGCCCTTCATGACCTCAAGCGCTCCTTTAGTAGTGTGCGCCGAGAAGCCGAGATACTTGACCTTTCCCTCTTTTTTGGCTTCTAAAAAAGTTTCAATAGCGCCGCCCGGCCCCAGGGCCTTTTTGACCTCTTCCGGTGTGCGAATATGATGCATCTGGTACAAATCGAAATAATCGGTTTTGAGTCTTTTTAACGACCGCTCCAGTTCAAAACGAGCACCTTCCTTGTCCCTCATCTTTGTCTTACAAGCTAAGAAAATACGACTGCGGTCAATAGCAACAGCCTGCAATCCAATACCCATCTTTTTCTCACAGTCTCCGTCTCTACCATAGGCAGGTGCGACATCATAGTAATTTACCCCTCTTTCGAAAGCATCAAGCAATCCGACATTGCAGCGATCCTGGTCATAATGAGTTAGTGCCAGCCCTGGAAATCCGACAATTGAGACCTTCTCGCCGGTACGTCCAAGGGTCCTTCGCGGTAAACCGGCAACCATATCATCCTGTTTTTTCGAGAGAGATTGTTCACAACCCGACAGAGACTGGAGTGCAAGACCTGTAGCTATACCACTTGCACTTTTCAGAAATGTTCTTCTTTTCATAATGATTTCCTCATGTTAGAAGTAAATAACTTTATTGTTCAAGATTTATCCCGGTCCAAAACTACTTAATCTTGTTACGATCGCTATTATAAAAGACTTGTACATTTTGTCAATATTTCTGCCTTTGTTTGTATATTTGGCTTGTTTTTTCTTTTTAGACGTCATAAAGCTCCTCTTGCGGCCGGTGTCGGGCCATCCATTTGGATTGAGCTGGTGTGAGCTTGCCCATTGCGTTGTATTTCTTGAGAGCAGCTAATGTTGGGTGCATCATCACCATATAAGTGGCAGCGCACGGAATTCTATTATTGCAATATCGTCTGTCCACTTTTATAATTCTGTAATATACGTTCTGAGGGCATGGTTTGCAATACGATTATAATTCTTCCTATAGAACAGTATAAAATTCAAGTGTGCAACATTCGACAAGTAAGAGGAGCAAAGAAGAAGCCGGCAACTATTCGAAAATCAATCCGTTAATGATTAATGAAAGGGAATCGAAAATGAAAAATAAAATACAACCTGTATCTCGTAGAGAGTTTTTGAAGGCCGGTGCTGCCATTTCGGCTGGTGCAATGCTCTCTCCAACTAACAGGATATTCGCTGCTGGTTCCGATACCATGCGTGTCGCCATGATAGGCTGCGGAGGACGCGGGACTAAAGATGCTATCGACTGCCTGAAGTCTGCCAATGGTGTGGAGCTGGTCGCCATGGCGGATCTGTTCCAAGACAAGCTCGACAGCTCACTGGCTGAGCTCAAAAAGAAATGTCCTGACAAGGTGAAAGTTAGTTCGCAAACATGCTTTCTTGGCTTCGACGCCTATAAGAAAGTGCTCGCCATGAAAAAGGTTGATATTGTGATGCTGTTGACTCCGCCAGCGTTCCGTCCACAAATGGTCAGGGCGGCATTGGAGGCGAACAAGCATATCTTTATGGAGAAACCAGGCGCGGTGGACCCGGTTGGTATTCGCTCATTGCTTGCTTCGGCGGAACTTGCTGATAAGAAGAGGCTGTCAATCGTAGTTGGAACACAGCAGCGATGGCAACCACAGTATCTCGAACTTATCAAACGCATTCACGATGGGAAGCTCGGGGATATTGTCGGTGGACAGGCCTATTGGAACTGGGGCTCTTCCAAGTGGCACTTTGAGTATCGCAAACCCGGGTGGTCTGACATGGAATGGCAGATTCGCTGCTGGCCATATTTCGTATGGTTATCAGGAGACCACATCGTTGAGCAGCACCTTCACAATATGGATGTTATAAATTGGGCTATCGGCTCGCATCCGGTTTTATGTCTTGGGATGGGTGGTCGACAGACTCGAACCGGCCCTGAGTTCGGGAACATCTACGACCACTTTACCGTTGAGTACGAATATCCAGGCGGTATTCGGGTAATGAGTATGAGCTCTCAGATTGAAGGGTCCACACCGCGCGTAGGTGAACGCGTCGTTTGTACGAAAGGGGCGACCTTTACGACGCGAGCTGAAGGCTATATAGATAACACAAAAGGTCGGAGAATCTATAAATACGACGACCCTATCCACAGTGGTGAGGTGGCCCAGTATGCTAATCTGATAAACAGTATTCGTCAAAGCAGACCCATCAATGAGTGCAAGAGACTTGCTGAAAGCACGATGACAGTTATCATGGGCAGAATGAGTGCATACACAGGCAGGGCTATGAAATGGGATTGGGCAATTAAGTCCAAGCTCGACCTGTCACCCGGGAAATATGAGCTGGGCGAGCTGCCCGTTCGGCCCGTTGCAATACCCGGAAAGACTCGACTTGTGTAGATTAACTATCACATACAGTTTACGAGGAGAATTATTATGAAACTCGACAAAGACAGCAGCGAAAAAGGCGATGTGTTAATTAACAGTGCAGCAATCTCACGTCGTGATTTTATGTACGGAGCTGGAGTTGCATTTGCGGCTATGACTATTGTCCCCAGCCATGTTTTAGGAGGACCAAGGCATATCCCGCCGAGCGAGACAATACAGGTTGCGGGAGTCGGTGTGGGCGGCGTCGGGCATGGCCAATTACGCGGCATAAGTGAGCAGGCAAATACCAGGATCGTTGCCCTATGCGATGTTGATGATGTGTATGCCAAGAAGACGTATGACTATTTCCCGAAAGCAAGAAGATACCGTGATTTTCGTCAGATGCTGGAAGCCGAGGCGGATAAGATAGACGCGGTGTACTGCGGCACGCCTGATCACACTCACACCGTCATCAGTATGGCAGCGCTAAGAAAAGGCAAACATCTATGCTGTGTCAAGCCGTTGACAAGGACCATTGATGAGAACAGGATCCTTACCAAGGCAGCCCGGCAAGCTGGAGTTGCCACACAAGTAACGGCATCAGCGAACACGTCTAATAGTGCCTGCCGGTTATGCGAAATGATATGGGATGGTGCTATTGGTGAAGTACGTGAAGCGCATTGCTGGTCTAACCGTCCTTTATGGCCGCAAGGCATGTTGCGTCCGCCCGGCCGAGACGAGGTGCCGGGGACATTGGATTGGGACTTGTGGATAGGCCCGGCATCGATGCGGCCGTTCAAGGACAAGTGGCCGCCTGAACATCTTGCGCTGAGCCAGGTCAATTCCAGGCGTCCGCGGGCCGCCGTGTATCATCCCTGGAATTTCCGCGGCTGGTGGGACTTCGGCACAGGGGCCCTGGGCGATATGGGCTGCCATCACTTCAATACAGTATTCAGGGTCCTGAAACTTCGCTATCCGAGGAGTATCAGCGCCAGTTCATCGATAGTCTTTGATGAGACGGCCCCTCTTGCATCGGTTGTCATTTTTGATTTTCCTGCCCGTGAGGGGATGCCGCCTTTGAAACTTTTCTGGTATGACGGCGGTCTGAAGCCGCCACGCCCTGCGGAATTGGAAGCTGGCCGAGACCTGCCGAGTCAAGGAAATATGTATGTGGGCGATAAAGGTAAGATTTTAGACAACAGGATAATCCCTGAATCGAAAATGAAGGCCTATAAACTTCCACCCAAGACACTTCAGCGCAGATCGGGAACCTGGGGAGAATGGGTTGAGGCAATCAGGGGTGGGCCATCGGCAGGCTGTAACTTCGATTGGGCAAGCATCATTACGGAGGCTGTCTTGTTAGGAAATATCGCAATTCGCAGAGGCAAGACACTCAACTGGGACGCCGAGAATATGAAGTTTACAAATGACAGCGACGCAAATAAATACGTTAAGGAACCATATCGTTCCGGCTGGTCTTTGCAGCTTTAGAGGGATTCGCCCGTTTGTTATCTTTGGCAGTATCGCCAAAGTCGAATTGCTTGGGCATAATAGACCACTAAAGTGGAAACAGGATGAGGATGGACTAATTGTTCAGTTTCCACGAAACAAGCCCTGTAAACACGCGTTCGTATTGAAGATTACGACAGTCGAGTAGTAACGTAACTGTGTGGGAATAAATATGAGGTATTGAAATGGATAGACGAAAGTTCCTGAAAGAGTTTGGAGCAGCCGTGACACTTGCCTGTACAGGGAGATTGTGGGCGGCCCGGAAGGGCAATAGAAGCGAAGCTCCGAATATTCTTTATATCATGTCCGATGACCATGCCGCACATGCTATCAGTGCATACAACAGCCGATTAGCAAAAATCGCCCCGACACCAAATATAGACCGTCTGGCCAATGAAGGCATACTATTTGAGAATTGTTTTTGCACCAATTCGATTTGTGTGCCCAGTAGGGCGACGATCCTGACCGGACAATACAGCCAGACCAACGGTGCTCTGGATTTGGGCGGCAGGCTCGAACCGGAAAGGCAATATCTGCCCAAACTGATGAAGCAAGCCGGTTACGAAACGGCCATGATAGGCAAGTGGCACCTGAAGCAGGAACCTGCATTCGATTATTATTGCGTACTTCCGGGGCAGGGCTCATATTTCAATCCGATTCTCAGGGAATCGGGTGGACAGTGGCCTAATAACGAAAAACGCTTTGCACGATATGACTCGTGTCACTCATCGGATGTTATTACCGATACAACGCTCAAGTGGCTAAAAGGCAGAGGCAAGTCAAAACCTTTCTTTTTGATGCACCATTACAAGGCGCCGCACGACAATTTCGAAAATGCCGAGCGCTATGACTGGCTCTTCGATGATGCGGATATCCCTGAGCCAGTAAGCCTGTGGCGGCAGCCACGTCACGGCTCTGTGGCAACCAGAGGTATGGGTACATCCATCGGCAAACGTAACAAGCGAAGGAATATGGGTATGCATATGTTTGTTGACCAGTCGCTGCCGGATGAGCAGTACAAACGGATGGCGTATCAGCGTTATTTGAAGAAGTATCTACGGTGTGTTCGGGGGGTTGATGATAATTTGGGCCGGTTGTTTGCATACCTGGAAAAAAGCGGGCAGATGGACAACACTGTAATCATCTATACGTCGGACCAGGGCATGATGCTCGGTGAACATGATTATATCGACAAGCGCTGGATGTACGAGGAGTCAATGCGGATGCCGTTTCTTGTAAGGTATCCTAAGATGATTAAGCCGGGAACCCGCACAGATGAAATCATCAACAATACGGACTTTGCACCGACTATATTAGAGTTAGCGGGCCTCAAGACTCCCAGCTACATGCAGGGGCGAAGTTTCGTTCCGCTGCTGCGGGGCAGAACGCCTGCTGACTGGCCTAAGTCCACTTATTACCGCTACTGGATGCACATGGCGCATCACGACAATCCCGCGCATTTCGGTGTTCGGACTAAAGAGTACAAACTGATATTTTTCTATGGGCTAAATTACAAAAAGGGTGGGCCTAAACCAACTGAAGCCGGCTGGGAACTGTATGATATGAAAAACGATCCGTACGAAATGAATAACTTGTACGGCCAATCTAAATACGCTGCTGTGGTCAAAGGGCTCAAGGCCGAATTGCTGCAATTAAGAAATAAGTACAACGAAACAGATGCAAAATACCCACATATACAAAAAGTAATTAATAAATATTGGAATAAGTAAACTCGATTATGTTATTATCAACAAAACAAACACTACTGGTTAAGGAAAAATCTGATGAGTGAATACATTAGCACAAGACGTGGTTTTTTAAAGAGTGCGGGCCTTGGTTTTGCTACCTTATTGCTGCCAAGTGCCCAGACCTTTGCAAAGAAACGAAACAAGCCGAACATTCTGTTCATCTTTGCCGATGACCAGTGCTTTGAAACGCTGCGCTCAATGGGTTGTGACGAAATACAAACGCCAAACCTTGACAGGCTTGTTAGAAACGGCGTTACCTTTACGCACGCATATAATCAGGGTTCCTGGGTTGGTGCGGTGTGCGTGGCCAGCCGAACGATGCTCAATACGGGTCGGTTCCTGTGGATGGCCAGAGAGTTCGAGCCGAAGCTAAAGGAAGAAACCAAAGCGGGCAGGTTCTGGTCGCAGTATATGAAGCAAGCAGGCTATGAAACTTATATGAGCGGTAAATGGCACGTCAAAGGTATCAAGCCGAAAGACATATTCGATTACGTCAAAGACGTTCGGCCTGGGATGCCCAATCAAACGCCGCAGGGATACAGCCGACCTATAGAGGGGATACCGGACCCCTGGAAACCGTGGGACAAAAAATACGAAGGTTACTGGAAAGGCGGCAAACACTGGAGCGAAGTCCTAAAAGACAACGCATTGGAGTTTCTCGAAAACGCTTCAAAGAGCAACAAACCATTCTTTATGTATCTGGCTTTCAACGCCCCGCATGACCCCAGACAATCTCCAAAGGAATATGTGGAAAAGTACTCGTTGGACAAAGTGAAAGTTCCTGCCAATTTTCTACCCGAATATCCGTACAAAGACTCAATCGGCTTAGGCAGGAAACAGAGAGATGAAAGTCTCGCCCCCTTCCCTCGGAGCAAATATGCCGTCAAAGTGAACCGTCAGGAATACTACGCGATAATCACTCACATGGACACTCAGGTCGGACACATTCTGGATGCCCTGGAAAAAACCGGCAAAGCCGACAACACATATATCTTTTTTACCGCCGACCATGGACTGGCGGTCGGTCATCACGGTCTGATGGGAAAACAAAACATGTTCGACCACAGCGTCAGAGCTCCGCTAATGGTCAACGGCCCCGGTATTGCGAAGAACAAAAAGATAACCGCACCGGTCTATCTTCAGGACATCATGCCTTCAACACTGGAACTTGCCGGTGTTAAGAAACCGCGGCAGGTTCAGTTCAAGAGCTTAATGCCCCTGATTAAAGGCAGAACCAAAAGTAGTTACGATGCCATCTACGGCGGCTATATCGACCTGCAGAGAATGGTCAGCGCAGACGGTTACAAAATGATATACTATCCAAAAATCGGTAAAACCCTCCTCTTCAATCTCAAAGCCGACCCTCTGGAAATGAACAACCTTGCGGACGATCCCGCTTATGCCGGCTTGATAAGGAAACTAAGGAGACGGCTGAAAGAACTGCAAAAAGAAGTGGGCGATACGCTCAGTCTTGATAACCTCCCATATTAAAGACCCGGTTCGAGAAAGGCAATACGATGAAAAAGTTGCTGCTTGTTATTTTTATAGCTATGTTCGGTTGTCTGAGCACTGTTACCGCCCAGGAAGATATTCTGATAGCGGATAAGAGCCGAGAACTTTTACTGCGGAAACAATATCTAAACTTCCCGGTCAAGAATGGAGCCAAAAAACGCCTGATAAGTCTCGTTATCGATAACAAGGTGGTTAGGGAATTTGATATCGAGCTGGCTCCTGATGAGCCCGATTTTTGGGTATTTCTGGATATTCGCGAGTTTAGAAGGAAAAAAGCCATTCTGCGCATAGATAAATACGAACCGACCAAAAACAAAGGATTCGATTCTATCTACCAGGCAGACACTTTTATCGGTGAAGAGAATATATATCAGGAAAAGCTGCGTCCGCAGTTTCATTTCACTTCCCGCCGCGGCTGGAACAACGATTCCAACGGGATGGTCTATTACGATGAGGAATATCACTTGTTTTATCAGCATAATCCATACGGCTGGAAGTGGGGCAATATGACCTGGGGCCATGCAGTCAGTAAAGATATGGTCCATTGGACTGAATTAGGTGATGCGATACATCCCGACCGTTTGGGGACAATCTTTTCCGGCTCGGCAGTAGTTGATATAAACAATACGGCAGGGTTTCAAACAGGCCGTGAGAAGGTAATTGTTTGTATTTATACTTCTGCCGGCGGAAGAAATCCTATGTCAAAAGGTCAACCTTTCACCCAATCAATCGCCCACAGCAATGACCGCGGCAGAACCTGGACAGTTTATGAGGGCAATCCCATTCTGGGCCACATCGACGGGAGCAATCGGGACCCCAAGGTCATCTGGCATGTCCCAACCGGCCAATGGGTGATGGCACTATATCTGGATAAAAAAATGATGGGATTTCTCACATCCAAAGATTTGAAATTGTGGGAATTCCAGAGCGAGCTGAAGTGCTTTCATGAATGTCCTGAACTGTTTGAACTGCCGGTCGATGGTGATGAAAATAACAAGAAATGGATATTGTACGGCGGCAGTGGGGAATATTTGATTGGCAGTTTCGACGGCAGGCAATTCAAGAGCCAGGCAGGTCCGGTCCGTTTCCATTATGGTAATTGCTTCTATGCCTCTCAGACATTCAGTAACATTCCCAAAAAAGATGGCCGGCGTATCCAGATTGCCTGGGGCCGGGTGGCGATGCCCGAGATGCCGTTCAATCAGATGATGCTGTTCCCGGTAACACTAAGTCTGCGGACAACCGAAGAAGGACCTCGGATGTTTGTCAAACCAATACGCGAAATTGAAAAACTTCATGGGCGTAAAAGGCAATGGAAGAACAAAATCTTAAAGCCGGGAAGCAATTTGCTTTCGGGTCTTTCGGGTGAGCTGTTTCATATTCGGGTTGAGTTTCAGGTTGACGATGATGTTCAGGAAACTGGTTTTATCATTCGGGATATTCCGGTCGTTTATAACGTTCAAAAGCAGGAACTATCCTGTCAGAAAAAAACCGCTCCATTTAAACCTGTCGATGGTAAGATTCGCCTGGAACTTCTGGTGGATCGCACTTCAATTGAAATCTTCTGTAACGATGGCAGAATCTACATGCCGATGGGAATAATCCTTACTGATAATTCAAAGTCACTTGAAATCTTCACAAAAGGCGGAAATACTGAAGTTAAATCTCTTGAGGTTTACGAACTGAATCCCACATGGCGATAGGAAAGTGCAGAAGGGAGGTAGAGAATTATGAATCAGTGTACTCGCCGAGATTTCATTGCCGGCTCAATGGCTATTGCAGCGGGAGCCACTCTCGGTTCGAGCAAGCCGAGGTCGGTATGGTCAAAGATTTTGGGAGCCAACGATGACATTCGTGTTGCCATAGTGGGTGTTCGAAAGAAGGGCAAGGAACACATCTGGGGATTTCGCCATCTACCAGGCGTGCGAGTAACGGCGATGTGCGATGTGGACACGCAATTCTTAGATGCCGAAGTTAAAAACTTCAAAGACCGCAACGAAAAGGTCGATACCTATATTGACTACCGGGTGATGCTGGAGGACGAAAACATCGACGCAGTTGTCCTGTCCGTACCCGATCATTGGCATGCCCTGATGACGGTCTGGGCGTGCCAGGCAGGCAAGGACGTGTATGTCGAAAAACCAGCTTCGCATAACATCTGGGAAGGCCGGAAAATGATTGAGGCGGCCCGCAAGTACGAACGCATCGTGGGAGTCGGCTCACAAAACCGCTCAGATGTAGGACTGCTGGCAGTCGCTGAGTATATCAAGCAAGGTAACTTAGGCAGAGTTCAGCTTGCACGGGCCATTTCCTACAATCCGCGCCTGAGTATCGGTAAGGTCAGTGGTCCCCAGCCGATCCCGGCGACATGTAACTACAATTTGTTCCAGGGGCCGGCTCCGTTGACACCATTGATGCGAGAGAACCTGCATTATGACTGGCACTGGATTTGGGCCACCGGTTCCGGTGAGATGGGTAATCTCGGCGGCCACGTATTAGATGACTGTCGCTGGATAACCGGCGTAACGACAATGGCACCGCGGGTGATTAGCCTTGGTGGACGGTTTGGCTACGATGATGATGGAGAAACACCCAACACGCAGATAACGTTTTTTGACTACAAACAAGTTCCAATAACTTACGAAATTCGCGCCCTGCCTCGAATCAAAAACATCCGGGGGATGGACAATTATAAGGGTGTTAGGTTCGGCATGGTGATTCAATGTGAGCACGGTTACTTTGCGGGTGGTCGGGGTGGAGGCTGGACTTACGACAATGACGGTAAAAAGATTAAACAATTCCCGGGCGACGGCGGCACCGGGCATCAGGCCAACTTCATCGATGCGATGCGCAGTCGAAAGGTCAGTGACCTGAGAGCTGATATTCTTGAAGGCCATATCTCAGCCACTCTTTGCAATATGGCCAATATTTCCTATCGACTCGGGCGAAGAGAATCCATTGGACAAATTAAGAAAGCGATTGATGGAAATAACGTGCTGGCTGAATCATTTGAACGCATGCTAACGCATTTGAAAGCCAACGACGTCGATATCACAAAAGAGCCATTGACCATTGGGCCAATGCTGACATTTGACATCGAGAAAGAGAGGTTCGTAGATCAATTTAGTAACTGGGCGAATATGCTGTTAAAGCGAAATTACCGTGAACCTTTTGTCGTGCCGGAAAACGTTTAGTAGTTAATTGGTGAGTAGTGAAAACCATAGGGAGATCGTAATGCAGCAAGAGAAGTATCTGTACTGGGCAATAAACAACACGAAGACAACGTGGTGGCATGATTCAGCCGAGCCGAGTGAAATCGAACGTAGTATTAAACGCGGCGCCATTGGTGCTACGACAAATCCTTTTCTAT
>SDBS01002691.1_pt1 | contig 17705 bp, 15 predicted proteins | sample 2277091 | NCBI WGS metagenome assembly SDBS01 (sample SAMN10404972, study PRJNA504765) | marine sediment metagenome | isolation source: marine sediment core GS10_PC15, 163 cmbsf | place: Arctic Ocean: Southern Knipovich Ridge | collected 2010 | reverse complement strand
AAGGCCATAATGACCATGGACAAAGACATAAACCAGGCAGCAAGCTTTTTCATATCTGACTCCTCTACAGGCTTACACTCAATTCCTAGTATTATTATAGGATATAGTTTTTAAAATTGCAACTAATTACCAGCGGTAGGTGATGGCGCCCCAGGTGAAGCCGGCGCCAAAGGCCACCAGGACGATGATGTCGCCTTGCTTGAGCATGCCGGTCTCCTTCATCTCGTGCAGGCCCGAGGGAACGGTCACACACGAGACATTGCCGTATTTGTGGATGTTGACGAAGACCTTCTCATCGGGGAGGTTGAGCCGCCGCCCCGTGGCATTTATGATACGGATGTTGGCCTGGTGCGGGATCAGGTAGTCGATGTCGTCCGTGCTCAATCCGGCCTTCTCCACCACCTTGGCGGCCGCCTCCCCCATGCGCTTGACCGCATGCTTGAAGACCTCGTTCCCCCGCATCTTCAGGAAAGGCAGCCTTTCATCCAAGACCCTCAGCGAACAGGGTATGCGCGATCCCCCGCCCGGCTGCAGCAGCAGCTCGGCCAGGTTGCCGTCCGCCTTCCAGTAGTGGGCCAGCATCCCCGACTCGTCGTCGCTCTCCTCCAGGACCGCCGCCGCAGCGCCATCTCCGAACAGCACGCACGTGGTGCGCTCTTCCCAGTCTATGACCTTACTCAGGGCCTCGGTGGCTATCAACAGGATGCGCTTGTTGGTGCCGCTCAGGATGAGGCTCTCGCTCACGATCATCCCGTATATAAAACCGGAGCAGGCTGCGCCCACGTCAAAGGCCGGGATGTGGTCCGCCTCCAGCCCCCTCTGCACCCAGCACGCCGTCGAAGGAAACGCCGTGTCCGGCGTGGCCGTACACACGATGATCAGATCGATGTCGTCCTTTGTTATCCCCGCATCATCCAGCGCCCTCCTCGCAGCCTCGATCGCCAGGTCGGAGCTGGCCTGCTCCGGGGAAGCGATGCGCCGCTCCTTTATGCCGGAGCGGGAGGTGATCCACTCGTCCGAGGTGTCGACTATCTTCTCCAAATCAGCGTTGGTCAGGATCTTATCGGGCACATAATGTCCTGATCCTACTATCTTTATGCGCCTTTCATCTTGTCTATTCATCACGGCTCCAAGTGTTCTGTCACTCCTCTATTCGCATCGCATCGAGTCGAATCGAACAAATGAGATTGCATTGTCTAACTAATGATTTGACTTGAATAATCCAGGTTAAAGACTATAGACTATAGCACCTTGAGCAAAATTTGCAATCCCCACCGAATCCATTACAATGGGGTCAAGAGAACAGTAATGATGCAGAAAATAACATTCCCCTCAAGAATCCGGCCCCTCCTGCCCTCTCTCCTTTTTCTCTCGATCCTGTTGATCCTGTTCCCGGCCGCGACGGCCCACGCCCAGCTGGTCCTGGGCCAGTACCAGGACGAGGCCCCCCTGCGCACATGGAACATATTCGGGCCCTTGACCGCCTCCCAGACCGCCATGGGCGGCACGCGCTATGCCCGCGCCTTCGACCTCTCGGCCGCCCAGACCAACGCCTCCCTCCTCAGCCGGCTGCCCGGCTTCACCATCGCCCTCTCCGGCTCCTACCTGCGCAGCGAGCTGTTCAAATACGGACCGGTCAACACGGGCGTCCTCTTTGGCGACGAAAACATCGCGGTCGACAGCACCGCACTCGATTTCGGGGGCATCGCCGTCAATTACAAGGGCTGGGGCCTGGCCTTCACCGTGTCCATCAACGAGCTCTTCGAGCGCCCGGTCGCGAGCGCCTCCCTCGAATACCAGGGCCAGAGCTATTATTCCTTTATCTTTGTCCAGGACGGCTTCATGCGCACCTACAACCTCGGCCTTTCCCGGCAGATCACACCCCGGCTGGCCGTGGGCATCGGGCTCAACACCGAGAACGGATGGCTGGAGCGAAACACGGTGGAGGAGAATGTCGGCATCAATCGCACCATAGAGGATACAAAACGGCTGGATTTCAGGTCCTATTTCATCAACGCCGGCGTGACCTTTGACGCCACCGACACGCTCACCCTGGCACTTGTGGTCCGCACCCCCTATACCCGTAAGGCCGACGGGACCAGCCAGGTGAGCAACTCGACCCCCCCGGCCACGGACATCCGCATCGAGGTCGAGGCGGAGAGCACCTACCAGCAGCCGCTGGTGCTGGGGGTGGGCGCCGACTTCGCGGTCACGGAAAAATTCCGCCTGGCGGCTGACGCCAGCTTCTTCAACTGGGCCACCTACGAGGCCGTCTACTTCGGCGAAGAGCGGGACCGCTGCCTTAAGAACGTGGTGACCCTGCACGCGGGCATGGAATACGCGGAGGCGTTCCGGCTCTTCGATCAGGATTTCCGCCTGCCCCTGTGGCTGGGTTTCGCCTACGATCCCCAACCAGTGGGGTGTGTGGACTCGAGTTACACCTACCTTACCGGGGGCCTCGGCCTGCGCCACCGCCACTTCCACCTGGAGGCGGGCGGCATGCTGGGCTGGGAGCGCGGCTCCGGCGACGACCTCAGGGTCTACCGGGTGACCGCCACGGCCGGGTTCCGGTACTGAGCCCATGTCGATGCGAGACGCATTAATCAGTAAGAGGAAAGCCATGAAAAAATGGACATCGACGTCATCAGTAATATCGACATCTATCCTCGTGTTCCTCCTCGCCCTCCCCTCCCCGGCACAGGACCTGGGGGACCACGATGTCGTAAGCTTCGAAAAGACCCCGGAGATGGTGCGGACGCTCCAGCGCCTGCAGCTCGACCTGCTCATGGAAAAAGACGGCCGCATATACGCCGTGGTGGGCGGCCGCGACCTGCTCCGCCTGAGCCAGGAGCTCATCCCCTTTGCCATCGAGACCCCGGACTTCCCCCCCTACTCCGGCAAACACATGGCTGTGCAGGGCGGGGTCAACGGCGAGTTCTACTCTTACAAGGAGGTCGAGGCCGAACTCCTGGCGCTGGAGCAGGCCTATCCGACGCTGGCCCGGGTGGTCGACATCGGCGACTCCCTGGAGGGGCGCAACATCTACGCCCTCAAGCTCAGCGACAACGTCCACACGGACGAGGACGAGGCCGAGGTGGTCTTCCTGGGCTGCCACCATGCCCGCGAGTGGATCGCAGTGGACGTTCCCATCCGGATCGCGCGCCACCTGGCCTCCCACTACGCGTCCGACGCCCGCATCCAGGCCCTCCTGGACCGCAGCGAAGTCTGGATCGTGCCCATCGTCAACCCCGACGGCCTGGAATACTCGATCTACGTGTACCGGTACTGGCGCAAGAACCGCCGCTACAACGCCGACGGGAGCTACGGCGTGGACCTCAACCGCAACTACTCGTTCCAGTGGGGGTATGACAACACCGGATCGAGCCCGAATCCGGATTCCGCGACCTACCGCGGCACCGGACCCTTTTCCGAGCCCGAGAGCCGGGCCGTGCGCGACTTTGTGGCCGCACACGACTTCCAGGCGCTCATCTCCTATCACAATTACTCCCAGATCATCCTCTACCCCTGGGGCTACATCAAGAAGGTCCATCCTGAGGACGAACTGCTGGAGTATCTGGCTTCCAACATGGTGGGCCGCATGGCTCAGAGCAACGGCCGCGTCTATGACTACGGCCCGGCTGGTGACTCGCTCTATACCACCAACGGCGACACCACAGACTGGGCGCTGGGTGCGGAGGGCATCCCTGCCTTCACCATAGAGCTTCCCCCGCCCGACCAGGCTCACGGCGGTTTCTTCAACGCCGAGGACGACATCGTCCCCATCACCCAGGAGAACCTGGCGGCCGCACTCTGGCTGATCGAGTGGGCGATCGACAGCCGCGAGAGCCGGGTCGTGAACGGGACGGTGGAGAGCACAGGCCGCCGCACCCGCACCAACCGACAGGATGTGCAGCGCAGATAGGGGCCCGCTCCCGCCGCTCACCATGACAACTTGACAAATCTTAAACAAACCGTAAGAATAGTTTCCTAACTCCATTCCTTGGAAGAAACCACAATGAAAGATTTCGTAAGCAGTCTCTTTTCCGCTCAAAACGCGGTGGATAACACCGATGGCGGCTTCCCCTTCTGGATCTTCTGGCTCCTGGTTTTCATCATCCTCCTGCTCCTGGTCTTCATCTTTCTCAGGGACAAGGATCTGCGCCACCGTCTGGACTCGTTTTTCAAGGGCATCAAGAACCGGCTGCGCAAGGTACGGCTCCTAGCCACCTTGAAAAAGGAACAGCAGAAGCATGAGGATTTCATGCTCGAGCTGGGCCGGAAGGCCTGGGAAGAGGATGTCGAGGTGCCGAGCGCAAACTCCCTGCGCAACCAGCTGGCCCGTCTGGACAAACAGAAGTCCGACCTCCAGGACAAGCGCGCCGGCCAGGAAGAGAAGATCGCCGGGGTCAACAAGGAGATGACGGACTTTCAGAAGAAACAGGAGGCCGCCGGCCTCAAGCTGGAAGCCGAGATGAAGCCCTATCTCGACAAGCTCGAGGAGGTCAAGACCCAGGAAAAGGACACGGGCAGAGAGATTTCCCAGAAAAAATCCGACCTCGATGCCGCCTCCAAGGAGCTGTCCGCGGCTGAGAAAGACCTGATGGCGCTCAAAGAAAAGGGAGACATCCTGGAAGAGGTCAAGAAGTTCGAGCTGGAAAGCCTGGAGGAGAAGATCAAGGCCCTGGCGCAGCGGAAGATCGAAGCGGATGCGGTCCTGCGGGAGCTCAAGGAAAAAAAGGCGGGGCTGGACAAGGAGATCTCGGCCCAACAGAAGACCGCGGACGATTTCCAACGCAAGATCAAGAAGAACAAGGACCAGACAAAGGACCGGTGCCGAAAATACCAGAAGGACATCCGGGAGTGGGAAAAGCAGCGGGACAAGGTCACGGAAAACATCGAGGAGATCGAGAAGCAGAAGACGCCGCTGTGCCGCAACCTGGGCGAGCATGTGGACAAAGACCGTGTCAATCACGAGGAGCTGGAGATCCTGTACACCAAGATCGACCGCACCAAGGTCAAGACCCAGGAACTGGAAGGCCAGATCAAGAAACTGGAATAATAAAAGGAAGAAAAGGAAAACAAAGGGGAAGGACAACAAAGGGGACAGGTACATTTAGAGCTCTAAATGTACCTGTCCCCTTTGTTGTCCCTTTGTTTGTCCCCTTTTTTTTTGGTCATGAGAAAAATTCAGGTTGTGGACATCGTGGTGTTCGGTGTGGTGCAGGGCGTGGGATTCCGGCCCTTCATCTACCGCACCGCACACAGGCTGGGCTACACCGGATGGGTCAAGAACATCGGTTCAGGGGTGGAGGTCCACCTGGAGTCGCCCCGGCCCACGGATTTCGAGGATTTCCTGCATGCCCTGCAGCATGACAAGCCGCCCCTCTCCCGGATCGAAAGGACCGATGTCCGGGAGGGCGAACTCCATGACTGCGCCGAATTCACCATCCAGAAGACCAGCGAGGAGGGAGGAAGCTTCGTATTCATCTCTCCCGACATCTCCATCTGCGACAACTGCCGGCGCGAGATGTTCGATCCCGATGACCGCCGGTACCGATACCCCTTCATAAACTGCACGGACTGCGGCCCGCGCTATACCATCGTGGATGCCCTCCCCTACGATCGGGACAAGACCACCATGCGCGGATTCACCATGTGCGAGGACTGCCGATGCGAGTATGAAGATCCCATGGACCGGCGGTACCATGCCCAGCCGGTCGCGTGTCCCAAGTGCGGGCCCCGGGTCACACTCGTAGATGCCGCCACGCGGGCGGTCATCCCGGGCGGAGTGCAGGAAGCCGCCGCGCTGATCGAGTCGGGGAAGATCCTGGCGGTCAAAGGCCTGGGCGGCTTCCACCTCGTGTGCGATCCGCTGAACGCCCCGGCGGTGGAACGCCTGCGCGCCATCAAGGCCCGCCACACAAAGCCCCTGGCCCTCATGGCGCGGGACATCGCGGCCGTGGAGCGGCACGCCCTGGTCGGCCCGGACGAGCGGGAACAGCTCACCTCGGTCCGCAGACCCATCGTGCTCCTGCGGCAGAAAGGCGAACTCCCGGGCATCGCCCCCAACCTCAATGAATTGGGCTTCATGCTGCCCTACACGCCCCTGCACTACCTGCTCCTGCAGGACCTGGAGCTCATCGTGGCCACGAGCTCCAACCGGAAGGACTCGCCCATCATGAAGGAGGAAGAGGAGGGCATCTACTCCCTGTGCGACGCGATCCTCACCCACGACCGCCCCATCGCTATGCGGGCCGACGACTCGGTGATGAAGCTGAGCCGCGGCCGGCCGCTCTTTGTGCGCCGGGCCCGGGGGTATGTCCCCTATCCGCAGGCCGTTCCCGCAGGGCTCGAAATCGAGGGCCACGTGCTGGCGCTGGGTGGGGAGCTCAAGGACACGGTCTCGGTCTACAGGAACGGGTATGTGGTGACGAGCCAGTTTTTGGGAGACCTGGACGAGTACCAGAACTATGCCTACTTCGAGGAGACCATCCGGCACCTTTCATCGCTGTTCGAGATAAAGCCCGAGGCGGTGGTGACCGACCTGCATCCGGACTTCCACGCCACCCGGTACGCCCAGCGCCTGGGCCTGCCCCACCTGCAGGTGCAGCATCATTTCGCGCACGTGCTGGCCGTGCTGCTCGAACACGGCGTGCCGCCCGGCACAAAGGTCCTGGGTATCGCGTGGGACGGCTTCGGCTACGGCCGGGACGGGACGGCCTGGGGGGCCGAGTTCCTGGCGGCCGATCACTCCGGGTTCGAGCGTTTCGGTCACTTCCGGTACGTGGGCCTTCCCGGCGGGGACCTGGCGGCCCGGCAGCCCTGGCGCATGGCCTTGTCTTATCTGACGGATGTCTATGGAGAGGATCTCCCGCGCGTCAAGGCCCTTGAGCGCGTGGGGCCCGACAAGATTAAGGGCGTCCGGGAGATGATCCGGCAGCGGCTCAACACCCCCCCGGCTTCGAGCTGCGGGAGGCTCTTCGACGCCGTGTCCTTCCTGGCCGGGCTGGCGCCGCTGCAGGTCGAGTACGAGGCCGAAGCGCCCATGCGGCTGGAGGCGGTGGCCGATCCCGGGTGCGGCGAGTCTTATCCGTTTACCCTGGCCCGGGAGGAAAAGCAGAGGGAGCGCCCCCTTCAGCCCCCCTATGTGGTATCCTTCGCCGAGACCATCCGCGGCATCGTGGCCGATGTCTGCGGGAGCGTCCCGGCCCGCCTGATCTCCGCCCGCTTCCACAACACGCTGGCCGAGGTCATGGCTGCGGCGGCACTCCGAGCACGGGAAGAACTGGCGCTCGACACCGTGGTGCTCTCGGGGGGGGTGTTCCTCAACCGGACGCTCCTGGAAAAGGCGGAGTCGCGGCTCGAAGAGCTGGGATTCAGGGTCCTGCGGCCGGTCCTCTACTCCCCCAACGACGAATCCATCTCCGTGGGCCAGATCGCCTTCGCCCTGAACCACCTGCGCAAGGGGATGATTCGGCGGGAGATTACTCGATCCTGTCGATGCGGATCTTGATGCCGCCGAAAAATGAGAGGACGAGGTTGGCAAGCAGCCCATAGACAAATCCCAGGACCCCCATGCCGACAAACCCGAAGATGCCGCCCAGGAGACCGTAGACCACGCCCCCGAAAAGCGAGCTGTGCATGGACTGGATGCCGGGCGGGAGGGACCGCACGATCCCCATGAAGAAATGGGAGATGCCCACGAACACCCCCAAGACGATCCCGACGATCGTGCCGAGTATGCCCATGAAAAGGAGAAGGGAAACCGGATCCACGCGCCGCACCAACAGGTTGGGTCCCCTGCCGTCGGGAAAGGCCTCGCCCCCCAGCGGCTCCCGATCCGACTCCGCGAATTGGGAAAAGATGGCGCCCTTTTCTTCGGGGGTGGTCTCGAAAGCCCCCTCGTCCCCTGTGAACTCCTCGCCGGGAGAAGGCGCCTCGCCTTCGGCCCTGTCTACGGCCTCCTTGGCCCGCTCCAGGGCTTTGCAGTCCGGGCAGTCCTGTGTGGGGGAGATCAGCTCGCAGCCGCACTTGGGGCACTGAAACTCGCCCTTCACGAGGTTGCCGCCGCAGTAATCGCAGGATTCGCCCTTGGTGTCGTTTTCGAACCCGCAGTAGATGCAGATAGCCTTGCCCTGCTTGAGCGTGGGCGGGTCGGCCTCCAACCAGTCGGTGCCGTCGTAGTAGTACCACTTGCCGGTCTTGGCGCCGATGGTCCAGCAGCGGCCGTTCTTGTCGGTGAGGCGGAGCTGCTTGAGCCGGTCCTTGAATTCGCGTTCGTTGATCTTTTCTTTCTGGTAGTCTTTGCGGAGCTGGATGAACTCGCTCTCGACCTTCTTGAATCGTTCTTCCATGGGCTGCCATATTATACATCGAATGAGCGGTGCAGGCTACTTATTCCATAAAAAAAAGAGGCGCCCCTGAGAAGGCCCGGATCCCACCCCAGGTATGAGGCGAATCGTGCGGAAAAGGCTGATTTTTAACACTTTGAGAAGACACGAGCACAGTTGTCTCCAGGGATAATTTTCTGCGCCTTCAGGGAAGGCGGAAAAAGCGTCCCTGTAATTTATTTATTTTCAGCACGTTCTGTATATTGTTGATTCTATTATAGTTACAAATGGCGCCCAAATATTGTGCAAATTGTCATATGTGTAACAAATACAAAAACATAACAGTGGATCAAGGGGTGCTTATCCACACGTTTTCCACAGTTTTTGTGAAAATCTTCACGGCACCGGCAGGACACCGGAAAGTGGGCTGAGCAGGTCCAGGAGGCTGGCCCCTTTGATCGGGTCCGGGATGAAGCAAAGCACAAAAATCGCCAGGACCAGATACCCGACAAAGCGCCGGCGGGGATCGAGAGGAATGTACTCGTCCAGCACGGGTGGATGCCTGAGGCCCAGGAACCCGATGAGCACGGCCCACACCAACCACCCGGCAAAGAAGAAAACACCCATGAAGATAAAGCCGGCCAGCACATAGGGCGCCAGCTTGCGCACGCGGGGGCCGAACAGGGCATAGGCCACGTGCCCTCCGTCCAGCTGGCCGATGGGGAAGAGGTTCATGGCCGTTACCAGGGTGCCGACCCAGCCGGCAAAGCCCACCGGATGCAGGACGATATCATACCCCGGGGGGATGCTCCCCATGACCAGGGGCCCGAGGAGCGTGAAGAGCAGCGGCTCACCAAAGAGGATGCTCTCCTCCAGCGGGAGGGCGGGTATCACCTTGGAGTGCGCGAGCCCGTAGGCCACGGCCGGGATCGTCAGAATGAATCCGGCCAGGGGGCCGGCCACCCCCACATCGAAGAGCTGGTGTTTGCGGGTGATGGGAGAGCGGATGCGGATGAACGCGCCCATGGTGCCGATCAGGTTGAGCAGGGGGATAAAGAAGGGCAGCGTGGCGTTCAGGCGGTAGCGGCGGCAGGTCAGGTAGTGCCCCATCTCATGGGCCAGGAGGATCCCGACGAGCACGATCATGTACATTAGGCTCAGGGAGACGACCTCGGGATCCCAGAGGATATCGACGTTGATCTCGAGCAGTTCCCCCGCCTCGAGGGCATCCGCATACAGATAGGAGAGGCTCCAGGTCGTAAGCCCCATGACAAAGGTGGACAGGAGTGTCAGGGCAAAGAGGAGCACATTTAGCCAGGTCCGGTCCTTGTCAAAGAAAGAGCGCTTTCGTCTGACGGTCAGGTTGTCTTGATTCATAGTGGCAAAAAAATAGGAGTGATTCAAATCACTCCTATTTCAGGCCGATAAGCAATTAGAGCTTAATGACTTATCCGTGAATGCCTTTGTACTTGGCTTCCAGCTCGATCCGGGACTCTTTGTGGTCGGGATCGGGCACACAGGAGTCGGTCGGGCAGACCGCGGCACACTGATGCTCGTCGTACACGGGCACACACTCGGTACATTTGGCGGGATCGATCTCATAGATCTCGTCGCCGGCGGTGATGGCATCGTTGGGGCATTCCGGCTCGCAGGCACCGCAGCTGATGCACTCTTCGTTGATTAATATTGCCATGGGATTCCTCCTGTAAAAATTAAGAAACTATTATAGTCGTTTTCGTGATATTTGCAAGAAAAGAGGCTATTTTTTTTGCTCCAGTTTCTGGACCTCGCGGGTGGCCTCGTACACGAAGTAGGAGCCCGGGAAATCCTCCTGGAGTTTCTGGTAGGCTTCGATGGCCAGATCGATATCGTTGCGGGCGGCCAGGACCTGGGCCTTGCGAAAGAGTACGATGTCCATGGCGTAATCCCTGGGGGTGTCGCGCTCCATCGCTTCGAACACGGCCAGGGCATCGTCGTACTTTTTCTGATGTAAATAGATCTGGCCCATGAGGTCGCGGGCCTGGTAGTAGACCAGGTCTTTCCTGGAATCCGGTACCTGCTGCAGGGCCTCCAGCGCCCTGTCGGCGTCGCCCGTTTCGAAGCTGTAGACGGCGGCCTTGACATAGGCTAGGCGGCCGAATTTGCTTCTGCTGCCGAGCTGTTCCAGCTCCACCAGCTTGGCCGGGTTTTCCCTGAGTTCCTCATCGAGCGCGAGGATCTGGCCGAGGAGGATGCTTTGCTTCTTAGCCTGGATCCCCTGGGTATACTTGACACCGACGAAGACCAGGGCGATGAAGGCCAGAGCCGCGGCGCCGATCAACAGCTCCCGCTGGTTATTTCTGATGAATTCTATCAACTTGCTTATGAGATTGACGAATTCGTCCGTCTTCAGACGTTGCTTGACCTTTCTCTTCATCCGATTCTCCTCTGAGCCCTCTTTTTAGCACAATCCTCCCAAAACCGCAATGGATTGGGGACAGGCCCCAATTTTGATAAGCCAAAGGATCTACCCTGTAAATGAAAGATTGGGGCCTGTCCCCAATTGATTTTGGGGCCTGTCCCCAATTAATTAGAATTCGAGGGAGACGTCTTTGAAAGTGAAGTTGTCCTCGCGGAAGACACGGATGCAGGCGTCGACCACAGCCGGCTCGTAGAGTATGCCCTTTTTCTGGGAGATCTCCTGGAGGGCCGCGTCCACTCCCAAGGCTGGCCGGTAGGGGCGGTGGGAGGCCATGGCCTCGACCACGTCGGCTACGCCCAGGATCTTGGCCTCCAGCATGATCTCATCGCCGCGGAGGTTGTGGGGATAGCCGGAGCCGTCGATGCGTTCATGATGCTGGAGGACGATCTTGGCCACGGGCCAGGGAAAATCGATGGCCTTGAGTACGTCGTACCCCACCTGCGAGTGGGTCTTGATGAGGTTGAACTCGATCTGGGAGAGGCGCCGGGGCTTGGACAGGATCTCGGCCGGCACATAGATCTTCCCGATGTCGTGGATGATCCCGGCGATGCGGATGCCGTCCTTGCGGTCCTCGCTCAGACGCATGGCCTCGGCGATGGCACGGGCCAAGTCGGCCACGCGCCTCTGGTGGCCGGCCGTGTAGGGGTCACGGATCTCGACCGTCTGCTCCAGCACCTGGATGATGGCGCCCAGGGCCTTGCGGAGCTTGTCCAGGCTGGTCTTGGCCTCGGATTCCGCCCGGTAGCGCTCGGTGCGGGAGTGGAGGGCCATGATCCCGTAGGCGAGGTTGTCGGCGATCTCCATCAGGAGGCCGACCTCGTCATCGTTGAATATCTCGGGCTCGCTCGAGTATAAGGACAGCGCCCCGAAGGTGCCGGATTTGTTGATCAGGGGCAGCGAGGCGACCGAGGCAAATCCGTGTTTGAGGGCTTCGCCGCGCCAGGGCATGACCTCTCCTTGGCTCAAGATGTTCTTGACCACGAAGGGCTCGCCGCTGAGGATGGCTTTGCCGGCAGGACACACGCCGTTGCGGCTCTCGGCCCAAGAGGTTTTTATCGAATCCAGGTAGCTGTCAACTTCCCCGGCAGACCCCAGAGGCTGGATGCTCTTGTTGCGGTCCTGACGTGCGATGCCGGCCCAGGCCATGCTGTAGCCGCCCACGTCCACAATGACCCGGCAGATCTCCTGGAAGAGCTCGGCCTTGTCCTTGGACTGCACCAATACCTTGTGGCAGGCGCTCACGGTCTCAAGTGCCCGGTTAAACCGCTGGAGTTCGTTTTCCGCCTTCAGATGTTTATGCTCGGCCTCCTTGCGGGCCATTTCTTTCTCTCTCAATAGCGCCAGTTCTTGTATAAGCTGCTGCTTGGATTTAGCCTGATTCCTTGTTGCAGTCCTCTCCATGGAAGGCTCCTCAGCCGTCTGTTTCGCACATATCCGCCCCTTTGGTCGCCCCATCCCCCAAAAAATTGACTATTTCGGGGTCTATGTCGAGGGAGTCCACAAAAAGCTCGGGATAACCTCAGCCAGGACTAAGATAACCGAAATAGACCAAGGATTTGTTCTCAGAGAGGCTAATAAACCTTACACTTGCGGTTTTACATATTTATTTACAACACATTTCATGGTCTGACCCCAAATTAGAAGAGGGGGAAGGGGATGGGAGTCCAGTAGATGGGACGGCCGACCCACGCACCGCCGTAGGGACCGGGACCGTAAGGCCCCCAGGCTCCAGGATAGGCTACGCCCACCCCCACCGTGACATGGGCCGTTCCGGGGCCGCATCCAGTGGAGACGAACATCAGGGCCACGATGCCGATCAGAACCAGGATATAGGGTATTTTTTTCATGGGATGATTATCCTTTTCACTCTATTCATAGGCCCATTTCTGCTATTCATAAGGCCATTTCTGGATCGCCAGGACCCCTCCCGTGGGATCGGCGATGATGGCGGCGCTCCCGTTGCGCACATCGGGATCGGGGGCCAGTAAAACCCTGCCTCCCAGGGCCTCGACTTTCTTGACGACCGCACCAGGATCATCCACGCGGATGTAGGGCAGCCAGTTGGGTTTGACATCTTTCCACTTCTCGGGGATCGCCAGCATCCCGGCGCGCGGAGTATCCGCCGTCTCGAACACATAATACGGGACGCGGACCCCGGTATCCTGGTCACCGACCTCATAGCCGGCCAGCTCGCTGTAAAAACTGGCCGCCGCGTTCACATCCGAGGTGAAAAGCTCCGTCCACAGCCAGGTGAAGATCTCAGGTTCGCCGTCGGCCGGATCACCGCTGGTCGAACGCACCACCACAAAGAGTGAACCCTGAGGATCCGTCACCACGGCCACTCTCCCCCTGTCCTTGAAGTCAATGGGATCTCTGAGCACGGTGCCGCCCCTCTGTTTGACCAGCCGGGCCGCCACATCCACATCCGGGACCGAAAGATAGCTCAGCCACTGTTCGCCTTTCACCTTCTTGGCTTCCGCCATGTTTATGATCCCGCCGATGGCCTTGCCCCCGTTCAGGATCATCGTATAGGCATCGTTTGCGCCCTCCATCTTCTTGAACTCCCACCCGAACACGCCGCCGTAGAACCTCTTGGCAGCGGGAACATCGGACGTGAGCAGATCATACCACACGAACTTGCCCACCGTGTGGGACTGCGTAGCGGGTTCGGTCAAGGGGGGAACCACGATCGTGATCCCCGAGGACGCGCAGGCGGACAGCAGCACGGCGAGCCCAACCACAAGTATCCCGTATCTAATAGTCGTCACTCCTTCGTCTCCTTTTTTCAATTATATTCCTCGTGTTTCATCATAGCAGATTTTTCAGATTTGGGGAACGGATCAGCACCAGGTGGGGCACATGTTCCTCCCTCTCAAGCCTGCCCGCGGACCTCCTCCAGGACTTTCAGCTTGGCATCGATCAGGTCCTCGTGACGGAGGCGGAGAAGCCGGGCCAGTTTATGGACGAAGTGATCCTCGTAGCGGTTGAGCTCCTTGTCCGCGTAGATGATCCTCCAGGTAAGCTCGACGATACGGATCTTTTCGGCCCGGGAATAGTTTTCGTTGATGAGGCCGGTAAACTCATAGAGGTCGACGCTCTTCTCACGCCTGGAGTGGGCCACTTCCATGAGGGCCTCGACGGCCTCCTCGGGTATCCGGAACTCCTTCTGGAGGACTGCGGACAGTGTGGCCTGTTCCAGCGAGCTGAGCTCATCGTCGGATCTGGCCACTTCCAGGAGCACGACACAGGTCGCGATTTGGAGGCGTTCAAGCGTGTCGGAGGCAGAGCGCTCCAGATAGGGGATGTCGTTGTCGGTGAGTTTCAAAATTCGGTTTTTCAGATTGAACATTCGGGTCCGCTCAAGTTTCATATTAGTCGGCATCCGGGCTGGAGTCAAGGCCGGGCCGTTTTCCGGAGAGACCGGAACAAAAAAAAATATAAAATTTTTAAAAACATGCTTGACATACGGAGGCTATGAGCGCTATTATAGTTATGGCTTTGCTTGGCCGGCTGGGTAGAGCCCCCACCTTTTTGGTTCCCATCATCAACCCCCCTTTTGCTGACATCAGCCGGCACCTTCCCCCCCTCCTAACTAACATCATTTTAAAGAGATAACCCCATGTTTCCCCTGGGGAGAGCCCGGAAATGGGAGCTTTTCAGGAGCCTGAGTGCATGAATCACAAAAAGGGCAAATGGGTATATAATGGGTATTTATTGTACCCATTACTGGAGACTGCGAAGAAAGACGGCCAGGTTGACATCCTGGTTGGTCAATTTCAATTTTCCCCTGATGTTCTTGCGGTGCCGCTCCACGGTCGCCCGGGAGATCTTCAGGAGTTCCGCGATGTCTTTTGAGGGCAAGCCTCCCTTGATCATGTTGCAGATCTCGACCTCTCTGGGAGTCAGGTGGGCGGTCCTCTCCGTGATCCTGGATCCGTAGGTCGAGGTCAGACCATCCAGGTGGTGCCTGAACACATCCAGCAGGGGTTTGGGATCGGAGGCCTGATCCAATTTATCCAGGATGGGGAAGAGCACGCGCCGGACATTGAGCGTGATGTTTTCATTCATCTTCTGCTTTTCGACCTCGACCTGCGCGATGATCTCCCCCAGGGCGATATTTTTCTGTTCGAGGGCCTTTTTCTGATCGCGCAGCTCGGCCTGGGATAAGAGGAGGGCCTGTTCCGAGGCCTTGCGTTCGCTGATGTCCTTGGTTACCACCACGAAACCGCTGAACTCCCCTTTCGAGCCCTTGATGACGCCGGCCGATGTTTCGGCGTCGAACACACTGCCGTCCCGGCGCAGGACCTCGTACTCGATGTTGCGCATGGTGCCCTTGCGGATGACCTCCTCGATGTTGCGCATGGCCCGGGCCTGGTCTTTTTCGGAGACAAGATCGAAGGAGTTCCTCTGGAGCATCTCCTGTTTCGACCTGAACCGGAACTGCCGGAGTGCAGCCTGGTTGCATTCGACAAAGTTCCCGCTGCGGTCGATCACCGTGATGGAATCCGGGGAGGAATCCAGGATGGAGCGGAGCATCTCCTCACTGGTCTTGAGAGCGGATTCGGTTCTGATGCGTTCATCGATCTCGAGCTGCTTGCGTTGGTTGGCGAGGGTCAATTCCACGGTGCGCTCCTGAACCCGAAGTTCCAGCTCGTCGTGGGCCTTCTTGAGGGACTCTTCCGCCTTTTTCCGCTGGGTGATGTCGGTGACGATCCCCAGTATGGCCATTTCGTTTTCAAAGGAAAACAGCCTGGTTGAGACCAGTCCTTCCAGGCGCTCTCCGGCTTTGGTCACGAACGAGTATTCCCGGGGAGGCACCTCTTCCTCGTGCATATGACGGGCGAGGTCCCGCTGGATCAGGGGCACGGACTCGGGTGCGATCAGGCTGAGGAATTCGAAACCAGGGGCACAGAGCTCCTCCTGAGTGTAACCCAAGAGCTGCTCGCACACCCGGTTGGCGAACACGACGCGCCCCTTCTGGTTGATGAAGATTACGTTGGGGGACTGTTCGGCCAGCACCCGGAACTTGTGTTCGCTTTCACGGAGAGCCTTTTCAGCCGTTTTCTGTTCGGTGATATCCTGGTTGATCGCAATGAAATAGGTGACCTTCCCGTCGTGCTCGATCGGGATGATATAGCATGCGAACCACTTCTGTGACCAGTCGGGAAGGACCATGGTATGTTCGATATGCTTTGCCTTTCCTGTCCGGGCTACCTCCTGGTAAACCTGTCTCATATGAGCTCTGTCTTTTTCAGGAATATAATCAAAGATATTCGTGTCCACGATCTCATCCACGGTCCTGTCCGTGAAGGTCCTGTTCATGTAGAGGACCCGCCCGGTCAGATCGATCTCTATGATCTGCTGAGGAATGTATTCCAATATTTCACGCCATCCGGCCCCTGACTCAAGGTTTGCCCGGTCTCTGTTCTTCATGATGTCCCTCTAAAACACAGCGGTTCCTGTATTTTATCTTTTTTGGACGCGGATGGAAATGAGGCGGTACCTGTAAGGGTCGATTTTCCTTAAATTTTGAGGCTAACTTCAATTATACCAACATATTTCATGGTCTGACCCCAATGAATAAATGAATAAATATATCATTTTCCCTGTACTTCTAATGAATGTATAATGATAACCACATTATGAACCGGGGGAGACCATGAACATCATGTACTTCGAACCTTTAGGCCGCGCCTGGAATCGAATGAAGCTGGCGTTGTTCAAGCCATTCGACCTCAATAAGTGGTTGATCGTAGGATTCAATGCCTTCCTGGCCGGGCTCCTGGACGGCCACAACGGGGGGAGCGGGTCGCGGGCCGGGGGTGGTGACGACTTCGGCTTCGGCGAGTTCCTCCGCCTGCCCCAGAGGGGCTGGGAGTGGGTGCTGGACCATCCGGGATGGTTCATCGGGATCCTGTTCATCCTGTTCTTTGTCATCTGTCTGGTGGTCCTGATCACCTGGCTAAGCTCCCGGGGTACTATCATGTTCATAGACAGCGTGGCCCTTAACCGGGCCGAGATCGCCAAACCCTGGCGTGAGAAGAGCATGGAGGGGAACTCGCTCTTCCTGTGGAGGCTGGTGTTCGGGCTGCTGACCTTGGCAGGCATCATCCTGATCCTCGCCGTTTTTTTCGGAGGCTCATCCTTTCTATACAACACGGTTCACCCCGGTCACGTCCCCGTCTTTTTCATCGTGATAATGGTGCTGATCTTCCTGGGCTTTTTCATCATCGTGGGCTACATCTCCCTGTTCCTCACCGGGTTCGTGGCGCCGCTCCAGTTCAAGCACGGCCTCACCACAACTCAAGCCTGGAGCCGTTTTCTCCCGATCTTCAGGAAACACGTATTCCATTTTATACTGTTCGGCCTCGTGTGGTTCATCCTGAACTTCGCCGTGGTCATGGTTATCATATTCGCCGGGTTGATGACCTGCTGCATCGGGCTCTTGATCATGATCATTCCCTATGTGGGTACGGTGGTGACACTCCCCATCTGGTACACCCTCAGGGCCTTCTCCCTGGAATACCTGGCCCAGTTCGGGCCGGAATACGACCTCTTCCCTGAACCCGTGGTCGAAGCGATTCCTGAGGCTGTATAAACACTGAAGCCTGCCCGAACGCGTCTGCCGGCATATGAATCTTAAAAGCTGAATTTCACGCCGTAAATTCACACTCTAAGGAAAAATCATAGCCGTTCTAAGGATCTAACTATATTATTTTATGTAACTTGTGATGGTCGGAGCGCAATTATCTACGGTAGAGGAAGATGACGTGGACGTTGGTGGGTTCGAGTTCCACGGTCCTGCGGTCGATCTCCTTGGCTTCCCAGCCCGGAATGCGGTAGTTGTGGGCCACGATCCGCGTCCCCGGCCTGAGCTGTTCCTCCAGCAGCGGCCGCAGCCGCTCATTGGAGCG
>SDBS01002690.1_pt1 | contig 17705 bp, 10 predicted proteins | sample 2277091 | NCBI WGS metagenome assembly SDBS01 (sample SAMN10404972, study PRJNA504765) | marine sediment metagenome | isolation source: marine sediment core GS10_PC15, 163 cmbsf | place: Arctic Ocean: Southern Knipovich Ridge | collected 2010 | reverse complement strand
GGCATAGATCTGACCATTATCCACTACTGCTGTCTGTATTTCGCCGTTAGCTGACATAGCAACAGAACTCCAATCTCTATTGCTTCCTTTGAGGCTCCAGGTGGTACCGGAATCAATAGAAACCCAGATTTCACTGTTATACTCTACTGCTGCCGGTATTTCGCCGTTAGCTGACATAGCAATACCTTTCCAATTTTTCGTTGGGCTATCAGGTTTAACATTCCATGTGTTGCCAGAGTCGGTGGAGGCATAGATCTGACCATTATCCACTACTGCTGTCTGTTTTGTACCGTTAGCTGACATATCAACAAACCGCCAACCTGCAGTACTTGCTTTGGCGGTCCAGTCCTCGCCAAAGTTAATGGAGACATAGATTTGACCGTTATTCACTGTTGCTGCCTGTATTTCGCCGTTAGCTGACATAGCAACAGAACTCCAACGTGCAGCGCTTCCTTTGGGATTCCAGTTGTTGCCGGAGTCAGTGGAAACATAGATTCGGCCCCATCCCTGTTCTACTGCTGCCTGTATTTCACCGTTAGCTGACATAGCAACAGAAGGCCAACCACTGTCGGTTCCTTTATATGTCCAAGTGTCGCCAGAGTCGGTGGAGACATAAATTAGATTACTGGACTTTACAGATTCTCTTGTTCCCATAAAATAATAATCATCAATCTCCTCAACCCAATTAATCGGCGGAGTATCCATATAACCGCCCGCGTAAAACCATTCTCCTTGTGGATGAAACTCACCATTAATAGTATCTCCACGAGAAATGTTTATTATCTCCCCTTCGTAAAGATAATTATTATTAAAAGATTTCTCTAATACATCGCCATCGTTTGAGTACCATAAGTTCGCCGCAATACTATATTTATAGTCTGCTGCCCCACCCAAAAGGTTGTGATCATAGACATATTGACAGCAGGGCTGGTCACTCCCGTCACATTCGAAATAAACACCAGGCTCACCGATGAGAGTCCGTGTCTCGGCCATTGTCCCGGTAGAGAGATAAAAAACGAGAGAGGTAAAAAATAAAAAAGCTAAAATTATTGGTAAAACTTTTTGTTTTTTGTATTTTTTAAGTAAGAAATATAAAATGAACATTCCGAGTGAAATCAATATAATTATTAGAGTAATCTGAGCTGGACTAAGCTTAGAAGCAGGCACTTCCCTCTCGGAAAAATTATCCACATTATATTCTGTTTTAACTTCATCTATTAGATTCCCTTCTTCATCAAACAATTGAGAAACCAGTAATAGTTTATCAATGTTCTTTTTAATAGTGAATTCTTTTTTAACAGCCATCACCTCCGGAGTAATTTTTCCTTCAAAATCCATCTGGCCGAATATTTCTCCTGTTTCTTTATCTTTTAATTGAAGGCTTATTTTACCGTCAAAGGAATTAAAAAAGTCCGCGCTGTTTGAAAAACAGCTGAATAAACTGAACTTCTGACCCTTTTTTATGGGAAACTGTTCCAAACCAGAGAAAATAAATCTGCCTTTTGTTCCTCCAACGGCAAACCTCACATTTAATAATGATTTCTGCTTTTCTCCTTCAACTGAAATCTTTGCTACGTAGGCGCCGGGCTCCAAAGCCGGCAAACTAAATTCAAGTAACTGCCCATCAGTGTTAAGCAAAATATTTCTCGTCTCTTTGTATTGCTCCAACCTGCTTTCTTCTTTTAATAAATCAAAAGGATATAGGTCAAACGAAACAACCGCTTCTTTTTCACTCAAATCGCTTTTCAAAGGTACAGAAATTGAAACATCTTCTCCCTGCTTAACCGTTGGGATCCAGGTGGCAAGAATAATCCTTTTATCATTAAATTTGATGTCATTATTATCAAGCCAAAAACCTTTTTCTTTTCCTTTGACATTAAATAAGATTGTCTTACCAGAAATTGTTGGGGTAAAACTCAAGCCGCTTAAATTGAATTGTTCTGAAATAGCAAAGAATAAACTAGCTTTGTATCCTCCTTTAATAGCATTCTCCGGAATAGTCCAGTCAAAGCTAATTCTCTGTTCTTCATCTGGCCACAAATTAATGTCTTTAAAAGCGACAAATTCGTCAACTAAGAAATCAACACCTGCTTCATTCTTGCGATAAACTTTAACAAAAACCATTCCATCGGCAACAGGATAACTATTTTTGTTTAAGACGTCTGTATAAAAAGAAAGGGTAGAACCTGCATCATAGCTTTGAGTTTTAATTGATGCTTCTTTAAACTCAATACTCCCTAAACTATAATGGTCAAAACAATTGACCAATTCAACTTGTTCTTGTTCTGATTTTTCTTCTGCTTTCTTGATGCCCAGCGCTGCTAAAAATCTACTTACTGAAAATGGTTTTTTGCTTGATTCTTCATTGTTTGAAACTCTTGATTTGTCCGATGTAATTTTATCGCCCTTATTAAAAACCAAAAGTTCATCAGGAGGACGTCCTACAGCGCAAACAGTATCATCTTCATAACCTTCATCCCTACAAAATTGAGCGCATCCCGTATCTTCTATACATACATTGCCCTGACAGAGCGGAAGGTTCCAAGGGCAATCAGCATCTACTAAACATTCTACACATTCCCCGGCCTGATGACACCACGGCGTTTCCAGAGAACAATCCGTTGCTCCACCCCACTTAAGCCATGGGTCAACACCATAGTATCCACAAGTCTCATATGTATCGTCATCAGCGCATCTTTTTAAACCGAATGGGCTACATTCATCAGGTATTGGTGTGGGAGTTGGTGTGGGAGTTGGTGTAGGAGTTGGTGTGGGCGTGGGAGTTGGTGTAGGTGTGGGCGTGGGAGTTGGTGTAGGTGTAGGCGTTGGTGTAGGTGAAGGAGGAATATCACAATCTTGTTCAGGTGATCCTGTTCCACTGTAATATCCTATGCAATATGTAGAAACATCATTATCAGTAGAGCCTGAGATAGAACTTCCAGAGTACTCTCCTACGAGACCGCCTACACCAGAACTACCTGATACCGACGAGCCTGTTTTGAATTCAGAATTTGTTATGCTTCGGGATGATATTCCTATAAGACCACCTACATGTAAATCACCGGATATTGTTCCTTCTGCTGATACCGAAGAAAGATTAGATGAGGTATAACCTACAAAGCCACCTACATAGTCACCACCTGAAATAGACACAGATTCTGCCCTAGATGTATGAAGGGTGGTAGAGATTATTGTTCCCCCATCATACCCAACCAGTCCACCAGCATAATTATGATTGAGGTTAGAACCATACAAAGATAGAGATGCGCCCGTTGTGTAAGAGTTTGTAATTGTGCCATAGTTTTGTCCTACTAGGCCGCCCATATAGTATTGCCAATTCTCATTATAGTTTGCGTAGACTGATGAGCTTGAATAAGAATTAGTTATTGATGCTGATACGTCATTGTATCCAACAAGGCCGCCGATAGAGGAGTCACCATAAACATTATTGATTGTAGAGCTTGTGTCTATTGAGCCTGAGCTAGTGTTGTATCCTACCAGGCCACCCACATAGTCATTTCCATAAACATATGCACTTGAAGCAGAAGACCCTGTTATTGTGCCATAGTTTTGTCCTACCAGGCCGCCTACATAGTCATAGCCTTGCACAGATCCATAGCTATTAGCATTGCTTATTGTCCCATAATTATTATAGCCTGTGATGCCGCCCACATAACCACGTCCATAGACCGATGAACTGAAACTAGAATATGATTGAGTAATGGTGCCATAGTAATTGTATCCTGTAATTCCACCAGCATAATTGTTACTAACATATACATACGCGTCGCTGTAAGAATTGTCTATTGTCCCATAATCATTATAGCCTGCTATGCCGCCTGCATTATTACCATATCCAGATATATATCCTGAAGTAAAGCAATTTCTGATGGTCCCGCTTAAATAGCCTGCGATGCCACCTACATAGTTATTACCATAGATACCACTACTAGAAGTGTATACATTGAGGTCTGTTATAGTGCCTGAAACATAAGCAAAGAGACCTACATAATCAGTTCCGCTTGAGGTAGTTATTATATTGCTAATGCTATTTGAATTCCCGTTGAACGTTCCACTGAAGTAGCTTCCTGAATCTCCAATTGGATCCCATTCTCCTGAGCATGTTAGAGAGTTAATTAGAGTGAAATAAGATGACATATAGGATGAGCTATCATCTATTTCTTTTAAATCATCACATGTTTCTATTCTATATGGGTAAGTTGAGGTGCCGTCATTGCCTGAGAATGGACAAGTTTCATCATAATAGCAATCCTGATCAATGCAATCTATAAGGCTATCACCATCATTATCAATATTATCAGAACAAATCTCACCCGTGGGTGTAGGAGTTGGTGTAGATGTAGGTGTAGGTGTAGGCGTTGGTGAAGGTGTGGGTGGTATGAGTGTGAGTGAGTACCCAGAAACATCAACAAAAATAAATAAAAAAGTCAGGGAAATTAAAATTACCCCAACAAAAATAGAAATTTTGAATAGTTGTTTTTTTATCTTCATAGCTTAGGTACTAAGTATTTATAATTATTGGGTGTCTAAAGGGGCAAAGAAAGAAAGACAATAACTGATATTCCTTTATAAAGCTGCCATCTGACAATATTTTTACTCTAACACTTAAATTATCACCAACCAGGAGCCTTCAATTTGTCCATTAGGCAACACTTTTACCCTAACACTTAAATTATCACCAACCTTAATTGCTTCAAAGGTATTTTGGGTTTGAACAGATCCTGTGGGCGGCGTTTCTTGGTCGGACGCAGGCGCGTTAAAAGAAGAAATCTTAGCGTCTTCTTTTATAAATACTTCTATGCTTTCCCCTTCTTGGGTTAATGTTACATTCCTACCGGAGATTTTTGTCACCTTTCCCGTGGCTGTAATTGAAGGAACAACTTTTGAAAAACTTAGTGATCTAAGTGCGCCGGTTATTTTCTCAAGATTTTCAAGTTGAGACCCTGTTTTTTGTTTCTCTATGGAAACACCAGTCAAATATCCTATTCCTAAAAGAACTACTCCTCCGATTACTGCGCAAATACTTATAGTTAAGATTTTATTACTCATTTTTTTTAATTTACCTGATTAAGTAATTCGCCTTGGCGAATTACTTTAACAGAGTGAATTTAATAATAAGTTTTATGAATCCTCGCTTGGACTAAAGGTCAGGAAGAAAAAGAAGAAGGAAAGACAATAACTGATATTCCCTTAAAGCTACCATCTGACAATATTTTTAAAGTGATGTTTACATTGTCACCAACCTTAATGTCTTTAAATTCAATCTCTTCTCGGATGGATCCGCCGATAACGACCTCTTCACCTTCTTCGGCCGCAGAGAAAACAAAAGAAGTAAGTTCTGCATCTTCTCTAATCTCAATGGAAAACGTAAAAGGTTTTTCTTCGTTGGCATAAGCCCTTAGGATAATGGTTCTTCCTGAGATACCAACTATCTCTCCAACCGCAACAATTGATGGAATTATTTTTGAACTCATTACTTCTATTAGTTTCCCTGATTCTTCAAGTTGAGAAGCTGTTTTTTGAGTTTGGAATAAAATACCTCCTAAATAACCTACTGCCAAGATGACTACTCCTCCAATTACTGCTGAAGTTAGAGTTAAAGAATTATTTTCCATGTTTGTAAACTTCTTACATTTTAACATATTCTATTTTAAAACAAAAGCAAGCTGTGGATAACTTTGAGCGACCTAACCGTCTAAGCAAAGAGTGGTTTATCATAAGCATAGACGGCGAGGTGTTTTGGAAAATCTTAAATAAAATTGTGGCTTCGCCACATAATTGCGACGTTCGGTTGTCCCGCTAAGCGGGGCTCCCTCACCTTGCAATTATTGTAACTTCGCTACATAATTTCTTAAAACCCTGTCTTTTAATGTTTCTAACTTTCTTTTGTTTAATTATCGTCGCGGTTATTGGTTATCAAGTAAGTTATTTTTTTCTTGGAAACAAGGTTAAAAAGAATGAACTTTTGTTAATTTCGGTGATTGTTGGATTGACAATAATGAGTTACTCTGTTTTGCTTTTGAGTCTTATTTTCAAAAATTTAAAAACAGGCGTTTACCTTTTTATAATTATTGGCGGATTGTTATCGCTTAAATATCTTAAAGAATTATTATTTAGTTTAAAAAAAGAAAAACTTGTTTCTAAGAATCAAATTCTAAAATTATTTTTAAATAAACTAAAAAAGATTCACTGGTTAGAAGTGATTTTTCTTTTTTTAATAATTTTACTTTTCCTTGACTTAGCGAGCAAAACATTAGTTTTTAACGAAGGGTTATATAAAGTAGCCGGTGCAGGTTATGGAGATATTCCCTTCCATATGAACCAGGTCAGCTATTTTATTCACCAAGAACCTTTTGAATTAGAAAACCCAATTTATTCAGGCCAAAAACTGAGCTATCCATTTTTAATAAATTTCTTAAGCAGCTCTTTTTATATCTTAAATAATAATTATTTGTTTTCGTTTCATTTGCCTTCATTTATTCTGGCCATATCCGGAATAATTCTTTTGTATTTACTTATTTCAAGAATTATAAAAAAGAGATTGGTCAGAATTTCTACTTTTTTGATTTTCTTTCTCGGCTCAGGCTTAGGATTTTTAAAGATTCTCAAAGATAATTCCTTATGGCTAAAAAGTAGTTTTGGAGAAGCTGTAAATTATATCCTTCATCTCCCTTATTCTATTGGGTCATTCGATGCCATCTACCCGAGTCAAAATATTATTTGGTCTAGCTTTTTAACTATGTTTTTATTGCACCAAAGAACTTTCTTTTTTGGATTCGCTTTAGGCATAGTTTGTCTTTTTATTTTTTATTTAACTTTCAAACACAAAGAAAACAAACTTTTCCTTTTAAGTGGAATAACTCTCGGTGTTTTACCTTTAGTGCATATTCATACCTTTATTGCTATGGCTATAATTCTTTTTGGATTTTTTCTTTCCTCTTTGCTGAAAAAACAGAAAGTTTTGATTAAAGGATTTTTGAAATCAGCAATTGTTAGCTTTCTAATCTTTCTACCAGTGTTTTTCTCTTTTCTTTCTCAAAAAATAAACGATAAAGGATTTTTGGTTTTTAGATTGGGATGGATGACGGAAAAGGGTACTATAGGAGGAGTAAATTATAACCCCAATTGGAATTTTCATCTTTTAGAATGGCTATCTTTTCTCTGGCAAAATTTTGGGTTCTTTATTCCTCTGTTAATTGGAGCCGCAATTTACTTAATAATTTACTTAATTTTGAAAAAGCCTTCTCGGGAGAAAAAAGAAGACTTAATTTTACCTCTAATTCTTAGTTCTCTTTTTCTCTGGATAGCTATAAATGTTATTAAATTTCAGCCCTGGGATTTTGATAATACCAAAATTTTTGGCTACTTTTTGCTAGTGGGATGTTTATTAATAGGACTTTTCTTTGAGAAATGGAAGTTTAAGGGAGCTAAGATTTTAATAATATTACTTACCCTTTTAATTATTACTACAGGAGTAATTGATGCTCTTTCACGTTCTTCTTTTGCTTCCCCAACACTTTATGGGATTTTTGGTTCTAAAGAAATAAAAGTAGCTGATTGGATTATAAAAAATACCGACTCCGAAGAGACAATCCTAACCGGAAACTATCATCTTAATTTAGTTAATTGTCTTGCCGGAAGGCCGGTTTTAATGGGTTACGGTGGTTGGCTCTGGACGCATGGAATTAAGTATCAAGAACGAGAAAAAGATATTAAAAAGATGTTTGAAGGGAATGAGGAAGCAAAAAAATTATTTAAAAAATATGATATAAATTACATAATGATTGGCCCGAAAGAAAAACATGACTACACGGTTGATGAAAGTTTCTTTAATCGGAATTATCCAGTAATTTTTCAATTAGATGACACCAAAATTTATAGAGTTAGAGAAACTTTTATATAAATAACTTTTTTTGTGGCCCAAAAAGATATTAAAGTATGAGATATTTGATTATTATTCCTACTTTTAATGAAGAAAAAAATATAGCTGACACCTTTTTTCTTAATAATAATCCCATTTGAAGATGAAAATAGAGAAAGAAAAACAATAAACTTATTGCGTTTAATTTTAATAACTAAAATAACTGATATGGGTTTTGATAAATTTGGTAAAAATTATGAGCAAGTTTGCAACGAAAATATTAAGATTTTTGGTGAATCATTAGATTACTTTTCTAAATATAAGGTTAAAACATTAAATAACTTCTTTCTTAAAAATAAACTAAATAAGAAAATAAAATTTCTTGACCTTGGTTGTGGCATAGGGAAAATAGAACATCATCTGTTTGTTTGTTTTCCAAAAGCTGAAGTTTACGGCATTGACCCTTCTTTAGAATCTATTAAGGAGGCCCTATATACAAATACAAATAAAAAAGCTTCATTTTCAATTTATAATGGTAAAAATATTCCCTTTAAAAATGGTTTTTTTGATGCTATCCTCCTTTCTTGTGTCTTGCACCATATCCTACCAGATAAAAGGAAGCAAGTTTTAGATGAATCTTTTAGGGTACTAAAAAAGAATGGTTATTTATTTATTTTTGAACATAACCCCTTTAATCCCTTAACAAAATATGCAGTCAAAACTTGCATCTTTGATGTTGGCGCACATCTTCTTACCAGAAAAAATTGTGCCAACTTTTTGAAAAATTCAGGATTCTCTGTTACTGAGACAAAATATATAGTATTTTTCCCAAAAATCTTGAAATCTTTAAGAAAATTCGAAGAAAAATTAGAGAATTGCCCTTTAGGAGCCCAATATTTTATAGTAGCTCAAAAAGATATTAAAATATGACCATTAGCCAAATTAAAAAATAATAACTTACTGATATCCATTCTCTGATTTTCCTCTTTTTAATTCATGTAAAATTGTGTAAAATGTAAAAAGCTAAAAAACTTGTTGTAAAAGATTTATGAAAAATCAATTATTACCAAAAAACCTTCTTGTTGTCATATTTGTAGCTATTCTTGCTACTTTTTTTATTTCTTTCATTGGTTTTACAATGAGTAAGAATGCTTTCCCTTCATTGCTTGAAATTTGGAATCGATGGGATACGCGGCACTATATTGAGATTGCCAAAAACGGATACGATGCTGGAAAGGAATTTAATATTGCATTCTTCCCGCTCTATCCAATGCTCATCAAAATTTTTACCCTAATTTTTCGTGATTACGTATTAAGCGCTTTGATGGTCTCAAATATTGCTTATATTGCAGCTTCTGTATTTCTTTATAAATTGGTCCTAAAAGATTTTTCAGAAAAAATAGCTTTTAGAACCGTATTTTACCTTAGTATCTTTCCTACAGCTTATTTCTTACATGCCGGATATTGTGAGAGTCTTCTTTTGTTTCTTTCAATTGCAAGCTTATACTATGCCCGAAAAGAAAAATGGTTTTGGGCTGGCTCTTTAGGGTTGCTTGCTTCATTAACCAAAATTACCGGAGTTATCTTACTGCCGGTCCTTTTAATTGAATACTTGTTTCAAAAGAAATTCCGACTTAAGGATATAAAGACAAATATTCTCTGGTTAGCTCTTGCTCCCCTTGGATTTCTTTATTATTTGTTTATTAATTATCAAATGTTTGGTGATGCTTTTAGATTTCTTGAGATTATGAAAAATTATTGGCACAAGACTCTTGTCTGGCCGTGGAAAGGTTTTTTATGGGCTGCTCAAGGTTTTAAATGGCGCTCTCCAGCTGAATTCATTACAATGGCAGGAGGAGAGATTATTTTTGCGCTACTCGGACTTTTTCTAATTATTTTAGCTTTTAAATATCTTCGGCCTTCTTATGGCGCTTATGCAATTCTTGTTTGGTTAATAATGACTTCCACATCGTTTTGGTTAAGTATTCCTCGTTACACTCTTTGGCTTTTCCCAATCTTTATTGTTCTTGCGCTCATTACTAAGAAACGTCCTGTATTGCATTATCCAATTACTATTATTTGCCTTATACTCTACAGCACTTCTCTTATTTCCTTTATTCAAGGCTATTGGGCCTGGTAAGCGATTTCACTAACATGAAAAATTATTTTAAAAAAAACTGGCCAATCTTTGTCTTATTAGTTCTCGCTATTTTAACCCGTTTTTTATTCTTGGGTTATCCTTCAGAAGTAGTTTTTGATGAAGTTCATTTTGGAAAATTTGTCAGCTCCTATTTTACCCATCAATATTATTTTGATATCCATCCACCTTTAGGAAAACTAATGATTGCCGGTTTCTCTAAAATTTTTGGCTTTCAGGCCGGAGCTGATTTTTCCAACATCGGCGAGAGTATTAACAAAAACGAGCTTTTTATACTTAGATTTCTCCCAGCTCTATTCGGGGTTTTGTTCATTTTGCTAATTTATCAACTTATTTTGCTAATTGGATTATCCAAAAAAGCTGCCTTTCTTGGAGCTTTTTTAGTTCTTTTTGATAATACTATTTTGACTCAATCAAAGTTTATCCTCGTAGACATTTTTTTGTTATTTTTTGGATTTTTAGCCCTTTACTTTTTTATCCTTTCTAAAAAATATAATAATTTCTCTAAAAAAAGTTTCTTATTCTTAGTTTTCGCAAGCATTTCCTCAGCATTCGCCTTCAGTATTAAATGGACGGGTTTATCTTTTTGGGCAATAATTCTTTTCTTCACCTTTCTTGATATTTTTAAACTCTCTACTAAGGAGCAGAGAAAACAAATCATCTTAAAGTTCGCTATCTTAATCGTCCTTCCTTTTTTAGTTTATCTTTCTATTTTTGCGATTCACTTCAAAATTTTATCCAAATCAGGACCAGGGGATGCTTTTATGAGTCCGGGTTTTCAGAAAACCCTTCTGGGGAATAAAATTGAAGAAAATATAGCTCCTTTTTCTTTCTGGCAAAAATTTATTGATTTAAACAAATCAACGTATAAATACAATGCTGGACTAAAAAGCGGCCACCCCGATTCAAGTAAATGGTATCAATGGCCATTTGGTAAAAAACCAATTTGGTATTGGACCAATTCGGCAAACTCAGGACAAGCTGATGGAAAAGTAGCTAATATCTATCTTTTGGGCAATCCCCTAGTCTGGTGGTCAATTCTTCTTACTGTTCTTGTTGCTATTTTTATTTTGTTTAAAAAACGTCTCCGAAAAAAAATGCCTTTGATAATTTACCTTCTAATTTTTGGCTATTTTATTAGCTTGCTCCCATTTATTTTTATAAGCCGGATTGCTTTCTTATATCATTATTTATCTGCCTTAGTTTTTGGAATATTAATTCTAACAGTTTTATATGATAAAATTTTAAAACCTCGAGCTGAAAAAGTTTGTTCCGTATATCTTGGTTTCTTAACAGCTGTTTTTCTGGTATTTTTACTGCTAACGCCCCTAACCTACGGATTCCTCCTTTCTCCAAAACTAAACCAAATCTATAATCTTTTTATTAAATTTCTAAGTTAATTTTTCAAAAAAATGAGTAAAAAAAAATACGCCATTGTTATCCCCGTTTTAAATGAGGAAAAAAGAATTAGAAAAGGAATTTTAGAATTAGAAAAATTTATTTCTTCTCAATTAAAAGGATATTCAATTAAAGTTATTATTGCTGACGGAAAAAGCGCTGACAAAACAATAGAAATTATAAAGAAACTACAACGAAATTTTCCTAATTTATATTTAAAACAAATTGGGAGAAAAGGAAAAGGGTTTCAATTAAAGAAAACATTTTCAGAAGTAAAGACTGATTTTATTATCTATATGGACGTGGATTTAGCAACTCCTTTAAAATATATAAAGGAATTAATTTTTTGGCTGGAAAAAGATTATGATATAGTAATTGGTTCAAGACATAAAAAAGAAAGTAAGATAAAAAGAAATTTTATTAGAAAAATTTTAGGATTATCTTATAGTTTTCTGGTAAGACTGCTTTTTAAAAGTTCAATTCTGGATTATCAATGCGGTTTTAAGGGATTTAACACTAAAAAATTAAAATTAATCCTTTCTGAAGTTGAAGAAGAAAATTGGAGTTTTGACACAGAAATAATTTTAAGAGCCCTAAAAAAAGAATTTAAAATTAAAGAAATTCCAATAGAATGGGAAGATAAGTCTGGTTCTAAAGTAAATCTTTTAAAAGACAGTTTTTCAATGTTTTTTATTTTGTTGAAATTAAGACGTAAGATATAAAGAAAAACAAATTTGAAAACAGAAACAGTAATTAAGGTTTTTCCGGAATAGAAAGCAATAGACCCTCTTCCAAATCATTTATTATTCCAATATAGCCATTTAAAGCGTGGGCGACTGAATCGGTTCTTACATATTTATTTTCTTTATTCCAAAAAATACCACCTATTGCCTTCTCTGGATTTTTAAGAATAGAGCTATTTTCTTTTGAATAAGTATTTTGAATAATCCATCTTATTACTTTTACTATCCCTTCTTTGTATTTATCACAATCGTCTCTATCCTGCTCTTTACAAAACTCATAAACTTCTGACATCACTTCACATATCCAACCGTTCCCACTTGTTGAATAGGCCCCATTCCATTGGCCGTATTTTAAAATGTCGTCCGGATTTGTTTGTTGATTTTCTAAAATTAAATCGCTCATATCAAATATTGCTTTTTTATAATAATTATCTTTACTGGCTTTGTAAAAATCTAAAAAAGACATTACTATCCAAGAATTGGAAATCGGATTTTTGGAACGATATTCGCCTTCAATATACTTTCTTCCTGCTTCTTCATATTTTTGAGAAAAATATTCGGCAATTTTTTCAGCTGCTTCATAATATTTTTCCTCTTTAGAAACTACATAAATTTTAGAGAGAGCTGAGAGAACTTGGCCATTATAAAGAAGGGATTCTTTTGTCCCGTGATACCATTTTCCGTCTCTGTATCTTATATATGGCTTCATACTTCCATTTGATTTTTGCATGGTAACCAACCAGTCGGCGCCGAGTTTACTAGCTTCTAAATATCTATTATCTCCGGTAAGTTTGTATAATCTTAATAAAGTAAATATAGTCTTAGATGTCGTCCCCACCACAAATTTGTTTTCTCTTCCTTGAGCGTCTAAATTTTCTATTTCTTCATTAGGTGATAGATAATAGGAATAATAAAAGGCTCCGTATGCTCTACTTTCTTTCTCTGTATTCTGCATAGAAAGAATGAACTCCCCGCAGTTAAGGGCCTGCTCCAAAAGAGAATCGTCTTTTTCTAACTCATAGAGATTTAAAAGCGTATAAGTAAGGGTAGAGGTATATATAGTATGTAGTCTATTTTCAAAAGAATCTTTTAGGGCATAATAATATTTATGTGCTCCATTTTTTTCCTTATCTATCATTTTCAATAAATATTCTTTTCCTTGTTTAATTTTTTCTCGGATTAACTCCTTGTCCAGATTGCGAATTATCACCAAGCCGTCAATGACTTCTTTTTCTTTTTCATGATTGAGCTCTTCGGGGTTTAGCTCTTTTTGGCTTAGTTTAACAGTATTTAAAACTAAAAAATCTCTGGGGGCAGAGATTGATTTTGAAAGATAAAAAGAAGCTGCGCCGACAACCAAAACTAAAACTGTTAAAATCAGCCACTTAAAAAAATTGTGCTTTTTCGCTATTCTAAGATACTCTAAAACTTTTTCTGTGAATTTTACAAAAGCCATATTTTTTTAGCATCTTTCGATGATATTTTGTAGGATACCCTTTATGTTGAGCAAAACCATACTGAGGATATTTCTTATGATACCTTATCATCATTCTGTCTCGTTTCACTTTAGCAATAATACTGGCTGCGGCGCAAGAAAAAACTTTTTCATCGGCTTTAATAATTAATTTATGATTTATGTTTTTTAATTTATTGTTTTTTAAATATTTTCCGTCTATCAGTAAAAAATCAGGAGAAGTTTTTAATTTTTGAACAGCTCTTAACATTGCCAGTTCAGCAGCATTTTTAATATTGATTTTATCTACAATCTTTTCCGAAACCCTGCCTATCCCCCACTCTATTGCCGGATGCTTTATTAAAACTTTGAAAATTTCTTCTCTTTTTTTTGGAGACAGTTTTTTAGAATCATTAACTTCTTTCAATATTCTTAATTCTTTCTGTCGCAGACTCCTTGAAGGGTCCTTCTTAATTCTTAATTCTTTTACAATTACTGCTGCCGCAACAACCGGTCCCGCCAAAGGACCCATTCCTGCTTCATCTAACCCTACAACTCTTTTGTAACCCTTTTTCTGTAATCTTTTTTCTTGATTAAAATTAGGATATCTCATTCTATTACTAAGTGCTCTATTCTACCATAATAGAATTGTGAATTATATAATTGCGGCACTCGGTCGAAATGTGAGCAAGCTCCCATTTCTTCCTCGCTTGCAATTATTGACTTAACCAGCCGAAAAAAGCAAGCCCCCACACCATAATATTGGTAGTGGGGGTAAACCCCCACACCAAAACTTGAAAAGTTTATGGTGTGGAGGTAAAATGATAGAATTCTATGAAGTTCACCCACTTACACGTTCATTCTCACTACTCCCTTCTCGACGGTCTGCCAAAGATTGATGAAATATTAGATTATGTAAAAGAATCGGGTATGGATTCCGTTGCTCTAACCGACCACGGAGTTTTATACGGCGCAGTAGAATTTTATAAGAAAGCAAAGGAAAGAGGAATAAAGGCGATAATCGGCTGCGAGGTTTATTTATCTTTGGAAAGAATGGACCAAAAAAGGCCAAATATTGACAACAAGAGGTACCATTTAGTTCTGTTGGTAAAAAACGAACAAGGTTACAAAAACTTAGTTAAGCTTGTTAGTAAAGCCCACCTTGAGGGCTTTTATTACAAACCAAGAGTTGATGAAGAACTTTTAGAAAAATATGGTTCCGGTCTTATCGGTCTTTCGGCCTGTCTCCAAGGAAAAATTCCTCAATTAATTTTAGCAAATAAAATAGAGGAGGCAAAAAAACAAGCCTTACAATATCAGAAAATTTTTGGTAAAGATAATTTTTATCTTGAAATTCAAAACCATCCTAATATTCCCGAACAGAAAAAAATAAATCAGGCATTAGTAAGTTTTTCAAAAGAATTAAAAATCCCCTTGGTTGCAACCAATGATGTCCATTATCTAAAACCAGAAGATGTTGAAGCTCAGGATATTTTAATGTTAATTAATACCGGAGCTGACCCTAATGACCCGGAAAGATTAACAATGAAAACCGATGATTTTTCAATGAGAACTCCGAGAGAAATGGAAGAATTTTTCAAAGAAACACCCGAAGCCCTAAAAAACACTCAAAAAATTGCAGAATTATGCAATTTTCAATTTAAATTGGGAGAAACTAAGCTTCCCTACTTTCAAGTACCTAACAAGAAAACCCCAAATGAATATTTAGAAGAACTTTGCGAACAAGGACTAAAAAATCGTTTTGGAAACAAGCCTCAAAAAGAAGTTATAGAACGTCTTAAATATGAACTTTCGGTTATCAAAAATATGGGCTTTTCTCCTTATTTTTTAATAGTCCAAGATTTCGTTAATTGGGCAAAAGATAACCGAATTGTAGTTGGCCCAGGCAGAGGTTCAGCGCCAGGGTCTTTAGTTTCTTATTTACTAAACATTACCAGCGTTGACCCTTTAAAATACAATCTCTTATTTGAACGGTTTTTAAACCCGGGTAGAACTTCAGGACTTCCTGATATTGACCTTGATTTCACTGACCGAAGAAGAGATGAAGTCATAGATTATGTTGCTCAAAAATATGGAAAAGACAGAGTTGCCCAAATCATAACTTTTGGAACAATGGCGGCCAGAGCAGCAATTCGTGATGTAGGAAGGGCTTTAGGTTATGATTATAGTTTTTGTGATAGGATTGCCAAAATAATTCCGCTTGGTTTTACCCTTGAACAAACCTTAAAACAAGTTAACGAATTTAAAGAAATTTACGAAACGGATGATAAGGCAAAGCAATTGATTGACTTCGCCAAAAAACTTGAAGGACGAGCTCGCCATGCCTCAACTCATGCCTGTGGAGTAGTTATCGCAGCCGAACCTTTGGAGAATCTTATTCCTGTTCAATACTCCCCCAAATCAGATGAAACTATCATTACCCAATATGAAATGTACACAATTGAAGATTTGGGATTACTAAAAATGGATTTATTGGGATTAAAAAATTTAACTATTATTGAAGATTGTCTGGCTCGCGTTTACAAAGTCCAAAACAAATCCCTCAATATTGAAAATATTCCCTTTGATGACAAAAAAACCTACAAACTTTTACAAGACGGCGAAACAAAAGGCGTGTTTCAATGCGAGAGCGACGGGATGACAAGATATTTAAAACAATTAGAACCTAATGAATTTGAAGATATTATTGCTATGATTGCCTTATATCGCCCGGGACCAATTTCTTTTATTCCAGATTTTATTAAAGGAAAACATAAAAAGAAAAAAGTAGAATATTTACATCCAAAACTAAAACCAATTTTAGAATCAACCTATGGAATTTGTGTCTTTCAAGAACAGTTGATGCAAATTGCCAGAGATTTGGCGGGTTTCACTCTTTCTGAAGCTGATGTTTTAAGAAAAGCGGTTGGTAAAAAAATAAAAAGTTTATTAGTTTCTCAAAAAGAAAAATTTATTACAGGAATGATAAAGAATAAAATTGATAAAAGAATTGCTCAAAAAATCTGGGAGTGGGTTTTACCTTTCGCTCGCTACGGTTTTAATAAGAGTCATTCCACTGCTTACGCAATGATTGCCTATCAGACAGCTTATTTAAAAACTCATTACCCAATTGAATTTATGGCAGCTCTTTTAACTTCTGAAAAAGCGGATATTGAAAGAATTGCTGTTTTAATAAAAGAGTGTCAGAAAATGGGGATTGAGGTTTTGCCCCCCGACATAAACGAGAGTTTTAGAAACTTTTCGGTTGTGCCAGAAGAAAATAAAATTCGTTTTGGGCTTTTAGCCATTAAGAATGTCGGTAATAACGTAGTAGAAGCAATTATCTCAGAAAGAAAGGGTTCGGGTTCCTTTAAATCAATCTCTGATTTTATTTCTCGAATCCCGTCAAAGGATTTAAACAAAAAATCTTTAGAAAGTTTGATTAAATCCGGCGCCTTTGATAAATTAGAAGAAAGGAGTAAGTTGCTTTTTAACATGGAGGAAATCCTGGAAGCCAATCGAGAAATCCAGAGGAATATAAACAACGGACAAAAAAATCTTTTTGAAAATTCTCCACACTTTAGTTCTTCTCTAAAATTGAAACCTGCAAAAGAGACCCCTTTACCTGAAAAATTAAACTGGGAAAAGGAACTTCTTGGCCTTTATATTTCTGCTCACCCTTTGGAAAGCTTTAAAACAGTTTTAGAAAAAAAAGCTCTGCCCCTTGCTCATATTGATAAAAGCATAGTTGGAAAAAGAGTAAGAATCGGAGGAATCATCTCAACCGTTAAAAGAATCATAACAAAAACCGGAAAACCTATGCTGTTTTTGAGCTTAGAAGACATAACAGATAAAATTGAGGTTGTTGTCTTTCCGGGAATAATTGAAAGAAATCCTACCGCCTTTCAGGAAAATAAAATTGTTTTTATTAAAGGAAGGGTTGATAACCGCGATAATACTCCAAAAATAATTTGCGAAGAAATAGAAGAAATTATTTATGAAAATTGAAACTATTCGTCATTCTTTGGCTCACATCTTGGCTTATGCGGTTCAGGAATTATATCCTGAGAC
>SDBS01002689.1_pt1 | contig 17706 bp, 13 predicted proteins | sample 2277091 | NCBI WGS metagenome assembly SDBS01 (sample SAMN10404972, study PRJNA504765) | marine sediment metagenome | isolation source: marine sediment core GS10_PC15, 163 cmbsf | place: Arctic Ocean: Southern Knipovich Ridge | collected 2010 | reverse complement strand
TGGAGGGAATCAAGTTTATTTTCCGGAACATATAAAACACCCAAACCCAATGGGCCCATGAGCCACTTCCAGGCTGGAAAAGCCATATAGTCGATGTTTGCTTTTTTTACGTCAATTCTCTGCATCCCTACCCCTTGGGCACCATCCACCACAAAATCAATTCCACGCTCCAGGCATAGCGTGCCGATCTGGTCTATCGGCAACGGCATTCCGGTACACCAATGAACCGCTGATAGAGAGATAACGCGAGTTTTGTCGGTGACCATCTGACGCAATGTGCGCGCAAACGCAGTTGGTGATGCCTCCATGGGTGTGGTGAAAATCTTCACTCCTTTTTTTTCCCAATGGCGCCAGGGGTAAACATTGCTAGGGTATTCATTTTCAAGGAGGATGATTTCATCGGTGGGTTTGAGCGATAGGCCTTGGGAAATAAAGTTCATCCCTTCGGCGGTGTTGTGGATCAAGGCCAATTCATTGGGTTGGCACCCCAAAAGACCTGCCAGAATTTCTTTGATACGTCGTTTTGTTCCCGAATAGCTAGCGGTTTGAGTCAGAATCCCCCTTTCTGTATAGCCTTCCAGAAAATTGGAAACCGCCTGAACGATATGGGTACCTGCAGGAGCTATTCCGCAGTTGTTGAGCCAAATCAGGTTTCGGTTTACCGGATAGGCATCAAATACAAAGTTCCAATCCATCCTTTTTCCTTTTTCAACAGTGTAATCTCAAAGATTATGCGGGCCATCTTTCATACGCTTTTGCCACCCATTACTCAATAATTAATATCCATCAAGCGGATGTAGATTTGGGTATCCATGTCGCAGAAGAAGCCTTTCAGGACTGGAGAAACACAACCCGTTGCCAGAGCGAGATATCCACATCGCCTCATTGCGCTGACTACCAACCAATGGGTGTGTTCGGCTGTTTCGCCCCTTTTAACTTCTTGGAACCTTCGGCAACCTGTAGGAAGCGCATGAATTCAATGATGGTAGAAGGTGTTGGAAAGGGTCGGCGAGGGCATTTCATTTTTAGGACGGTTCACTGCGAATTGATTTTCGAAAGTCAGGTTGAGATCATCTTCTTCTCGATTCCCACCCCGGCTGCCATCGCCCGCTCGTATTCAAGGGAGACCGTCGCCGAATCCTGCAGCGCGATGCCGGTCGAATCGAACAGTGTGATCTCCCCATCCGAGGTCCGCCCCGGTTTCTTTCCGGTAATCACTTCACCGATCTCGCCGGCGATGTCTTCTTCTTTAATAATTCCCTGCTGCAACGGAACATTGATTTCTCCATCCGTGCGGCACTGGCGGATGTCGTCGACGAAAATGCGGGCCCGCTGAAGGATCTTCGGGTCGAGCTCCTGGTCGCCCCCCTTATCGGCACCGATGGCGGCGATGTGGGCGCCAGGAGCAATCCACTCCTTCATGACGATGGCCCCGCGCGCAGGAGTCACTGTCACCACCACATCGGCACCTTCGACCACGCTCTTCAAATCGGTCGAAGCGCGGATGGAGAAGCTTTCGTACTTCGGTTGCTCTTCCCGAACGAAGGCGTCGAGGGTCTTCTGCGTCCGGCTCCAAACTTTAACCTCCTGCCACTTGAAAACCTCGTTGCAGGTGGCAAGCGTGCCAGCTGCCATGTGGCCGGCACCGACGATGGCAAGGCACTTGGAATCCTTGCGTGCCAACCATTTTGCAGATACGGCCCCGGCAGCGCCGGTGCGCATCACCGTGTGATAGCTACCGTCGCAGATGGCGAGTGGAAAGCCTGTCTCCGGATGTGTGTATATCAGGATCGAAAAGACAGTCGGCAGGTCGAACTGCTCGCGGTTGCGCTCGCGGATCGAGACCCACTTGCACGCGGCAGCCTCCGGCTCCTCAATGTAGGAAGGCATCGCCTCCCATTCGCCCGGATACTTATCGAGAACGATATGTCCCTTCGGGTCCATGTAGTAACGTCCAGCGCCGTGCATGCGATAGGCCTGCTCAACGCGGCTATTGTACTCGGCCGGTGTCAGCAGTCCCATCATGTCGGTGCGGCTCAGGATCAAGGTCTTCCGATTGCGCCAACTCTCCATCTTCATTTCCTCCTCTCATCAGCACTTACCCTATCGTTTACTGAATTGATCATTCCATTCAGCTATACGGATCCGGGGTTGAAATCCTCGCCGTAGAGTCTGCTCATATCCTCATCGCCCGCATGTTCCAGGAGATGTATGGCCTCCACCGACCAGCGAGCGATAACCCGATCGCCCTCCGTCACCGGTTTGGCGAAGAAGCGACCGTCGGGGACGAAGGCGACGAAGCTTTCAGCTCCTTCGCGCCCGACGGTCACCTTGACCCAGTTTCCCTGATACTCGGTCATTATAATCGTTCCCTGAACGGTGTTCTTTGCTTCGGCCTCCAAAGCGGCGTCATCCACCGCCTTCTCCACCTCTACATGATCCCGGCGAACGGCGAAACTGAAGGATTGGCCTTCCTTGATCGCCGTTTCTTTGACCGGCACCGTGAAGCGTCCACCGGCTTTTTCCTCGATCTCAGCCACTTTGCCGTTTACCGAAACTACCTGGCCTGAAAAGACATTCTGGCCGCCCATAAACCGGGCAACATAAGTGCTGCGCGGCTGTAAGTAAACCTCTCGCGCGGGCGCAGCCTGGTCGATATTACCGTGATCCATGACCACCACCAGATCCGCCACCGCGATTGCCTCCATCTGGGTGTGGGTGACGTGGATGAAGGTGATGCCTAACTCCCTTTGCATCTGCCTCAGACTCGCGCGCATCTGTACGCGAAGGAATTCGTCGAGCGCGGAAAGAGGCTCGTCGAGTAGCAGGACGCGGGGATCGGTAACAAGGGAACGGGCAAGGGCGATGCGCTGTTGCTGGCCGCCGGAAAGTTCGGCCGGCATACGGTCGGCAAACTGGTCCATGTGGACGCGTTTCAACATCTCTCGGGCCTTCTTGCGCCGCTCATCCTTGGGCATTCTGCGCATCGTCAAGCTGAAGGCAACATTGTCCACGCAGCTCAGATGAGGAAACAGGGCGTAGCTTTGAAACATCATGGCCGTGCCGCGTTTTACCGGTGGAAGGCCGACCACGGACCTGCCATCGATGCGGACATCGCCTTGAGTCGGTGAATCGTGTCCGGCGATCATGCGTAAGATCGTGGTTTTGCCGCAACCGCTGGGACCCAGCAAGCAGCAGTAAGTCCCTGCAGGAACCTTCAAAGTAATATCATTAATCGCCACCACCTTGTCAAAACGCTTGGTGACACCGATGAGTTCGATTTCTCCGGTTTTTGCCATTGATCTTTCTTCATTTTGTGACATTAAAAATTCTCCAATCTGTGCATTGACCGATTATCTTTATCAACTTTCGTGTGACGCTAATTTGTTTTATATGCGTAACGTCCGAAAGCTTAAAGCGGACCAGCAGACCGTCTCTGATTGCCACTCACGGTTGGCTGATTTTCTTTGCTCTCCGTCCGCCTGTGCCCGGCACGCCTGCGCTGAATGATGGCGATTGATCCCAGGGATATGGTAATCGCAATGAATGAGATCACCGTAGTCAGCGTTCCCAGGGCATAAAGCGCGGGCGAGGTGACGGTGGTGGTCATGGCCCAGATTTCCAGCGGCAGGGTATTTCTGGGACCAACCGTAAGCAGGGTACGTGGGAACTCGTCGTAGGACAAAGTGAATCCAAACAATGCTACGGCGATGAGACCGGGCAGAAGAATCGGCAAAAGAATATGCCAAAGGAGTTGCAGTCTGCTGCCCCCGAGATCGCGCCCCGCTTCCTCATATTCCTTGTTGAAGCGGCTCAAGACAGCAAACATGATCAACAGCCCGAAAGGCAGCGTCCAGGTGAGCTGCGCGCCGAGAGCCGAGGAGTACCAGTTGGTCGGAATGCCAAGGACACGGAACAAAAGACCCGTGCCCAGACTGAGGAACAACCCCGGCATGATCAGGCCAGCTACTGCCATGTAGAAGATGAAGGTCGATCCCTTGAAGCGTTTTCGGAACGCCAAACCGGCCATCAACGAAAAGACCACCGTCAGAACGAAGACAATCAACGCCAGTATGAGGGAACGTACGAGCGCCCCAGCAAAATCTCCCGTGCGTTCCTGCCCGAACAAAGCTACGAACCAGTGCAGTGAAACGCCGTTCATAGGAAAGGTCAACCCGCCGTTAGGTCCCTGGAACGACAGGATGTATATGGTGATCATGGGCCCGTAAAGGAATAATACGAACAGGGCGAAAAAGGCCCCCAGGGCATAGAAGGTCCAAGGACGCTTCCCGTAACTAAACTGTGACATAACTAATTGACCCTCCCTATCCGGATAGTTCTTTTCGAATGTTGACGATGCGCAAAACCCCCGCCACCATCAGGGTGACGACGATCAGCAGGACTACGGCACTGGCAGCAGCCGACGGATACTGCAGCATGGCGATCTCGTTCCACATGGCGAACACCACCGAAGCGCTTTGCCCGCCGCTCATGACCTTGACTACGAAGAAATCGCCCATGACGAGTGCGATGACGAAAATCGATCCGAGAGCGATACCGGTCTTCGAGAGCGGAATCACCACCTTGGTGATCACCCGCCAGCGGCTGGCGCCGGCGTCCACGGCGGCTTCGATGACATCCGGATTGATGCGTGCCATGGAGTTAAAAAGTGCTACGATCATAAAGAGCGTGAAAATATGAACGTAAGCGACGACCACGGCGAAGTCGGAAAACAGTAGGAAATCCAGGGGAATGTCGATGATGCCGAGGAACATCAATGACTTGTTGACCAGTCCCTGACGACCGAGAACCGGAATCCATGAAATCATACGGATAATATTGGAGGTCCAGAAGGGAACCGTGCACAGCAGGAAGAACGCAATCTTCCACAAAAGTGACCGTACGTGGAAGACGAGGAAATATGACACCGCAAAACCGATGACCAGGGTCAGGCTCCAAACGATGAGCCCGAATTTGATCATACTCGCATAAAGCCGGTAAGTGAGTTTTGACTGAAAAAGTTCGATGTAATTAAGAAGAATGAAGTCGGGATGCACCTGATAATTGGAGTAATCAAAAAAACTGACCACAATAACCGTCACAAGCGGAATACCGAGGAAAATAATCAGGATGAGCGCCAGCGGCGCCACCTGCAGATATGGGACCCAGTTTCGCGAAATTCTCATTATTTATTCTACGCTCCGGTGGATATAAAAAAAGCCGGCGGGACGGCCTCATGCCCCCCCGCCGGCGAGTGATGGTCGCTTTAGGACGCGACAAACTCATTCCACTTGCGAATCATGTATCGATCTTCGTCCATGACCGTATTCCAGCAAGCGATTTTACCCATGCGATCCCAGAAAGAGCCACCGTCGCGAATACTGCCGGCCTTCTCCATAACTTTGCCGTAAGGATCATTGATGTCGCTCTTGGCCGCTTTGCCGCCATACCAGTAGCCCCATTCGTCATCGGTGAGGAAATTCTTTGCCGTCTCAGGCACCGGGCTGTAGTAACCTTGCTTGGCAATGAAGCCGCCTTCCCAACCGGAATGGTACCAGTTGATGTACTCGTAGGCCGCATCCAGTTTGATGCCGCTCAGATGCTTCATCAGGCTTATAGCGCTGGCCCAGGCCCGATAGCCCTCAGCCAGCGGTGCATAATAGCACGGAATATTGCGAGCCCGCACCGCGGTGACCGCCGGCGACCACATTGACTGTATCACGACTTCGCCCGATGCCATCAGGTTGACCGATTCGTCGAAGGTTGACCAGAAGGCGCGGAATTGGCCGGACTTTTTGGCCTCGATGAGGATCTCGATGGTCTTGTCGATCTCTTCGCGGGTCATATTACCCTTGTCGCCGTAAGTGATGTCGCCCCGCGACTCAATGGCCATGGCGGCATCCATAATGCCGATCTCGGGGATGTCGAGAATGGCGCACCGGCCTTTAAACTCCGGATTGAGCAACTCATGCCAGTGCTCGATGGGACGCTTAATGATATCGGGACGGATACCCAATGTATCGGCATTGTAGATTATTGGAACGCCGCTCGCCCAGCGGGTCGGACCGTCGTGGAACTTGGTATTGTCAGGCCCGTAAACGTATTGAACCTCGTAAGGAAGAACACCCTGACGCGACACTTCACTTCCCCAGGGATACTTGCCCTGTGTAAAGATGGGCACAATTTTATTCCAGAGTTTAAATCGCTTGGTATCGAAGGGTTGGAGGATGTCGCCGCGCGGCATCAACTGTCTGAGGAAGAAGTACTCCGTGTCCGCCACATCCACAGTCTTTGGTTGAGTGACCAGACGGTTTCGCAAGGCATCGTGTGCCAGGGCCTGCATTTCAACCTTGAACCCCAGGTCTTTCGTTGCCTGTCTGGCGATGTCGATGATGGCCGAGTAAGGGGCGCCCACGTGGCGCAAAACGATATCCTTGGTTTTTTGTGCCCAGACCGTGGGAAAGCCTCCAATTACACCGGAGCCGGCCACCAGTCCCGCTGTCGCCGCTACTGCACCCTTGAGCACATCACGCCGGCTGACCTTACGTTCCGCCCATGAGGTCTCCGGTGTGGCCTTTGCCGTGTTTGTTGGGTTTCCTTTGGTTTCTGGTTTTTTTTTCTTTACATCCATGGCTGCCTCCTTAATCCTGTAGGAAGGGTTTCCTCATCGCTCCTCCAAACCTTGAGATTTCTTGGAACTGGCCTTACGGATAGCCGGGCTATCTGCTCGTGTTACGCGGTTCACTCATGCGTTACGAAGCTGAATGTAGGGTAGCTATCGTCTTTATAAGCTTTAGAACAATAACCCGCGCGATTGGAAGGTACCCCTCGATTGATTGTCGCAATCGCTGTCCACTCCGCATCGGACCTTACCGGCGGGAGCGCATGTTCGATTGCATTTAAACATTCCCCTTGATATAAGATGTAATATAAGCAATTCTATTTTTACAGTCAGCCTGATTTGTATGTCAAGCTAAAAGTATTATTGCTTTGAAAAGTTGACCTGTCTAACTGCCAAAAAAGGAGTTTTATATGAATATGCTTCAGGTTACCGTCGGGCCGTTCGCATTCAAAGCCAAAATGGAAGAAGATGCCGCCCCCGATACTTGTGCCGAATTTAAAAAACTGCTACCGTTCCGAAACCAGGTCATCCATGTTCGTTGGAGCGGTGAAGCCGTCTGGATACCGCTTGGCGATTTCAAAATAAATGTCGGCTACGAAAACCATACGAGCCATCCATCCCGTGGTGATATTCTGTTTTATCCCGGGGGCATAAGTGAGACTGAAATTCTGCTTGCCTACGGCAGCACTTGCTTTGCGAGCAAAATGGGACAGCTGGCCGGCAACCACTTTTTAACAATCGTTGATGCAGGACAGAATTTAAGCGAATTGGGCCGTCGGGTGTTGTGGGAAGGCGCTCAAGATATCGTTTTCCAAAGCTTATGAATTTGACTGACGACCAACCGGAGAGGTGAAAAGAAAATATGAAGAACACCCATCTGCATTTTCAGTCTATCTCGGAGCTCGCCCGCAGGCTTCGTCGAAACGAAATCTCCCCTGTCGAACTGACGGAGCATTATCTGTCGCGAATCGACAGCCTGGAGGCTAAGTTGAATGCTTTCCGGCTGGTGTGTCGGGATCGGGCATTGGAAGCGGCACGGGCAGCGGAAAGCGATTTGCGGGCTGGCAGGAATTTGGGGATTCTGCACGGTATCCCCTATGCGGTTAAAGATTTATTTGATGTCAAGGGACTGCCGACAACCGCCGGATCCAGTCTTCTGGAAAAAAACACGGCGGCGGCACATTCGCAAGCCGTCCGCAAACTTACCCAAGCTGGGATGATTCTGCTTGGCAAAACCAATACGGTACAATTTGCTTATGGCGGGGTGGGTATCAATCACGACCACGGCACCCCCCACAACCCGTGGCATCAAATCCCCCATGTTCCCGGAGGATCCAGCAGCGGTTCGGCTGTGGCTGTGGCCGCTGGCATGGTCCCCATGGCACTGGGGACAGACACCGGGGGATCGGTTCGCATCCCTTCTTCCCTGTGCGGTACGGGGGGCTTGAAGACCACGGTAGGGCGAATCGGCCGTTCGGGCGTGTATCCTCTGAGTTGGAGTCTGGATTCGGTAGGCGTTTTGTGCAGATCCGTGGAAGATGCCGCTCATGTTTACCAGAGCTTGCAAGGCGTCGACTTGGAGGACGAGACGACCTGGAACATGATGTCAGATGATGTTTTGAAGGACTTGAAGGGTGGTGTTAAAGGGATGAAACTGGCCTTTGCCGAATCCGTATTCTGGGAAAATGTTCACTCCGAAATTGCAAAGGCGGTGCGCGAGAGCGGTAAGGTGTTTGAAGAACTGGGAGCCCGAGTCGACAGCATCGAATTTGCAGAGGCCGAAGAGGCCATGCAACTCAACGCAAAAGGCCTGATTATTGCCGCAGAAGCCTACACCCTAAACAAGAACCTGTTGGAGGAACATTTTGATCGTTTGGACCCGAATGTGGCTCACCGTATGATCAAGGGCAAGGAAGTTGTAACCGGTGAGTATCTTCAAAATATTTTAACCTGGAAACGGCTGCGGGCCCAAGCGCTGAAAACTTTAAAAGACGTGGATGCGCTGCTGGTACCGACCACCATGATCCCCGCCCTGCCGGTTGCCGATGTGGATGCCGACGCAGATACATATACCGGCCGAAACATTAACTATCTGCGAAACACATCTATCGGCAATACGCTGAATTTGTGTGGCTTGAATCTGCCATGCGGATTCACCGTTGAAGGGCTCCCCATCGGCTTGATGGTTTTTGCCAAACCCTTCCAGGAAAGCGTAGTGCTTCGTATCGGTTATGCGTTTCAGCAATTGACCGACTGGCATCAACGTCAGCCGGATCTGTCATGGGCTGAAACCATTTGAATTTAAATAGGAGGTTTGACGATGCAGATTTTGATTAAAAACGGAACGGTTGTTACCGCCTTGGATGAATACAAGACGGATCTGTTAATCGAAAACGAGAAAATCATTGCCTTTGGCAGCTCGATCGAAAAGCCGGTTGATGATGTGGTGGATGCGGAAGGCCTGTATGTTTTGCCGGGTGGCGTTGATCAGCACACTCACTTCAATTTTACCTTTAAAACGGCAACCGTGAGGGGCTACGAAACATCCAATGCAGCCATCGCCGGCGGCACAACGACGATTGTCGATTTTGCCAATCAAGAAATAGGGAAAAGTCTCAAAGAATCAATAGAAAAATATAAGACGCATAAGGTAGCCCCCAAAGCCATGTGCGATTATAGTTTCCACGGTGTCGTTTTCGATCCCAATGACGCCCTGTTTGCGGAGATACCCCGGCTCCCTGAAATCGGGGTCTCCTCGCTAAAACTGTTCATGGCGTATAAAGGCATGCCGTATCATTGTGACGACGATTCTGTTTTTAAGGCGTTGCTGGCATCCAAAGAAGCCGGCGTGACGATCATGGTGCATGCTGAAAATGCAGACCTGATTGATGTGCTACAAAAGCAGTGTCTTGCGAAGGGAGAAGTTGACCCTATTTATCATGCCGTCTCCAGACCCCCCATCGTTGAAACCGAGTGCACGCAACGGGCCATCGCATTGAGCGAGGCGGCCGGGGCGCCCCTGTTCGTAGTGCATGTCACCGCCAAGGGAGCCATGGAAGCGATCAGAGATGCCTATGCACGGGGGATTCCTGCCTTCGGTGAAACCTGCACGCATTATCTCGTTCTCGACACCGACAATTTGGCCAAACCCGATTTTGAAGGCGCCAAGTATGTGTGTTCGCCGGCACTGCGTTCAAAAGAACATCGGGACGCACTCTGGGCTGCCGTACAGAAGGGGTGGTTGAAGTGTGTATCTTCTGATCACTGCGGATTCGATTGGGCCGATCAAAAGCACATCGGCCGGGGCGATTTTACGAGCATACCCAACGGTGCACCGGGGCTGCAGGACCGACTGAAAGTGTTGTGGACCTATGGCGTCGCAAAAGGGAAAATAAGCAGACAGCGCTTTGTTGACCTCTGGGCGACGGCACCGGCAAAAATTTGTGGACTTTTTCCGCAGAAAGGAACGTTGGCCATCGGATCTGATGCCGATATCATTCTTTTCGATCCCAATGCCAGCGGCAATCTGTCCGTATCCGACAGCTTTCACGGGGTTGACTATAACCCTTATGAGGGAATGGCGTTTAGCGGGGAACTCCGGAGGGTTTATTTGAGAGGTCAACTGACCTTCGCAGACGGTAAATTCCTAGGCCAGGAAGGTCAAGGCAAATTCATTTCCGGCCAACCGTTTGGCCTTTGTTACGATGAATTTTAATCTGAATTAAAACGCTTTTTCCCATTTCTGTAATCTGCCCTGGTACGTCTTTGATCGAAATCACCAGGGCAGAGGTCGCGGCATCCTGTTATTTTGGGTTTTTAGAAGCAAAGTCTTCGGCCATTTCTGCCATTCGACACCATCTCACTCCCGGATGCTTGTTGATATATTCAATCAGCTTCTCATGCATGATAATACATTGCGGCCGGCCGCTGACATCCGGGTGGATGGTCATGGGGAAGACCGCATCATCGTATTCACGGTACATGAAATCAAACTGATCTTTCCACAATTGTAAAATCACGTCCGGAGAAACCCAACCAAAACTGTTCGGGGCTTTCTTGATAAACATCATCGGGGGCAGATCGTCCAAATACCAATTGGCCGGGATCTCAATCACGCCCGTTTCTTCACCCCATTTCATCGGTTTCATCCATTCATCCGGATCCTTGTCATAGTCGATAGGGTAGATCGTTTCGGCTGTTGGCGCATAATAGCACTGGAAATCGTGGTGCATGAGACTATGGTCGTATTTAACGCCATATTCTTGGAGTAAATCAATCGTATTGGAACTCAATTCCCACCAGGGGGCAACATATCCCGTCGGTTCCTTGCCCATCAAGCTAGTTAATATTTCTCTGCTGCGCACCAGGACTTTTTCTTCCTGCTCGCGTGTTAAATCAAGTGGATTCTCGTGGCTATAGCCATGAAGTCCGAGTTCATGTCCTTCTTCGACAATCTGCTTGCACTCATCAGGAAACGTTTCGGCCGACTGTCCGGGAGTAAACCAAGTCGCTTTTATGTTATAGGTCCGAAACAGCTTCAACAGCCGCGGAATACCCACTTTGCCTGCGTATATGCCCCTGGTGATATCATCGGGTGAATCCTCGCCACCATAAGAACCGATCCATCCGGCCACAGCATCAATATCTACTCCATACCCAACTTTGATATCTTTCATCTTATATCCCTCCTTTATGGGACTCGATCATTTTTTTGTTCGTTGCTATATTCAATCTTCTGTTTCAACCTGAATTGTTTATCACCCCCCTTGGTTCAGTCCGAAAATCTTACGTTTAAATTGAGTTTTTCGGGCAAGGTCTTAATTTCATCCATAAGATGCGCTTTCATCTCTGCTTCCGCCAAATCGGAATTTTTTTTCAACAAGGGCTTTAATAATGCGCTTGTGATAGCTGATGGCACTTTTGGACGTTTCCGGAATTTTTACATAGTCTTCCAAAAACCGCTTTATCATGGTACTGATCGCCAACAGTAAATGTTTGAGCACCATATTTTGAGAGATGTCGGCCAGTGTCTGGTGAAATTCAATGTCATATCTATCTGTTCGGAAGTTGTTGTCAAACAATATTTATCAAAAATATGCAGTCGCCCTCATTTAACCGTCTGAATTTTAATATCTATTCTTGTATGGAAAGGCGATTGTCAGCGCTGGGATTCATGCATATCCGCAAGATTAAAGCCGAGATAGCTTTTTGATGGTTTGGGTAAGGACTTGTATGCCTTTGTCGACGTCTTCCCAATGTGTCCATTCGAGGGGGGAATGGCTGATTCCATTCACACTTGGGACGAAAATCATTGCCGTTTTTACCTTTTGCGCAATATTTTGTGCGTCATGGCCGGCGCCGCTGTTCATTCTTTTAGTCGGTATTCCCAACTGTGATGCCGATTGCTCGATGACTTCCAGTACTTCTTGGGAACACGATTGCGGCTTATGTTCAAATGGAATTTCCCAATCGGCTTTTATTCCATAAAGCGTATCCAGGTTCTCAATGGCGGAAATTAATTCGTCCTTTAAACGATTTTGAACTTCCTGTTGGCTATCACGTATGTCGATACCCATACGGACCCGGCCGGGGATTATGTTGGGCGCCCCAGGATCGACGACCATTTGACCCACTGTCGCCACCGTATTGCCGCCCGAACTCTTTGCCATTTTTTTGGCGAGTTTATTGGCCAACAATACGATTTCAGCGGCTGCAATCAACGGGTCTCTGCGGGTAAACATCGGAGTGGTGCCGGCGTGGTTTTCTTCACCCGCCAAAGACGCAAGGATCCATAACATACCGGTTATGTTTTTGACGACACCGATGGAAATTTTTTCCTGATCGAGAAGAGGCCCCTGCTCGACATGGGTTTCGATAAAATATTCGACGTCATTGAGATTCATCTCGAAGTCGCCCCGGAGACCATGTTTGTCGAGGGCCTCTTTGAGGGAAATACCATTATCGTCTTTCATCGTCAGCGCTTCGGCAAGATCTAGCTTCCCGACAAGCACGAGGCTCCCGAGCAAAACCTTTTTGAAAGCGGATCCCTCTTCCCCCATAAAAACGGAAATTTCAATCGGTCTTTCGTTTCTAAAACCCTCATCGTTTATCCGCCTGACCGCCTCCAAGGCGCTGACGACACCCAGAACGCCGTCAAACATGCCTCCGTTTAAAACCGAATCGAGATGGGAGCCGGACATGACGGATCCCTTGTCTGTTTTGGTACCGTCTTTCCTTGCAAATATATTTCCTACGCGGTCAATCCGTACCTTGAGGCCGATTTCTTTCATCCTTTCGATGACATATTTTTTTGATTTCGTACACGCCGGTGTGCCTTCAAACCGATAGAGCCCTTTTTCGTTGTCCAACTGTTGCTGTGATTCGACGCGTTGGAAGTTTTTCCTTCCCATTTCCCCCAATCTGATTAAATCTTCTTTCCACCTCTTAGATGACATCTTCACCTCCATCTTTGCCCTCCTTCTCTCATAGGGTTTTATACGCGTTACTTCGTGGTCATCTCGATGCAGTCCCAAACCGGACAGACATGCTGGCATAAGGAACACCCTGTGCACTTTTCCCTGTCTATCTCCGGTGTCCGGTCCTCTTTTAATGTGATGGCTTGGTAACCGGCATCACGGCAACTTACGTAGCACAAATCGCATTTAACACAGAGTTTCTCATTAACCGAGGAGGCCAGTCGGACCTCACGGCTGAGCTCCGTCTGTTCGATCAACTTTCCCAGAGACAAACCCAGCATATCCTGGAGCGTCTCGAAATCCTTATCTTCCATGAAGTTCTGAAGACCGTCGACAAGATCATCGATAATGCCGTAACCCTGGAACATAACCGCACTGCATACCTGGAGGGTTGAAGCCCCAAGTAAAAGGAATTCTGCGGCATCCTCCCAGGTGCTGATTCCGCCAATGCCCGATATCGGTACGTTAACAGCCTGAGCAATGGTGGCGATTGCTTTCAGGGCAATAGGCTTCACAGCCGCTCCGGAGAGCCCACCATAGGCGGAATAACCCGCTACGTTCGGTTTTGGTACTAGGGTTTCCAGGTCAACCCCGATGATGGCCGCAACGGTATTGATGCCGGATATTGCATCTGCACCGGCTTCCACACAGGCTTTGGCCACCTGCCCGACATCTGTTATATTCGGGGTCATTTTTGCCATGACCGGAATACCAACCGCTTCAACGGTCCAGCGCGTTACACGGGCAGCCAGCTCCACATTTTGACCGATGGCCGCACCCATCCCCATTTCGGGCATTCCGTGCGGGCACGACATGTTGATCTCAACCATATGGGCTCCGGCTTCTTCACATTTTTTAGCCATGTGCTGCCACCCATCGGGCTTACTGGCGTCGTCCATTATGCTCGCAATGACCACATGGTCGGGATATCCCTTTCTCAACTGTTCTATCTCCTTGAGCCATACAGAAATGGGACGGTCTGTTACGAGCTCAATGTTCTCAAACGCGTATATTTTTTTTGGCTCATTGGCGGGACCCGGGAAACTCAGACTTGCGAGTCGCGGTGTGACATTGACTATACTATCCGCGTCGATCACCAATGTTTTGGTGACAGCCCCGGCCCATCCAGCCTTGAATGCCCGGCCCATCATTTCACCAGTTATGGTGGGAGGAGCGGATGAGAGAATAAAGGGATTTTTAAAGCCTATCCCACAAAAATTAATACTCAAGTCTATATCTCCCCCAATCTTCATGATGAAAAACCTCCCTATGTTATTCGTGAATTAGTTGTACAAGGTGTAATTTACATGCCCCAAGTTTATTAATTTTTTTCCTGTATCCATTGATCTATCGCAAAAGCGGCTCGTTTTCCATCGCCTACGGCCTGAACCACCATATCACTTCCACGAATCAGATCTCCTCCGGCGTAGATACCGGGAATAGGAGTCTCCAGGGTTTTTTCATTCACCTTTATCAGACCTGTCGGTTCGCGTATCAATTCTTCCCACTCCAGGGCCGGGGTTTGGCCGATGGCAAGTATTCCCGTATCACAGGAGATGCAGAATTCACTCCCCGACACAGGTGTCGACCGACGGCCACCTGAGGTGTCCAACCCTCCCAAGCGCATCTTCACGCATTCGATCTTGGATAGCCGTCCATTTTTGCCCAGAAATCGGGTGGGGCTGGTGAGCGTCTGAATATCGACGCCTTGATCCCGTGCAAATTCTCTTTCTTCATCCCAGGCAGGCATTTCCTTTTCAGAACGACGATAGAGAATGAAAACCTCTTTCGCCCCAAGCATAGAAGCCGCTACTGCAGCGTCTATGGCAGCATTTCCGCCACCGATCACGACGACACGATCTCCCAGTGTCATGCCGAAGTCCCGCTGTTCGGCTAAGGCCAGGTTTACCCTCCGAAGAAATTCCTGAGCCAGGATGACACCAAGAAGTTCCTCTCCAGGAATATTGAGTCGTGTGGGGCGGCTGACCCCTGTGCCGATAAAAACAGCCTTGTAAGTTTTAAGAAGTGAGACTGGATTCCGAACAGGGTGTTCTGTATGAATCTTTACGCCGAGTGATTGGATGTATTCAATTTCCTGGCGGACCACCTGCTTGGGGAGCCGATAGGCTGGAATGCCGTATGTGAGGACCCCTCCCGCATACCTTTCAGATTCGAACAGATCAACATCATATCCCAGACGCTTTAAAAAGGTAGCGGCAGAAAGCCCTGCCGGTCCGGAACCGACCACAGTGACGCTGATTTCCTTCGCGGGAAGTGATCTTAATGCTTTTGGGCCTTTTTCCATCTCCCAGTCTGCAGTGAATCGTTGAAGGAGCCCGATTTTTATCGGTTCAGCCAGTTCAGAGGAACTACACTTTCTTTCACACAAACACCGCTGGGGACAGACTCTGGCACATATACCGGCAAGAATGTTGTCTTCCTTGATGATCCTGATGGCACCACTAAAGTTTCGTGAGGCGATCTGGCGAATGAATTTGGGCACATCCACATCCGCTGGACACCCCTTTGTACACGGCGCGTCTTCACACTTGATGCACCGAAATGCTTCGGTTACCGCTTCTTGGGGAGAATAGCCTCTTTGTATCTCACGAAAGGCTTCGGCAAGCTGCTTATAGCGCATGGGTTCAAGGATTAGAGTGTAATCATGATGATATCGCATCCCCGCTATCTGTTTTCAGGAGATCTTCCAAATTTTCAGCCGGTTGTGGATATCGTTTGAAAGGATTAAATGGTTTTCTATTTAGTTCCGAAAATTTTATCTCCGGCATCCCCCAGACCGGGCAGAATATAACCGATCTCGTTTAGTTTTTCATCAATGGCAGCTACAAAAATATCAACATCCGGATGGGCTGATTCCACCCGTTTGATCCCTTCGGGTGCGGCAACTAGGAAAATTCCCTTGATCCGTTTACAGCCGTCTTGTTTTAACAGATCGATGGTCGCACAGAGTGTTCCGCCTGTAGCAAGCATCGGATCGAGTATCAGCGCAATCCGTTCGCTGAGCCGACTAGCGATTTTAACATAATACCTGACCGGTTCCAGTGTCTTCTCATTTCGATATAGACCGACAACACTGACCTTCGCCGAGGGTATGAGATTGAGAACGCCATCCATCATGCCCAACCCAGCCCTTAAAATCGGCACAACGGTTATTTTTTTCCCTTTAATCCTTTCAACCTGCACCGACCCGGCCCATCCCTGGATGGTCTTTGTTTCGGTCTCCAGGTCTTTGGTGGCCTCATACGTGAGAAAACTGGCCAGTTCAGAGGCGAGATCTCGAAAATCTTTGGTTGTTACATCATTTTCTCTCATGATCCCCAATTTGTGCTTTATCAGCGGGTGTTGAACAACATGTATCGACACGTGCGGCCTCCTTGTTTAAGGTTGTCCTGATTTTCGGGAAGGATACAGGGAAGAATAGCTGGATGTCAACCGAATTGAAGCGCCATAAGCGTTCAGCCTGGACCAGGGTTACGCTTGGATCGCTGAGAGCAGTTTCGCCGCCTTTTTCAAGGTTTCGTCTCTTTTCGCAAAACAGAATCGCAAAACTTTATGGTCATCGTTTTGGTGGTAAAAAACCGATGGAGGAATTGAAGCCACCCCGTACTCAACGGTCATCCGTTTAGAGAATTCAACATCCGATTCACCGGAGATAGATGAATAATCAAGCATTTGAAAATAAGTTCCCCTGCAGGGAAGTACTTTAAAACGGGATTTTTTTAAAAAAGATAAAAATCTATCCCTCTTGTCTTGATAGAACTGGGATAAATTAACAAATACCTCTTTGTTTTCCATAAATTTTGCATAAGCGAGTTGAACGGGCGTATTGGAAGCAAAGGTAAGAAACTGGTGAATCTTTTGAAACTCTTTGGAAAGCGGAGCGGGAGCGAGGCAATACCCGATCTTCCATCCGGTTGCATGGTAGGTTTTTCCAAATGAGCTGATTACAAAACTTCTTAGCGCGAGTTCCGGGTACCGGCACAGGCTTTCATGTTTATACCCATCGAAAACGATGTGCTCATAAACTTCGTCGCTTATCAGCAGCAGATTTGAATTTTGGACGATTTGCTTCAGTTCAGAGATGTCTTCCCTCAACAAGACCGCACCGGTTGGGTTGTGCGGAAAATTTAAGATCAAGAGCCTAGTTTTTGAAGATATGACGGCTCTGACCTCATCCCAATCGATATGATAATCCGGAAATTTGAGTTTGACATAAACAGGAATTCCACCGTTTAGTCGGATAGCCGGCACATACGAATCGTACGCAGGTTCAAAAACGACAACTTCGTCACCCGGCTGCACTACAGCAGTAATTGCGGCAAATAGAGCTTCGGTTGCACCTGAGGTCACGGTTATTTCAGTTGTGGGATCATAAGTGGCGTTGTATAGTTCTTGAGTTTTTTTAGCAATTTTTTCTCGCAACATCAAAACACCCTGCATCGGCGCATATTGGTTGTGGCCCGTTCGCATATATTTTTCCACCAAATCCACAAGCTCGGCTGGAACATCAAAATCCGGGAATCCCTGTGATAGATTGATCGCATTATTGTCGTTGGCAAGTTTTGTCATGACGGAAAAGATGGTCAT
>SDBS01002688.1_pt1 | contig 17709 bp, 18 predicted proteins | sample 2277091 | NCBI WGS metagenome assembly SDBS01 (sample SAMN10404972, study PRJNA504765) | marine sediment metagenome | isolation source: marine sediment core GS10_PC15, 163 cmbsf | place: Arctic Ocean: Southern Knipovich Ridge | collected 2010 | reverse complement strand
AAAAAGGATAAGGATTGTAAAGATACACTTAGATCTCAAGGTGTACGTGAACATTCATGTGATATTCTGGATGGAGGAAAGATTGCATTTATACAAAGGAAAAATAAATATAACATTAATTAATCTATGAGAAAGAACTCGTCATGTTAGAACTTAAACAATTTACCATAAGAATAAATAGGGAAGGCGTGCCAAGTCAATAGTCCGGTACCTTTTTGGTTGTCCTGGAAGAAAAGAGAAGAGAAATAATAAAAGAGTGGATTGATTCCGGAAGGATTGAAGTGTGACAAAGAACCGTCCCCTGGCATATTGAGACTTCTCCTCTTATCGAGGTAACCATACCCGCTTTAAGAGGACCAGATCAGGGTAAACCCTGAGTAGGTGTTTTACGTAAACTATCTGAAGTAGGATATTATTAATCAGTTAAAGAAACTATAAGAAAGAAGATTGAAATGTATTACTGTAACCCAAAGAACATAAGGATAATTATGCTTATTTGTAAAAACAATAAGCCTTAATAAAACAAGGGATAGGTCTACCCGAAACCAAAAGAATTTTTTTCACCAAAGAAAACTACCCCCAAAGAGTTGACACAGACAAGGCAATTCGAGATCCCGTTGCCTCACATAAAAATATAAAGGAAAGCTGATACGATGCCTCAAGTAGAAATATACACGAAACTAGCTGAAGGTTTTGTACTTTTATCTATCCCTTTTCTTGCCTCTTGCTTTAGAGAATTTAATTTAAGTAGTCTATTCTGCAACTTGGTTATCTTCCTTTTCAGCTCTGCTGGATTTAGCATAGCATATTGATTTTTTAATTTCACCTTTATTTCATCTTCAATACCAGGAGAAGCCAGAACTCTCCGGTAAGGGGTCTTCGCCTCATCATATCTTTTTATAACCTTACTCCCTATTCTTTCCTTTTTTACCAGTTTTCTAACCGGTTGAAAGAAGTTAGCATAGAGTCTAAGATAGCTATACAGTTCATTTAAAATGCTAAGTTCTTTCTCTGTATCATAGCGACCATAGCCTACTGCCCTTCTTATGACCGAATAATTCTTCTGTTCTATAAAACAGGAATCATTCTTGCGGTATGGTCTGCTGCGGGTAAAGGTGATATGTTCTTTCTCACAATAACGAATTAGATGGGCATTGATAAATTCAGCTCCATTATCCGAATCCAGCCCTAAAATAGAAAAGGGTAACCTCTCTTTTATACTCTTTATTCCAGCAAAGACCCACACCTGGGCCTTATTCTTTACCGCTACCATCTCCACCCAGCCGGTAGCAATATCGGTAAAGTTTAGACTCTGGAGAAAATCCCCTCTTACCGCCCCACCATCATGGGAGACTAGATCTATTTCGAAAAAGCCGGGTACTTTTTCATCCCAATCGGCAAAGGTTCTGATAGGAATGCTCTTTTTTAACAGACTCCCTGGTCTGGTAGTAGATCTGCCTTTTATTCTATATTTCTTTCTGGTATTAGCTAAGAGCCTATCGATGGTAGCCGCACTTATCTGGAAGAGCTTTCCTCTCACCTTAGTAGCGAGATTAATCTCTCCGTGTCTTTCTAATACCGGAATGATCTCGGATAGGAAGGGGGCCAGTCTTTTGGAACAGATATAATCACAGATTATCCATATTTTCTTTAAAACCATAAAGACTTCCTGATCGTAGAATCTTTTTTTCTTCCTCTTTATTCTTTTATTATCTGCTACATATTTTATTTTTTTACCTGCTATATTTAGGTAACCTAATACCCTTTCTTTTTTCTTTAGAATTTGACAGGTATAACATCGATTGTATCCGGTAAGTCTGATAAATTCATTTAACATCATAGTCTTTTTTTTTGGATGCTCTCTGGTATCTATCTCTTAATTCTCTGGTTATAGCCTTTTTCTGCCTCATAGTTAACATTTCCTTTTACCTCCCCATCTATTTAAAGAGATAATTTCTTCTCTTTAAATATAGAGGAGATTAGGTTATAATTAAAATGTTTCATTTAGATTTTTATATGAGGCATCGATACTTTTTCATTTAGATTTTTGATGAGGCAATTCGAGAATTTGACATTAGAGAAACAAAGTAGTAAAGTAATAATGTTAGTATCAATCAGGGGCGAAAAGGAGGTGCAAGAAAATTTGACTTTTGCCTATATTTCTGTTGAGACAGAGAACAAAAATAAGGAGGTTCTGGAGTGTCAATTTGTACCCACATCTTGAAGCCAGGACAAATAAATTAAATTCCAAGAGGGAGGAATAAAATTATGAGAAGAAGTATAATAATAACTTTAATTTTAAGTTTAGTTATCTGTTTCTCTATGAGTATGAGTATACAGGCTGGTGGGGGAGGAAAACTCGTTTTCGCACAGACAGTCGATATTCTTCGATACGACCCCTATGACCTGGCTATCGGAAATTTTTCGATGCTCAATACGGTTTACGATCCTATTGTACACGTAAATGAGGATTTTGAAGTAGAACCTTGGTTGGCGAAATCTTGGGAGTTCAACGAGGATGGAACTGAATTAACCCTGGTTTTTGAGGAAGGGGTTCTTTTCCATAGTGGCCGAGAAATGAAAGCCGAGGATGTGAAATGGACGATCGAACAATACCAGGACCCAGTAAACGCAGCTATCATCAACAGGGCGGTTCTCCTGATCAAAGAAATGGAAGTGCTTGACGATTACACCTTGAAGCTAAAGCTTGATAAGCCGTACCCGACAATTTTTGATATATTAGAACTGTTGTTCGTGGTGGACAGGGAAGGAAAGGAGGATATCTACAATACTCCTGCCGGAACAGGCCCTTTCAAACTTCAGGAATGGATGCCGGGTTATACGGCTGTTTATGTACGCAATGAAGACTACTGGAAAGAAGGCGAGCCTTACCTGGACGAGTTTGTAGTGCGTGTCTTCCCGGATCAACAAGCCATGACTGCGGCGCTTGAGGCGGGGATGGTTGATATTGTTATGTATCCTACCGTTCAAGATTTTGATCGCTTAAAAGATAATCCTAATTTCGTCGCTTATTTGGCGTATGGTTGTTGTGAGACCAATATAAACTTCAATACACAGAATGAACCATGGAACGACAAGCGGGTTCGACAGGCCATGAACCACGCTATTGATCGTCAGCGTCTGGCGGATATTGCGTTCGACGGTAACACTTACCCCATTGTCCAGCCAATCAGGACTGGATGGGCGCATAACCCAGACATCACCGTAGACGACGAAGGTAAATATGATTTGGATTTAGCAAAACAACTATTAGTAGAAGCTGGATATGCTGATGGTTTCAAGATGGAAGCCCTTGTAAGCTCTTCTGTAATGCCAGAGAGCACTATCTTGGCCCAGATCATGAAAAATGACCTGGCAAAATTAAATATTGAGGTGGAGATTTTGGACCTGGAGCAAACGGCATACAACAATATGGGTGACCTATCTTTGTACAAAGATATGTATATCCAGGTTGTAGGTCGCACAAATAAAGATCCTGGATCCTTGTTTTCTTTAACAGTTGCATTCAGGCCAGAGACAAACGTTGCGCAATTCCGCGATGAAGAGTATGAGAGACTAGTCGTGGAAGGTTTGCAGACTGTGAACCAAGAAGAGCGTGTGCGAATTTATCATCGTCTGGCGGAAATCGTGGTTGATGAGGCATTCAGCTTGGTAGCTGTTCCGCGACCTGAGCTTTATTTGTTGAGTTTAAAGGTGGATGGTTTCCAACTTAACCGTGATGGTTTTCTCTTATCATCCTTTCTGAAAGAAAAGGAGTAAGCTTTTAGAATTAGCGAGAGAGTTTATAGATAACAGGTTTTCGAAGGCAACCATCATTTTAGAATTTATACGAGAAAATTGGTTGCCTTCGAGAAAAAAATAACCAAAAAGCTGATTATTACAAGCGGGTGCAGTCTCTAGTAAGTGATTTCTTTCGTTAACTTTTACAGAAGTCAGATGATATCTTCGAGGAAAAAGGGTGATAAAAATGAGTGAATTGGCTAAAGGTCCGAATAAACTATATTATCAGATTGCTAAAATTTTACTAAAGGAATTTCTTAACTCCTATGAATCAGGGAGTAGGGTCCCGACAGAACCAGAGCTGATTGCACGTTTTAATGTAAGCCGGACGACCATACGACAAGCGATGGCACTTCTTGAAGAAAATGGTGTATTGGTCCGGAAATCAGGGAAAGGGACTTTTCTAACAACATCACCAAAGTTGCAAGTAGAATTATCAGAATTAACTGGGTTTGTCGAGGATATGGTTCTTTTAGGGCTTGAGTCCTCAGCGAATTTGATAAGTACAAACACGATTTCACCCGGTCTACCAGTTACAGAAAAGCTTGGTTTGCCGGAGGACGCAGAGGTTGTATTTATCGAACGGGTTCGGCTAACCGAAGATGAGCCAATATCTTTCGATTTTACTTATCTTCCAAAATATCTGGGATCGAAAGTGGTTCAGGATGATCTGGCTGTTCAACCCATTTTTTATTTGTTAGAAAATAAATATGGGGTTAAATTAAGTGGAGCGGATTACTCCATAGAAGCAAGTATCGTACCAAAACGAATTGCAAAATACTTACAAATACCTAATGGATCGCCAATTATTTTAATTGAGCGGACGTCCTATTCTGTTGGGGGTTCGCCTGTTGATTATGAAAAATTGCATTATCGAGCAGATAAGATCCGATATCACATGCGCCTCACAAGGAAAAAGCCCTCCCTAAGTTAGTGTTCGAGAACCAGAAATTCGATCTAAAAATATGCTTTTTGGAAAAATTGTGTATGGTATTGTATTTATTTTAATCATCATAGCAATAATAAAAAGGGAGTTCTATCATGGAAAAAAAACTAGATAAGCGTGTTGCGCTTGTTACTGGTTCGACTTCTGGAATTGGGAAAGCAATTTGTGAACGATTTGCCGAAAATGGTGCAAAGGTTATTGTCACTGGGCGTCGAGAAGGTTGGGGACAGCAGGTGGCTTCAGAAATCCTAGAGACTGGCGGGGAAGCGCAGTTCTGTCGTGCAGATTTAGCAGTTGATGAAGATGTTGAAAATCTGGTCAAATTTACTGTTGAAACTTATGGGGGGATCGACATTTTAGTAAACAATGCTGGGATGGTTCCTCGTAATCCGGATGGCTCAATGGCTGATGGACCAATCCACAGGACGGAGAAAGAATATTGGGACCGAATTTGGACGATTGATCTGCGTTCAATTTTTATCGTTACAAAACTGGCTATGCCATATTTACTCTCCAGTAAACATGCATGTGTAATCAATATTTCCTCTGTTCACGGGCAGCAAGGCTGTGGGATGGATGTCTACAGCGCAATAAAAGGTGCAGTTATCAGCTTGACAAGGTCTATGGCAGTTAGTTATGGCCACCGCCTGAGGGTAAATTGCATTTCGCCTGGTATGGTTTTGGTGGAGCGCACAGTACCGATCTGGGAGAAATTCAAAGAGATGCGGGAGCAATTTAATAAAGGATCTCTTACTAGGATGGGTTATCCTTCAGATATTGCAGAGTTTTGTCTCTACCTGGCATCCGATGCTGGTGGGTATGTGACAGGTGCGAATTTTATGTTAGATGGTGGTATGTCAATCCATGGCATTTTTCCACCTGGGCCATCTGAGATGCAATCTCATTACCAGGTTGCTGATGAAACAGGAAAGTAGGCTCGTGTTATGGAACTATTAAATTACACTATTACAATTGAATTAATTGAGTCCTGATATGACGAGATATATTGTTAGAAGACTTATTGCACTAATCCCTATCTTGCTTATTGCATCCATACTTATATTCTTGATGACCCATCTAATTCCTGGCGATGCAGCTACTGCATATGCTGGGATGGATGCAACACACGAGCAGATTGAAGCCGTTCGGGAAAAAATGGGCCTAAATAAACCGCTTTATATTCAATATGGGATGTGGTTAAGCCGGATTTTTCAGGGTGATTTAGGGAACAGCATCGTGTCTCATCTACCTGTCTGGAACTTAATTATGTTCCGACTACCCGCAACAATAGAACTTACAATCTCTGCAATGATTATGGCAGTGTTGTTCTCTATTCCGGCGGGCGTGATTGCAGCATTACGTCACAGGAAATTAGCGGACCGGACGGTATCCGTTGTAACCTCAATTGGTTTAGCTGTCCCAGAATATTGGTCGGGGCTTCTGGCAATCATCGTCTTTGCAGTGTATTTGCACTGGTTACCAGCAGGAGGACGTGTTGAACCCAGTGAAGGCATAATACCGTGGCTAAAGTCCCTTTTGCTGCCAGCAATTACTCTGGGTTATCCGATAGGCTGTATGCAAGCTCGATTTGTACGGGCATCAATGATTGAAGTTATGCATGAACAATACATTCTAGTTGCAAGGAGTAAAGGACTTAAACAAGGGGTTATTGTATTTACCCATGCTCTCAGAAACTCTCTGATTCCTCTACTTACCGTAATTGGGGTTCAATTGGGACGGATGATGGGGGGAGCAATTCTTGTTGAGAGTGTCTACGGCTGGCCGGGTGTTGGAACAATGGTTGTTAAATCAATTACACAACGTGATTATGCGCTAGTTCAGGCAGTTGTGTTATTGATCGTGGTCGTATTTGCCATGCTTAGCCTGGCAACTGATATCCTTTATCGTGTCATAGATCCACGGATAAACTTAACTGAACAGACAAGAAGGTGAACATGGAAACACTCATTACTTTAAATAAACGGCCCACATCATTATATGGCCAGGGAGTACAGAAATTTATTAAAAATCCAATAGGACGTTTAGGTGGTGTGCTATTTTTCGCATGTTTATGTATCGGTATATTTGCAAATATTGTCGCCCCATATTCTCCAAATGAGATGTACAGGGGAAGTGAACTCGTTGCTCCAAACCATGTATTCTTCCTGGGTACAGATGAATTCGGCCGTGATCTATTAAGCCGCATCATATTTGGAATGCGCATGTCGTTAATCGTCTCATTTTGTGCTGTAATTGTGGGGGGGATACCGGGAATTCTCAGTGGCCTTTTTACTGGTTATTACAGAAATAGTAAGATTACTTCAATTGTTCTGAAAATCTGGGACGCTCTTTTAGCATTTCCGCCCATGTTACTGGCGATTGTGTTTGCAACCTTGCTTGGACCCGGGCCGCTAAACGCGGCTATAGCATTGGGTATCATAAGTATCCCACAATTTTCGCGAATAGTGCGCTCTACAGTTTTAACAGAAAACGAGAAAGATTATGTGCTTGCCTCTGTATCGATGGGGGTAAGCCATAGAAGAATTATCTTTAAGGATATCTTTCCAAACGTTATTTCACCTATTCTTGTTCAAGTAACCTATTCTATGGGGGCAGCGGTAGCTCTGGAAGCCGCCCTGAGTTTTATTGGATTGGGTATTCAACCACCAAATCCCAGCTTGGGAAGTATGTTGAACCAAAGCCGAAAATATCTGTATCAAGCATGGTGGTATGCGGTCTATCCAGGCGTGGCAATAACACTTTTGCTAATGAGCTTAAATTGGTTTACTGAAGCGCTTATGGAAGCTCTGGATCCTCGATCGGAGCTGAGATAAGGTTCAGCAATTCATGATAGATTATTTAGAATGGCTTGACCGTTTTTAACGCGGATGAAGATTTGGAGGTGATTGATCATGAAAATAGGATTTATTGGCGTGGGGATTATGGGAAGTAGAATGGCACACAATGTCTTGAAAGGTGGGTTTGATCTGGTTGTTTACGATACCAGCCGAGATGCAGTTCAGGCGTTGGTAAATGAAGGCGCGAACTCAGGTGAAAGCCCCAAAGATGTAGCCAGCGTAACCGATGTTATTATCACCATGCTACCTATGCCCAGCGATGTTGAAAATGTTGTACTTGGAGTCCAAGGCATTATTGATGGTGTAAAGGAAGGTAGTATTTACATCGACATGAGCACGGGGGATCCAATATTGGCAAAAAGGATCGCTGATGAATTGGAAAAATTGGGAGTCGCAGCTCTTGATTGTCCTGTAGGCGGAGGAAAATCTGAAGCCATTGCCGGTTCTCTAGTCTTGATGGCGGGCGGAGAAGCAGAAACGATAGAGAATGTGCAACCTTTGCTTGAATGTATGGGGAAAAGTGTTATTCACTGTGGTGGCCCTGGGACTGGACAGGCAATGAAATTGACAAATAACATGCTCGGAGCTATGACATATCAAGCTACAGCCGAAGCTTTATCACTGGGTATGAAATGTGGTATAGAGTTGAAAACTATGCTTACCGTTCTTTCGAATACTGCGGCCAGCAATGCTTTGATCACGCGTGTTTTACCCGGAAAAGCTTTCAAAGGTGATTACCAACCGGGATTCACTCTTCGCTTGACACAGAAGGATGTAGGGCTAGCGCTTAATTTGGCTAAAAAGTATAGCGTCCCAGTACCTCTAGCAGCGCAAACGCTCCAACGTGTTTCGCAATTAATTTCTTCTGGTTATGGTGACTTAGATATTGGAGCGATTATAAAAGCTCAAGCGGACCTTCTTAATCTAAGCATCCAACTTGATGAGTGAGTCTACAATATTGAGCAAATTGGAGTAAATATGAGTACAAAACATCCAGAACTTGTTTCCGAAGGTGTATGGTTTTTTGAAGCACCTTTAAATGGCGTTAATGTGGCGATATATATTTTGAAGGGAGAAAAGACAGCCATCATTGATACAGGATACAGTTACCATCCCGAGAAGAATATTATTCCCGCAATAAATGAATTGGGATTTAATGCAAACGATATTGATATGATTCTGAATACCCATGGGCATCCAGACCACCTCGGCGGGAATACTGAACTAGCAAAATTAACTGGCGCGAGTATCTACTTGCATGAAAAGGACATTCAGCTTTCCGCGGGGCCAGATGCACATATTAACTCGAATACTGACCATATTCTTGCGATGAGAAAGCTTGGTTGGCAAGACCAGGTCACGGAGCGGGAAAAATATATTCGCGAACGAGTAGATGCTTGCCAGGTCGACCATCTCCTTCATGATGGAGAGATTATTGAACTTGGTTCCGGTTTAACACTGGAAGTTGTACCCACTCCTGGACATTCCGCAGGATCGGTTACATTTTATATTCGAGATAAGAAAATAGCTTTTTCAGGTGACGCCGTCATGGGGTGGGGAACCCAGGAGGGAATTATACCGCTGTATTATTTCCCTGAAGATTACTTCAAATCGCTTAACCGTGTGGAAAGTTATGATTTGGAGCTATTGTGTTTAGGACATAATGTTCGCTGGTCTGGTTCTGGCAGTCATTCATCAGCGATCAGAAAAGGCGAAGGGGTCAGGCGAACGATAGAAGACAGTAAACAGTTTTTTATCGAATTAGCTGAACTATCAGCCAAGGTGGATCATGCACTACCACTTTCTGAAAAGATAGCAACGATTGCAAAAGAACTTAAGGACCCGTATCAAGTTCCTTTTGATTCACGGGGGCGAATTCCTGCATCCTCCGCTGCCACAATAATCAGTCAATTAGAGAATCCTTACAAACCCTCATTTGACTGAACGAGTAATTGATCATTATTTTTTCTTTAGAGATTTATCATTAACTTGGTCATCACGTTAATGATTCTAATTACTCTTGAGAAAACATATTTTTGGGAAATTCTATAAAGATTATATAAAAATATTAAAAGATAGAGGTATCAGAATAAGTATGTCTGCCAAAGGCAATCCTTTTTTCTTAAAATTTAGTTCTAGATTACATCTTTTTACTGTTTTTTATTAGTGCACTTTTGAAATGTAAATCATCGAGAAAAGAGTGCACTTTTGATTTGTAAATAACAGGCAATTCAAGAATTTGACAATAAAACGTTATTACGTTATAATTATAAACGGTAAGTGAACGTTCACAGCATATATATTTATAATTTTTGAGATTTTCAATACAATAGTAAAGAGGTAATCAAAATTTATCATGAACAACTTTATTGACTTACGAAGCGATGTAAAAACCCAACCCACCGATGAAATGCGCGAAGCCATGCGGATAGCTGAAGTCGGTGATAATGTTGCGGGTGATGACCCCACAATTAATAAATTAGAAAGTCTTGGCGCAGAGACATTTGAAAAAGAAGCCTGTTTATATTGCCCCAGTGGCACAATGAGCAACCTATTAGCGATCGTTTGTACTGCATCTCCCGGGGAAGAAGTCATCATTGAGGAGCATTCACATATTTGTGTCTCTGAGGTCGGTGGTATGGCCCATGTGGGCGGTATCATGGCTCATCCTGTTCATGGTCCTGATGGAATCATCTCCCCAGAAACCCTCCTGTATGCCATTCGGCCCAAGGGTTTAGCTTTCTCAAAGACGAAAGTATTTTGCCTGGAAAATACACATAATTTCTATGGCGGTAGATTTCTAACTCCTGACGACATGGAACCTGTTTTCAATGTCGCGAAAGAGCATGGCTTACATGTCCATGTTGATGGAGAGCGCATTTTTAACGCGGCTGTCGCTCAGAATATTCAGGTAAAAGAAATAGTGAAATTCACAGACTCAATCACTGTCGGTCTTTCTAAGGGTCTTTGTTCTCCTACTGGATCCTTGCTCGTTGGTCCAAAATCTCTGATCACAAAAGCGAAGAAGTCGATGAAAATGTTGGGAGGAGTAATGCGAAAACCTGGGGTCTTAGCTGCCGCCGGCATCATTTCTATAACCCAAATGTGGAAGCGACTCGTGATAGATCACGAGAATGCCCGAACGCTTGCGGATGGATTGGAAGGCTTACCAGGAATAAATGTTGTCCCCTCCCGTGTTGTGACCAATATTGTCAATGTAGATATTTCCCAACTGAAAATCTCGCCATCAGAATTAGTTTACATGGCAAAAGAAAAAGGCGTGCTGCTTGGATATCATCTTTTTAAGCCTACGATTGTACGACTTGTTACCTATAAAGATATTTCAACTGACGACGTCATAAAAGCGACACAAATTATTAAAGAAATTGTTCTTTCTCTGAATTAGGTCAGAAATTTTAGAAGATAAGGGAGGAAAAATGAAATCAAAACTCTCACAGATCTTATCAGGCGGAATTCTCTGTGCAGTTGGGGTTGGTATCGAGAGCCAGAATCAAGCCCGAACAGTCATTGAAGCCATGATGGATGGCGGTATCGATTGCTTTGAACTGATGAGGGGTGTGCCAAACAATTTACAATTGCTTCATGAACTTAAGGCAACCTACCCAGAGACTATCTTCGGCATCGGTACAGTATTAAGCCCTCAAGCTGCAGTGAACGCTATTGAAGCAGGGGCGGATTTTCTTGTTTCACCCTATCTAAACCTCGATATCCTCAAATCCTGCCGGCGCCATGGCGTTATCTCATGTTTCGGTGCTCTGACACCTACAGAAATTATGAAAGGCTGGGAAGTTGGTTTGGATTTAGTAAAAGTATTCCCAACCAACGCTATGGGCGGGCCAGACTATATTCGAACCATCAGCGCTCCCTTATCCCACATAAGACTCGTAGGCGCTGGAGGGGTTGTCCTTGAAGACGTAGAAACTTACTTTAAAGCGGGCGCATCTCTTGTTGCAGTGGATGAGGATCTTATGCCTCCCGAACTCATTCGATCAGGCGATTTCGCAAAGCTAACAAAACGCGCGCAAGAATACCGTGAAGTATTGGACAAAAGTATTAATAATTCAACCTAATACATAAAAAAGACCATATTTTGGCTCGAAAATGTGGGTCTTTTTCAATATAGTTTCCTTGAATTACAAAAATTTCAGGCTAATCAGATACAATAAGTTTGGAGGAAGATCAAATGAAGAAAATTATCAACGATCCGAATAAATTTGTCGACGAAATGTTGGAAGGATTATTAAAGGCTCATCCACAAGCGCTCAGTTATGCTGGAGATGAATTGCATTCCATTGTAAGAGCCGATGCTCCTATCAAAGGGAAAGTTGCCCTAGCCACAGGTGGAGGCTCAGGTCATTTGCCTGTGTTTTTAGGTTACGTTGGAAAAGGTCTGCTGGATGGTTGTGCGGTAGGAGATGTCTTTTCCTCCCCCTCTGCAGACCAAATATTTGAAGTTACCAAAAGGATCCACGCTGGCAAAGGGGTTCTCTATATTTACGGCAACTACAGTGGTGATGTTATGAATTTTGATATGGCATCCGAAATGGCTGATATGGAAGACATCGAGGTCCGCACGGTACTCGTGAAGGACGATGTGGCTTCGGCACCACCCAAAGAAGCTGATCGTCGTAGAGCAATTGCCGGGTTAGTATTCGTCTATAAAATTGCAGGTGCAAAGGCTGATCTTGGCGGAACGCTAGATGAAGTTGAGGAAGTAACAAAATTAGCCCTTGAAAATATTCGCTCGATTGGCGTAGCTTTATCACCTTGCACAATACCTGCTGCCGGGCGTCCAACTTTCACAATTGGTGAAAATGAAATGGAAATCGGGATGGGTATTCACGGTGAACCAGGCATGAAGCGCGAGAAGCTCCAGACGGCTGATCAAATCGCTGAAAGAATGACGCATGCCCTACTTGAAGATATGCCATTAAGTGCTGACGATCAGGTTGCAGTATTGGTCAATAGCCTTGGTGCCACACCACCGGAAGAATTGTATATTATTTATCGCAAGGTTTTCGATATGCTGACAGAGATGAATGTGAAGGTGCATCGTGCCTATATTGGTGAATATGCTACCAGTATGGAAATGGCCGGCGCTTCGCTATCTTTCTTCAAGCTCAATCAAGAGTTTATAAAACTTCTTGACCGTCCTGCTCAAACACCTTTTTTCACACAAGTATGATAAGTGTAGAGGTAATTATGACTGATACGATTGATGGTGAACGCATTATTTCCGTAATGGAGCGTGTAATCGAGCGCGTATTGGACATGCGCGATGAACTCAACCAGTTCGACGCTGCAATGGGCGACGGTGATACAGGAATAACGGCAACCAAAGCTGCAAACGGACTAAAAGAATATATCGAAACAAATCCATCCACAGACGACTTAGGAATGTTCTTCTTTAACGCTGGAAAAGCAATAAACAAAGCTGCATCCAGCACGCTGGGTACGATTACAGCTACGGCTTTGATGAAAGCTGGCAAAGAAGCAAAAGGAATGTCCAGCTTAGATCTTTCCACCTTAGCTAAGATGCTCACCGCAACAGATATCGGTGTCCAGGAGCGTGGAAAAGCCAAACCTGGAGATAAAACGGTTGTGGATGCACTACACCCAGCCGCTGAAGCTTTTGCGAAATCTGTTGATGAAGGTCAGGATGCAAATACTGCTGCAAACACAATGCTAGAAGCTGCACGAAAAGGCCGCGATGCTGCAAAGTCCTTAAGAAGTAAAATGGGGCGTGGTGCATGGATTGGTGAAAGAACTGAAAATAAGTACGACCCTGGAACGGTCTTGTTTGTATCGATCCTTGAGGCTATTTTGGACGTTGACTCAGACAATCCTTCAATTTAGTCTTGATTAGAATGTGGAAGTGGCTTATTAGAAGAAGTAAGGTTTGATGGTACATGGAAAGAAAGCCATCTAAAAACCAACCTCAAATAAACTCATTATTGTCCATCCAACCTACTTTATTAATTGAGCTATACCCAAAGATTAACTATCATTATCTATTTATTATCTATCTTTGCACTCTAACAGGAGCTTAAATTGTCTAAAAAAATACTTGAAGTAAAAGATCTAAAAACCCGATTTATAACTGACCTCGGTACTGTCTATGCAGTAAATGGTGTTTCCTTTGATTTGTACGAAGGTGAAACGCTCGGCGTTATTGGGGAAAGTGGCTGTGGGAAAAGTGTTTCCATGCTTTCTATTATGAGATTATTGTCTGAACCACCCGCAAAAGTCAGTGCCGATTATATAAAATTCAAAGGTAAAGAAATCCAAAATGCTTCCGAAAAAGATATGAATAAGATTCGAGGCAGCCAGGTTGCTTTAGTTTTTCAGGACCCGATGACGTCACTCAATCCTCTCCTGAAAGTGGGTTTTCAAATAATGGAACCTTTTCGTAACCACATGAACATGGGTAAAAAGGAAGCCCGAGAGCGCGCTTGCGAGTTATTGCACCTTGTTGGTATCCCCGAAGCCCGGAAACGCCTCGATGATTATCCTCATCAATTTTCTGGTGGTATGCGACAAAGGGCGATAATCGCCATGGCACTTGCTTGTAATCCGTCCCTCCTGATTGCGGATGAGCCAACCACAGCTTTAGATGTTACTATTCAAGCCCAGATCGTTGATCTTGTCAAGCGACTCCGTGATCAATTTGGAATGGCCTTGATTTGGATTACACATAATTTAGGCTTGGCTGCAGGCATAGCTGATAGAATAAATGTGATGTATTCAGGCTACATCATTGAAACAGGGATTGTAAATAATATTTATGAAAATGCTTTACATCCCTACACCAGTGCCTTATTGCAATGCATCCCCAGTATAGAAGGTAAACTAGGAGAACCTCTGAAAACAATTGAGGGGTTTCTCCCAGAACTTCACAATCTTCCCAATGGTTGTCCATTCGCCCCAAGATGTGAGTTTGTGAAAGATATCTGTAAACAGGAAAATCCACCGCTCATTGAATATGAATCTGGACACAAAGCAGCTTGCTGGGTTGAAATAAAAACAGGTGAAATACGATGAGTGATAATAACTTCTTGATACGAATAGAAAATCTAACCAAAAATTTTCCAATATATAAAGGTATTTTAATCGAACGCCAGGTCGGTGCTGTTCAGGCGGTGAGCAATGTAAACCTGGAAATAAAAAAGGGAGAGACTTTTGGCTTAGTAGGTGAAAGTGGTTGTGGTAAATCCACCCTCGGGCGCACAGTTCTGAAATTGTATGAACCTACCTCCGGAAAAGTCTTCTTCAGAGATATAGATTTTACATCATTAAAAGGTGAAGAGTTGCGCCAGACTCGAAAACACATGCAAATGATATTCCAGGATCCATATGCATCCTTGAATCCAAGGTTAAATGTAAGTGAGATCATCACTGAGCCACTTGAAGCACATAGTATCGGAAATGCCAAAACGCAGCATGAAAAGGTGCTCGAACTTCTCGATCTTGTAAAAATGAGCCGCTATTATACAAATCGCTATCCCCACGAGTTTTCTGGTGGACAAAGGCAGCGTATAGGAATCGCTCGAGCGCTTGCACTGGAACCTGAATTCATCGTACTTGATGAGCCGATCTCTGCTTTGGATGTTTCAATTCAAGCACAAGTTGTTAATCTATTAGAAGAACTCCAGGAACGCTTACAACTTACCTATCTTTTTATTGCACATGACCTGAGTATGGTGCGTCACATTTCGGATCGTGTGGCTGTTATGTATTTAGGAAAGCTCGTTGAACAGGCGCGTCGAAATGAACTATACGAGGATCCGCTTCATCCATATACACAGTCATTATTATCAGCGGTCCCAATTCCTAATCCAAAAAGGGAAAGGGACCGAAGGCGTAACATCTTGGAAGGGGAGGTTCCTAGCCCAGTGAATCCTCCTAGCGGATGCCATTTCCACTCTCGTTGTCCAATTGCACAAGATATATGTAAACAGGAATATCCTGAATGGCGAGAGATAGTAGACCAACATTGGGTCGCTTGTCATTTTCCATTAGAAAAAAATAAAATTAAATAGTGATAATTATTCGATAGAAAATCAAAAAGTAAATAAAAACCTTTAATTGTCTTATAATTTCATATATTCAAATATTTGTAAGTATTAACCATCTACCTCCACTCGCTCCTCAGCCACCAGCAGTGGTTGGTTAAGCACCTGTTCGTAATAGCCCAGGAAGCGCTGGGACTCCTCCGAATCATTTAAGTGCAGGTTCTCCACCCAGCGGTAACCGATAGACTGGTAGAGCAGTTCGACCTGGATGGTGAACGCACCCTGCGCTCCAGCCAGGTCCAGGTCAAATGCTAATATGTAAAGCTTTACATAACGGTAAAACACATCTGACCATTGCCTTTGCTGCAGCAGTACTAGAAAGAGGATATAAAGTTTGTTTTGAGAGAATCACCAACCTGATCAAGCTTTTGAAAACAGCTGAGATCCAGAAGGCCTCTGAATACAGAATCAGGAGAATCATGAAGTCAAACCTAATGATTATTGATGAAATCGAATATACCCCTATCGAGAAAAGGGAGGCCTATCTCTTTTTTAGCCTGATCAGTGAAATGTATGAGAGGGTATCCCTCATCATTACTTCCAATAAAGGCTTTGACTCCTGGGCTGAGATAATGGGTGATAGTTTTATGACCACAGCACTTTTGGATCGCTTATTACATCATGCCAGGATTTTCAACCTGGAAGGAGAATCGTATCGTCTTAAAAATCAAAAAAAGGAGAATGATCATTTCTAGTTTCTTGTTAAATGGGGAATCTATTTACCGTGGTGTAGGGAAATATCCTTACCACACTAATGGGAAATGTACTTACCGAAGGGATGGGAAAAGTGCTTGACATTTACATCAGTTTAATTTCTTTCCATCTTTCTAATACCGGAATGACCTCGGATAAAAAAGGAGCCAGTCTCTTGGAACAGATATAATCACAGATTTTCCAGAGCTCCTTTAAGGCTACCAGAACATCTTGATCATAGATTTTTTTCTTCTTCCTTTTGATTTTCCTCTTATCCGCTATATATTTTATTCTTTTTCCGGCTATATTTAGATACCCTAATACTTTTCTTTTTTTTACATTTAGAACTTGACAGGCATAACAGCGGTTGTATCCAGTAAGTTGGATAAACCCATTTAAGATAATGCTCTTTTCTTTTTTGGAGATCTTTGATATCGATCTCTTAATTCTCTGGTTACGGCCTTTTTCTGCCTCATGGTTAACATTCCTTTTTACCTCCTCATATATTAAAAAAGAGATAATTTCTTCTCTTTAAATATAGAGGAGATTAGGTTATAATTAAAATAATTTCGTTTAGATTTTTGATGAGGCAATTCGAGAGATTGACAAAAAAACGTTATTACGTTATAATCATAGATAGTAAGTGAACGTTCACTGCATATATATGCATAAATAAGTTAGATAATTATATAAAATACAATTAATTATATTAAGAAATATAAAATATAATTTAATTTTTTGCAATATTAATAAGATGTAAGTAGATATTAGCAGTTTTTAGAAAAAAAATCGCCAATTCCGCTTTATTATCAATTAGCGGAAAAGCTTAGCGAAAAAATTGAAGATGGAAAATGGCCAATCAATACCCTTATCCCTTCAGAAACAGAATTATGCAAGCAGTATGAAATTAGCCGAGGTACAGTAGGCAGGCAACTTCTGAATTGATTAAGAATGGTTTAGTTTGCAGAAATAAAGGACAAGGAACTTTTGTTGCTAAACCCGGAACAGTTTGGCCCGTAACTACCTTTTAATGTTTTGATGAGAAAACAGAAAGAAATAGGTTTGAACCTACTCAAAGAGTGATGGATAAAGAAAATAATTTTTCCAGATAACCTTACTAGAAAAGATATGAATTTAACAGAAGAAAGTAAAGTATATAAAATAGTTTTTATGGTATTTGTTAATGAGGAGCCCATAGCTATAGAGGTTTCACATTTAATAGAAAAATTGTTCTCCCAGTTAGAAAAACAAAATTTAACTAATATTGCTCTATACGAAATATTAATGAAAAAATATAAAATAAAAATACCCCATGTTA
>SDBS01002687.1_pt1 | contig 17711 bp, 15 predicted proteins | sample 2277091 | NCBI WGS metagenome assembly SDBS01 (sample SAMN10404972, study PRJNA504765) | marine sediment metagenome | isolation source: marine sediment core GS10_PC15, 163 cmbsf | place: Arctic Ocean: Southern Knipovich Ridge | collected 2010 | reverse complement strand
AGACCCAAGAGCGTCAAGTGGACCAAGGATCGCGGCAAGGAGCCGCTTCGCCCGAAGGTCGAGTTCCCGTGGTGCTGGGGCTGGGATGAGACAACCGAGGACTTCTCCGGCGGCGAGGACTTCGACGGCAACCGCTGGAATGGCTGCCACTACACGGTAGCCGCGAGGCGCGCGGCTCGCGACGATGATCAGGGAGCGGACCATGGTTGAGATGCCAAACGTGACGCCATCGGAGTTCGAGCGCGGGTATATGGCGTTTCAGGCGCGCGAGCCCAGGGACGCCATGTACAAGACCGCAACGTTTCTCGTCGAGCACTTCTGGGGCCAGCCGCGGGACATGGCGGACGGCATGGGCGTGCTGCTGCTGACATGGAACCAGGCGCTCTACCGCTACGGACCCTTTGATTTCGGCCTGCTGGAAGAAGCACTGCGGGCCAACATGCCGGTGATCCAGAGCCTTCGGAAGCGCACGATTGAGTCGCTCATGGAGGCCGACGAGCCGGTGGTGATGAAGCTCTTCCTTGAGTTCTTGATTGCGTTGCGAATCAAGGAGGGCAAAAAACAGGACAATAAGAGCCCGGTCGCCGTGGCGAAGGCGCTGCACCTCCTCGCACCCGGCTTCCTGCCGTTGTGGGACAAAGCGATCGCTCTGGCCTACCGGTGTGACTACGGCACGCAACCCGGGCGAAAGTACCTCGAGTTCGCGTACGGCATGCAGCGCCTCTCCCGGCAGCTGGGTGGTTGCGTTCCTCCCGACTGCGGACGGACGTTCCTCAAGCTCATCGATGAGTACAACTACGCCAGGTTCACGAAGGGTTGGGTGTAGAAGATGGTGGATCTTCAGCAGCCATCGCTTTTTTCGGATACGCCCGAGGTGGAGGCGGTCGCCGGGACAATCCGCGACGTCCTCTCTGGGTGGGCCCAGCCGTCGGCCTGGGAGCTGCTCGAGGCCGTAGACCACGAGCTGGGCCTCAAGGCTAGGTGGGTCATCGCCGACGCCGTGAGCCGCCTGGTGGACGTCGAGGCGCTGACAAGGATAGATCGCTCCTTCCTGCGAGACCTCCTGGACTCGGAGGAGTGGCAGGCCGCCCTGCGCGGCGCGGAGAGGCCGGCCAGGCAGATCGAGTCGACCATCGACGCGCTGGTGCGCGAGAGCCAGGCGTATCGAGGTTCAAAGTCCTTCCAGGAAATGGTCAGCTTTATGGCCAACTTCCGAGACTACGCACCCTTCAACAACATGCTGGTCAAGCTGCAGAACCCGAGCTGCTCGTTCTTCGCCACCCAGAAGGACTGGGGCCATCGGTTCGGGCGGAGGCTGAAGCAGGACGCTCGGCCGATGTTGATTCTCGCACCAATGCATCCGGTGATGCTGGTGTATGACCTCGATTCGACCGAAGGGCCGCCCCTGCCGAGGGAGGTGCGGGAGTTTGCCCGCTTCGAAGGCGACTGGGATCCGGCTCGGCTTTCGCGCACCATTGAGAATGCGTCGATCCGCGACCTCATCCAAGTAGATTCCGTCAGGCTGTCGTCGACGAGCGCCGGCTTCGCAACGATTCGGGCAGGTGCTGGTGAGATGAAAATGCGTGTCGGGTTGCACCACGAGCTTGACGAACCCAGCCAGTACGGCGTGCTGCTGCACGAACTTGCCCACATCTACCTCGGGCATCTGGGCGGCGATGGTGACGGCTGGTGGCCGAGCCGTGGCGGCCTGGATCGGCGCGCCATGGAGGTGGAAGCCGAAGCAGTCGCGTACATCGTGAGTCGGCGAGCTGGCCTCGAAGGGGCGAGCTCGCGCTACGTATCGCGCTATCTCGACGGGGACGCGGCGTTGCGGTTGGTCTCACTCGACCTTATCGCCAAGGTCGCGGGAAGGCTCGAGGGGATGGGCACGCGCAGTCTCCGACCGCGGCAACCCCGCCGGTTTGCGAACGCGGCCAGGGAAGGGGCAGGGAGGCCATGACGACGATCGCACGACAAACGGTGAATATGCTCGACGCGGTGCGGGCCTCATTGAGAAGCGCCGCGCGGTTCAATGCCGGGGATGTTGTTGCACCAGCTGCGGTGCTCTGGGCTGACGCGGACGGCCAGTGGCAGCCCGTGGTCGAGCAGCTTCGCGGAATGATGCCCGAGCTGCTGACACTGGGCGACTACGACCCAGCAGCGTTGTCCGGGCCTGCCATTTGGCTTCGCTGCGTGATTGAGCCGGCTGCTCGAGCGATGGCCTCCCGGGATCTCGACTGGCCGGCGGGCACGGTGCCGGTGATCTACTTGCCTCGGGTGCGCCGGCAGACGCTCCGGGCGGTTGAGGAGTGCCCCGAGTCACTCAAGCCTCTGGTCGAGCTTCAGTACCGAGGCACTGTGTGGGCGCAGAAAAACGGGAAGGACTGGACCGTTCGCGCGTTCCTGGTGAGTGACGACGGGGGGCTGGGGCTCGAGGTCGCCGAGGACAGCCTGACGCTCCAGGCAATGTTTGGTGCCCTGCCGCGCCTTGCCGCGACGCCGACGACACGGCTCAAGGGAAAAAGGTTGGAGGCCGAGGATTTTGACCGATTGATGATTGGGGACACGCCACGCGACCTGCTGCTGTGGCTGAGTGACCCTGGGGGTACCCGCGGGGAGTGGGACGAGGGGCTATGGTCAGCATTTTGTAATCGTTGCCGGCAGGAGTATGGCTTCGACCCTGAGACCGACGGCGAGCTGGTTGGCGGTGAGAAGCTCGGGGAACGGGGAGAGGCTTGGCATGCCGTCTGGGAACGGTTCGCCGAATCGCCGACCCTCTACCCGGGCATCCCGGACCTGCTGCGCCGGGCCAAACCGAAGGGGAGGCTGATCTTCGAGGGAGATCAGGATGCATGGCCAGACGAGAACGAGACCATGGAGGGCGAGCTGCGGGCGGCGCTGGTGGAGGTCGGCTCGATGAAATCCTCCCAGGCGCGGGATCGCTTGGAGCAGCTGGAGACTCTGCACAACGCGCGCCGCGGGTGGGTTTGGGCACGGTTGGGGCTGTGCCCCTTGGCCAACGCAGTGGAGCATCTCGCGGCGCTCGCAAAACGGACCACCTCCGCGCTCGGCGGCGATTCTCCGGGCGCGATGGCCGAGCTCTATACCCAGGGCGGATACCTCGCTGACGATGCAGGATTGAGGGCGATGGCGTGCGTCAAGACGGCGGACGACGTGTCGGCCGTCAACGCGGCGGTGCGGTGTGCGTATCTCCCATGGCTGGAAGATACAACACGGCACTTTCAGGCGTCTGTAGTTTCAGAGGCATTGCCCTCGGTCGAGAATCAGGGTGGCGTGGCCGCCGAAACGAGTGAGTGCCTCGTGTTCTGCGATGGGCTGCGTTTCGACGTTGGTCAACGGCTCGAAGCGATGGCCGAAGAGAGTCAGCTTGAGGTATCGGCCGGTTGGCGTTGGGCCGCGTTGCCTACGGTGACGGCGACGGCGAAGCCGGCTGCGTCACCGGTGGTCGGCAATCTCCGTGGGAGGCGTTTGGAGGCCGACTTCAGGGTTGAAACAGCCGACGGCGGAAAACCGCTCAACGGTGACCGATTCCGCCGGCTGCTTTCCGATGAGGGCTATCAGGTTCTCGGGCCGGCCGAATCCGGTGATGCGCGAACCGCCAACGCCCGCGCCTGGACCGAGTACGGCGAGTTCGACAAGCTTGGACATGACCTTCAGGGTAAGCTCGCGGCGCGGATCGAGGACCAGCTTGAACTGTTATTGGAGCGCGTTCAATCGCTGCTGGATGAAGGCTGGAAGCGCGTACGCGTAATCTCCGACCACGGTTGGCTCTTGGTTCCAGGTGGAATGCCGAAGATCCAGCTGCCGAAGTATCTGGCTGACAGCCGCTGGTCACGGTGCGCCTCGATTAAGGACACGTCCCATGTCGAAGTTCCGGTGGCCGGGTGGTCCTGGAACCTTCAAGAGCGATTCGCCCATGCTCCGGGGGCGCACTGCTTCGTGGCCGGGCAAGAGTATGCGCACGGCGGGGTGAGCCTGCAGGAGTGCGTGGTCCCGGTGCTGGCCTTCAGTCCGACTGCCGCCTCCGCAAGTGTGACGGTCAAGTTGGCGGAGGTCCGGTGGGTGGGCATGCGATGCCGAGTGATGTTGGAGCAGGCCATCGAGGGCTATTCGGCTGACCTGCGAACGAAGCCTGCAGTCCCCGGAACGAGCATTGTCGAACCCAGGCCGCTCGGCGCCGACGGCACGGCGGCCCTCCTGGTCGCAGACGATTCCCTTGAAGGAACCCTGGTCAGCTTGGTGATTCTCGACCGGTCCGGGAGCGTGATCTGTAAGGAAGCCACGACGGTTGGAGGCGACGAATAATGCAACTTGACCATTTGGACAGGCTCGCGGCGACGGCGTTTGACGGCTACCTGGTGCGCAAGGACCTCGTTCGCCGCTACAGCAAGCAGTACCCGGTGCCGACCTACGTTGTTGAATTCCTCCTGGGAAGATACTGCGCGACGGTTGATGAGCAGGAGATCGAAGAAGGTCTGCGCATCGTCGAGCGGCAGCTTCAGGACCGTACGGTTCGCACGAGTGACCAGGAGCTTTTCAAGGCGAACGCCAGGAAAAAGGGTTCGGTGAAGCTGATCGACATCGTCAGAGCCCGTCTTGATGCCAAAACCGACTCGTTTTTGGTGGAGCTGCCGAGTCTGGGTCTTCGAGATGTGCGGATCGCCGACAGGCTCGCCCATGAGCACGAACGGATGCTCACCGACGGATTTTACGCCGAGGTGACGTTGACCTACGACGCGGCTATCGCCGAGGAACTACACGGTAGGCCGTTTGCCATAGAAAGCCTACGGGCAATCCAGCTTTCGAAGCCGGACGTACTCACAGCCCTGGAAAAGGGCCGGGCCGAGTTTTCGATGGCCGAGTGGATGGACTTCCTGCTCCGCTCGATTGGATTAGAACCGGACGCCATGTCGTTGCGTGCCAAAGCCGTGGCCCTGCTGCGGATGGTGCCGTTTGTCGAGCGCAACTACAACCTCGTCGAGCTTGGCCCTCGGGGGACCGGCAAGAGCCACCTCTATCAGCAGATCTCGCCGTACTCGCACCTGGTTTCCGGTGGCAAGGCAACGGTCGCCAAGATGTTCGTCAACATGTCGAATGGCCAGCGAGGCCTGGTCTGCCTGTACGACGTGGTGTGTTTCGACGAGGTAGCGGGAGTGTCGTTCGACCAGAAGGACGGCGTCAACATCCTCAAGGGCTACATGGCTGCGGGCGAGTTTTCTCGTGGCAAGGAGAGCATCCGAGCGTCGGGGGGCATCGTGATGGTAGGAAACTTCGATGTTGATGTCTCACAGCAGCAGCGGATCGGCCACCTTCTCAGCCCCATGCCGCCCGAAATGCGAAACGACACGGCCTTCATGGATCGAATCCACGCCTTTGCCCCGGGGTGGGACTTCCCAAAGCTCAAGACTGACGAACATCTCACCGATCACTTCGGGCTGGTGACGGACTTCCTCTCCGAGTGCTGGACCAAGCTCCGCGCAGGCTCGCGCGTTTCAGGGCTCCAAGGCCGGGTCCATTGGGGCGGCGCGCTGAGCGGTCGCGATATTGAAGCATCGCAGAAGACCGTCAGCGGCCTGCTTAAACTCTTGTACCCGGATCCGGAGATGCCAGTAGAGGACGGGGATCTTGAATCGATCGTCCGTATCGCCCTCGAATCGCGCCGCCGGGTCAAGGAGCAGCAGAAGCGTTGCCTGAAGACCGAGTTTCGAAACACCCACTTCAGCTACTTCATGGGGGTCGATGGTGTAGAGCAGTTCGTGGCCACGCCTGAAATGCACAGCGACGAAGCCATTGAGGCTGACCCTCTGCCGCCAGGGCAAGTGTGGGCTGTCGGGACAGGAGGACATGAGGCTGGCGCAGGCTTGTATCGGATCGAGGTCGCCGTCGGGCCGGGAAGCGGCATCAAGATCCTGAATCAGCCGGTGCCGCCGGCATTCAGGGAAAGCTCAAAGGTCGCCGAGCAAAACCTCTATGGTCGCAAGAGCGAACTGGTGGGAGACCGCGACCCGCGAGCCCACGAATACACAATCCAGCTTCGGCCGTTCGACGCAGACAAGTCCGGCGCCGGGCTTGGATTGCCAACCCTCGTTGCGCTGGTAGGTAGCCTCCTCGAGCGAAACACGCGGGGAAGCACGATCATCGTCGGACCACTCAACCTCGGCGGCGGTGTGGACTTGATCCCAAACCCTGTGGCCATCGCTGAGCTCGCGGTCGAAAGGCAGGCGACAACCCTGCTCATGCCGGTTGGTGCCCGTCGCGCCCTCACCGACCTCCCCGATGAGCTCTGGACCAAGATCAACATCGAGTTCTATAGCGACCCAGAGGATGGAGTATTCAAGGCGTTGATGGAATAGACAAGATGGCTCAACGAAGCATCGTATCCCCCTGGACGAGGACAAGGAATGTTGGGTCACTGGAGTTAAATGTGATTTTCTGGTCGCCGCTGCAAGGAGCGCTGAAAATCATGAGACAACGGAAGTTCTGACGGAGGTCAAGTCATGAACCTCGAATCCGCCCTCACAATTCTAGCGATTCTCCTGGCGCCAATCGTAGCTCTTCGGGTGAGCGAAGCGCTCAGCAAGAAATCGGAGCGGCGGGAAAGACGCGAGAAGGTCTTCAGGACACTGATGGCGACTCGCGCGTCCGGGCTCGCCCCTGCGCACGTGGAAGCACTCAACATGATCGACGTAGCATTTTATGGGTCTGACAGGAAATCAAAGAACGTCGTCGATTCCTGCAAAACCTATCTTGACCATCTCAACACCCGGGATATGGCGCCAGAGGTGTGGGGTCCGAAACGCGAGGATCTTTTTGTCAGTCTGCTAGCAAAAATGGCGATTGCGTTGGGATATGACTTCGAAACGACTTCGATCAGAAAGACCTCGTATTTCCCCGTCGGCTACGGCGAAACAGAGTTGGACCTATTGGCCATCCGCAAAGGCCTACGAGCTTTGCTTGAGCGGGCAACGTGGATCAATGTTCTGGTGAACGCCGCGCAAGGGCCGGCAGGGGAATCCCCGAACGTCGAGCAGACGCCGGAACCGGGAGTCGCTGAGCCGCCAAAGTCGCCCCCCTCAGGTTAGTATTGTGATGCAACAGGGCGATGATCAGATGAGTGCCTGGGCTGGCACTGAGAGGGCACCGTAGATGAAAGACCTCACGACTTGCCCAATCTGCGGATCCACCCCGCTATCGACGCGAGACGACACCCCTGGACGGTTTCACTATGTATCCTGCCCGCGATGCAGTGAGTTCGTGATCGAGGCACGCTTTGTCGAGGACGGCGACCTCGAGCAGTTGCTTGGGCCGATGGGTAGCAGAAAGCGCGGAGACGCTTCCTGCTGGTTGAGCCGTGACCCTGGAGTCACCAACCTGCGCACAAGAGAGGCTCTCGAACGTCTCGCGGAGGTGCGTGCGCCGAGAGTTCTCGACAGGACCGAGCTTCTTCTACTGATGCTCGAGAAGAAAAGCCAATCGGTTGGCGAGCAAATCAACATCAACACCGATGAGTTCTTAGCTGGCACATGGTCCTTGGATCGTCGGGAGGTAACGGGCCTCGCTGGGCTTCTTGAAGAGCCCGGTCTTGTGACGATCGGGACACAGACTTTGGGTGACGGTGGGCACGTCCCGGTTCAGATCGCGGCGCAAGGTTGGCATCGGCTTGAGGAACTTCGCCGGGGTGATGTCGGAAGCCAGCAAGGCTTTGTGGCAATGTGGTTCTGTGATGAGATGAAGCAGGTGTACGACGACGCATTTGAGCCAGCGATTCGAGCCGCCGGCTATCGTGCCCACCGTGTCGATAAGCGGGAGTATGAGGGAAAGATAGACGACGAGATCGTCGCCCAGATCCGGCGCAGCAGGTTCGTCGTCGCCGACTACACTGGTCACCGCGGCGGTGTGTACTATGAGGCCGGATTCGCCCACGGGTTGGGGCTCCCGGTGTTTTTCACCTGCCGAATCGATGAGTTCGACGATCTCCACTTCGACATTCGCCAGTACAACACAATCGTTTGGAAAGAGTGTGATGAGCTAACGATTAGTCTGCAGATGCGGATCGAAAGCGTCTTGGGAGTGGGGTCCTTATTGCCGAACTCCGAATGAGGAGCGACGTGGATTCAGACGGATCAAACGACAGATTCTGATTGGAACGGCGGTGACGAATAGCAGACGGGGCCGCGGCGCGCGGTAATCGGGAAACCCCGCCACAGAAAAGGCCGGCGCCAGCCTCCCTCCCTCACAACCTTGTTAGCTTTGTTTCTCCTGGACGGATGCGGCACGGCTGCCATCCTGCGCAAGCCGGCTGGCCGGCCTCGGTCAACAAAGTAAAGAGAGTTTCTACTGGTATCGAAAACCGCCTCGTGCGTGCCGGCAGCGGGATTCACTGCTGGCGGGTTTTGGAGATACGGCGCCGGAGCCACCCGACCAGCTTCCTTAGATCGATGCTAAGACCCATCCACCCAGGTTTGAGTTCGACGACGGGATCGTCGCCGAGTTCCTTTTCCAGCCGGAGACGCTCCATGGTCTCAAGCTGCCTTTTCTTCTTTGGAGACAGAGTTAGGGTATGCCGAACGTACACCGGACCAGTTGCGAGGATCTCCCGCTCCCGCGGGACTGTCGTGTTCGGATCGATTCGCGTGAATTTGGGGCCCGGCAGCTCTTTGTAGTAGTAAAGGTAAGTCTCGCCGATGAGCAGATCGCCAGTTTCGATGGCACACTTAATGAGTCTATTTGGTTCTCCCTCGCGTTCGTACAGGAATGCGGGCCTCTCCGGGGAGTCGAACAGGGCGCGATAGACGCCTTCCAGACCTCTCTCTGATTTGATTGCATCGCCATTCAATTGCCACTGACTCTCCGTCGTGAAGCGGTTCGGCTGAAGATGACGAGGTGGATTCCGCCGCAGCCGCCGCTCAAAGAGTTCAATTGTCGCATTCGTCTTACCCATGATTTTGTCCGCCTCTACCCTCAGATCCGGCAACGAAGGATGCCCCAGCCCCATCAGGTGCGCTCGGCTCTCAAGACCAGCGATGAGCTTTTCGACAAATGGTTCAAAGCGGGCTCTCCAGGCAGACTGCAAATCCGTCAGGACGCCCGTCGACCAAGCGAGATCGCAGTTCGAAGCCACATTTGCGATTGTTGACCACACAAGTTCTGCTCTCGCGTCGAGTGCCCGCCTGTTCTCCTGATGGATTGCGCTGAGCAGCGTAGACGACCGTCCAAGACCGTTCAAGCTAGCTTCGTTCTCAAGCTTCTCGACAGCCTGGCGAAACGCTTCCTCTTGAGAAGCAAGTTCCGCCTCAAGTACTGCATCAACAAGGCGTAGGATCTCGGCGTCAAACATGGCGTGCGGATCGGCCCTCTCGATTCACCGGCAAGTCACGGCTGACGCCGGCCTCTCTCAGATCGTTAATATCGTTGGTGCTGGGTCCTATCATTCCCGACTGCCACCCCGCAGAGTGTAAACTCTGCGCAAATCGTCGGAATCGTCTGACCCGGCACGGGTGGGTTTCCTTCCTTAGTCGCTTTCTCGAGCATGACGGCATTGTAGCGCGACGGGGTGGGTTGCCCGTGGGTGTCAGGGGTGCTCCCGCATGCGTCGCGTGAGAGTTGGCAAGGCAAGATTTGTCAAGCGTTTCACGGCGTCGATGTCTATTCCACCGGCGCGGAAACGTTCCCATGCGGCGCGGATCTCCGGCTGCATTTCGTCCGGCATCATGATCCCGGTGTAACCGGCTCGTTTCCGATCCCAGATGAATTCTGCGGCCTCTGAGACCGTAGCTATTCCATGGTCTAGCCATTCTGCGGATTCGATCGTCTCCGCTGGCTCACCAGCCCAGTGGAGGTAGTTCGACACCTTGCCCCAGTGCTTCATGAGCTCCTTGTGGTTCCAGGTCATGAGCGGCGGGGCATTCGGATCGGTCGCCGCAATCGCCTGGGTGAATTCCGAAAGCTTCTCGTAGTCAGGGCTAAGCTTCCGGACTATCTTGTGGAGCTTCGTGCTGTTGCCCTTGCAGCTCTCATAGTCCTTCCGGTCAAGCTCGGTGCCGACGCTGAGCACGAGTTCTTCGAAGAGAAGCTGCTCAAACGCTTGCCTCGCGTCGTGAGCCGCGTACTGCAGTGCGCACACGTTTCGCTCCCGCGAGGCCACGTCAAGCCATGAGAGCGACCGGTAGGCGTAGCCCACCGAGTCGAAGTGCACCTTCCGCGTGATGATCTCCTTCGGCGAACGGTTCTTGTACCCTGGTCCTTGAAGAAACACGGTCTCTCCCTTTCATGCCTGGCGGATCTCGAGCAACGCCAATTAAGGCATCTGCTTGAGTAGATCGAGATTGTATCGGAGTTCCGTGCGGGCGGGGCCATCGCTACGGCCGATGATACTCGCTTTGTAACCTAAGAATCTTCGCATTGTCTGGCCAGGCACCGATGTTGACTTTGTTTCTCCTGGCAAGGATGATGATGAATGAGCCGGAATGAGCAGGCCCCAAAAAGGAAAGGCCGGCTAATGCCGGCCTCGGTTTAACTCCTAACTTCTTGGAGCCACGGATGGAATCAGGGTCGCATATTGACGCAGAGATCTGCGGCTACCAAGGTTGCTCTCGCACCAGCTCTGCCCAAGACGGTCACTGCGTCCTGCATTCTGACGACACGGACAAAGATCCGGTAGCATTCCGACGGGCAATCAGCGAGGTCATCCGGGCTGGGGTACAGCAAGGTGATGCAGCTGTGTTCAGTGGCGTCGTATTCCCAGAAGATTCCTTCGACCTCCTCGCAGCGTTTGACAGGTGTGGCGTGTCCTGCGACCCAAGGAATCTGGAAATCAAGGAGTGCAAGTTTCCCCAGGGAATTCTCCTTAGAGGTAGTGGGCTCTCTGAGCTACATATCCACGGCTGCTCGGGCTCCGAGATTAAGATCGAGCAGATTAACGCCCGGCAGATCAAACTAGCAAGCAACGAACTTGACAGGCTTCAGATAAGTCAGTGCCGCGTCGAATACCTTTTCTTTGGGGCCTATGAGGCGTTCAACGCCAATCATCCGCAAATTCGCAATGTGTTCATGCTCCACTGTGAATGCCATCGATTCCAGATGAGCCACACCCACATCGAGAAGCTCCACGTGGCTGGTTGCTCCGTGGCGGCCGGCACCCACATCAATGGCGGGAGGCACCGGGCAATCCTGATCCGCGACACGTCATTCTCCGGACCTACGCACTTCGAGGAGTTGGCACCAAACGACTACTTCGTCATTGCTCGGTGCCCAATTCGAGAGCCGAGACTATTCTCAATCGTTCGCTGTGATCTCTCGAAGGCCGGCTTCAATGGCACCGACCTTACCGACGTTCACTTTAGCGCTAACAACTGGCGAAGAACCGGCAGCACCAGGGTATGCATCCTCGACCACCAGCTGGCGATCGACAAAAAGCCGCTGCCCGAGTTCTTGGGGCCGTATGGAGACATCTCGCTCAACGAGTGCGCAGAGACCTACCGGCAGCTCAAGACCAACTTCGAGAACCGAAGCAACTACATCGACGCAGGAGCGTTTCACTTCTGCGATCTGGAGTTGCGCAGGCTTTCATTACCCCGGCCGTGGCGTTGGTTCTCGATTTACTCGTTCTATCGATTACTGAGCGGTTATGGTGAGCAGCCAGTGAGGGCAACCGCAGTATTCGCTGTGGCTCTCTGCATACTCGCAGGCCTCCATCTCCTGGCCGGGTTCTCGGTGGGAGGCAACGTGGTTGACTACACCCTCTCGGAATTGCCCCGGCACACTTCACATTGGCGGGAGATTCTCCAGGCAGCCCAATTGGCCTTCTCTCACCTAACTCTCCGCTCAAGCACCAGTCCAGAAGCCCTTGCGACGCCCGTTAACACCGCCCTGTGGATGTTCGAAACGATCTTCGGGCCTCTCCAGCTGGGGCTCATCGCCCTCACGATCAAGCGCCGCGTGAGACGGTGAATCCTCCGCAATCCTTCGTTCAAATCGTTAAATCGATAGTGCTGGCGCCTGTGAAGCGAAAAGGCCGGCTGACGCCGGCCTCGATCAACAAAGTTTAGAAAGCTTCGCCTGGTACCCCTATCCTTCGTCAGGCCCGTCAGAATGAGAGCGCGAAGGATTTGGCCCTCGCAACCACCCGAGCGCGTGCCTCAGCCCAACACGCAAAACGACAAGCAACACGAAGGTTTCCACAGCAGAATCAAGAGAGTAAAGAAGCACCCGGTGAAGAGGCGCCCCCACAATCGAGGTGAAAGACATGGTTGAGTGACGCCAGATTATTTCATGGGGCAAGTTGATACACCACAGGGCCCGAAAAACCCAGCGTTGGAAGGCGAGGAATCCGAGGGGGCGAGAAAATAAGGGAGCGAGAAAGTCCTTTGGGTGCCGGGTACACAATTGCACAATAACGGCAAGTCAAAAGGTTGCCAAGCAACTTCGCAGTGATGTGCCTGGTGTCAATTTGATGACCTGGAGGAGAGCTAGACTGTGTCAGAGGTGCCGGCCGTCGAACCCACCATCAAGACTCCCCGAGGGCCGCCCGGAGGCCTGCGAGGCGGTCGCGGGCGATCGAGAGCACCTTGTTCACCGGCGGTTCGAGCTTGAGCTCCCAGTCTCTGCCGTCGGCTTGCAGGCGAAGGAGCCTGATGCGGGCGAGGTTGACGGCTTGCTCGCGGTGTATCCGGACGAATCCGAACGGCTCGAACAGCGGCGCGACCTCGCCGATCGGCCTGAGGTCGACGAGCGGTGTACGCGAGCGCAGGCGGACCTCGGTTTCCCCGCCCCTGGCTCGCAGGTAGTACACGTCATCCGGGTCGAGCACGCGGTGCTCTCTGCGGGATATATGAATGAGAATTCGGTGTGGCGTCATACCGAATTTGTAGCACGACTTGGTCACCACGCGCACGGATTGGCGGCGAACCGGACGGGCTGGTGTTCTGACGAATGGGCCGGTGTTAGGGCTATCTGACATGCCTTCGGCCCGGTCCGATCGGGATGGCGGATGGGTTTGCGCGGTTGGTGATGTGAGGTTGTGATACCTGGCACGATTTGGATCCTCAGGACTTCGATCGGGGTACTGGATCGAGTGCTTACGTTGCTCTGGTGGAAGGACGAAAGCCAGCTCCTCGAACTAGCCGGATACGGCGATTGACCTTGGTCTGCTGACTGCGGACTATTTACCCGAGCTGACTCGGAGCAGGAGGTTGTCGACTTGCCGCGGAGTCATCCGGGTTGCAGTCGATTGAGCGATGGTCTCGCGTAAATCCAGGCTTCTCAGGAAGAAGCGGCAGTACTCGTCATCGACATCGTCCCCGACTAATGGCGAGCGCCCAATCGGCTTTGTCAGTTGTCGGATCGACCAGGCCGCGTACGAGTCATAGATGAAGAAAAGATGGGGGCAGTGGAAATGGAGGTACTTAGAAGCTAATGAGCGCTTGTTGTCGCCAGAGATCGTCTCGAAGAGATCGACGAGGTTCTTTTGAACAACAGTGATCGCACGGACGTTTTCAAGGGTCGGTTCCTTCTCCGCCTCGAGCGCGCTTAGCCATCCGTCAATATCCGATTCGATGACCGCTGGCACCGCGTGGTCAACGTAGAAGTCACCATCGATCGGTTCCCCGCCCTTCCTGCGTTCCAGCGCAGCTGAGTAACTCCGCCCAATGAGTACTAGCTTGGTGAGAACCTGGCTGTGTTTGGTGTGATGCGGATGTCTCTCGCAGTATTCGTACAGGACGGAATTGAGTTCGTCCCAGGGATGAGGTGCCAGAGCGGCCTCGACTAATCGGGGGTCTATGTCAGCCAAGACAGCTACTTGGTCAGTTCAGTAGCGGGCACGTACATTAACCCCTCTTCGGCGAACCGCCGCACGTAGCGACGCAGCAACTCAGTTAACGTTACAGTCCCCTGCAGAGCAGACATGAGGTGGTAACCATCCAGGATGAAGAAGACTGGCTGCTTGCCCCTGGTTAGCGCTTCGATGGCGTTTGTGGTGCAACCACTTATGGGGATGAAGACTCCCCTGGTGAAATGAGATTTCCCGGTGACGACGTCCCGGAACGCAGATAGCGGCTCCCGCTGGATTTGCTCTCGGTGCCACTTCGCTTCAACTAGGTAAGTTTCATTGTCGAGGGAGAATGACCCATCAATTTGTTCAAACTGAGGCTTGATCGTGAAGGGATCCCGCGGATCGAGGGACTCGAGATCGAAAAGGGCGTTCAAGAAGTCCTGAAAAACAAGACCAGCCTTCTGCCTGTCCTCCATGCCATGAATTTCCAGGAACCACTCGTTCAGTTCCTGCAGTCGTTCTTGTCGGGTCTTCGACTCGTCGAACCTCACACGCTCCTGAAGACGCTCCTCAGCAACGGATTGCTCCGACCTCGTTTTGGGGTCAAGATTCAGCGACCCAAGAAAGCTATCGTCCCACAGATCGGGAAACCTGAATCCGAGCTGTAGGATGAGGCCGTTGAGCTGTTCGATTTCCTCTTTGGTGATGGGCTCCTTCTTACAGTACCTGATCCCTGCACTCACGATTCGAATAATGAGTTTCTCGAACAACTCTGATCGGCGGTCCAGTGTGGTTTCGAGCAGCCTGACGATGGCCGGTTCCTTGCTTCCACCGGGCCAGTATTGACCTATCCCGAGGTCATCGGCGATAGAACGGAACGTGATGTGTCCTTTCCAATTCCCCGCACCAGAGCCAGGCAAGAACCTGTAAAGAACTCCTGCCATGTCGGCGATGGCCTGACTGTGCTTCAAAGACGGCGCCATGCCCCATCATATGCAGCCTCAGCCAACTACTCAAGACAAGCGGCTTGTTGCCTGTACCACAATCCGTTGAACAATGGTTTCCAGCAGGTCATACGCACCCCAAGCAGTGGCCAGCTGAGGTTTGAGAGGAATCGAATCCTTTAATGCGCCAACCGCAATCTGATCGCCGCAAGCTCGTATATTTTTCGAGTGCGGGCCCCCGCAACCACGAACTCTGGAACGGATTGATCGCGGCCAATGGAGGTCGCAGGCCCGGCCCCAGCCGGGCTGGAGAGGGCGGATGGGTTGGCCAGCGGTCAACCGCTGGTATAGGTGCCGGGTACATAACCGTACAATAACGGCGAGTCAAAAGGCTCGCCACACAATTGTGCAGTGACAAGCCTTGTATCAATTTGACGATCTGTAGGAGAGCTTGAAAGTGCGAGAGGTGCCGGCCACGGCACCCACCATCAAGACTCCCCGAGGGCCGCCCGGAGCCCTGCGAGTCGATCGCGCGCGATTGGAAGCACGCGGTTCACCGGCGGTTCGAGCTTGAGCTCCCAGTCTCTGCCGTCGGCCTGCAGGCGAAGGAGCCTGATGCGGGCGATGTTGACGGCGTGCTCGCGGTGGATCCGGACGAATCCGTAGGGCTCGAACAGCGGCGCGACCTCGCCGATCGGCCTGACATCGACCAGCGGTGTGCGCGAGCGCAGGCGGACCTCGGTTTCCCCACCCCTGGCTCGCAGGTCGTACACGTCATCCGGGTCGAGCACGCGGTGCTCACTGCGGGAGATGTGAATGAGGATTCGGCGCGGCGCCATACCGGCTTTGTAGCACGACTTGGTCACCATGCGCACGGCTTGGCGGCGCACCGCATGGTCTGGTCCTGCAGCGCATGAGCTGGTTTTCGGCCGTCTCACGCGCCGTCGGCCACCATCCATGGGCGAGGCGTGCCTGCCTTCACGGAAGGTGATTCCCCAGCACGGTTGACGACGATACTGCCGGCGGTAAAGGCCCGCTGCTCGAAGATCTGCAGGTCGATGTCTCAGCCGGCGTCAACGGGCGCCGGTGTTATCTAACGGCAGGTGTCAGCTTCGGTCAGCTTAGTCATGGTCCGCTTCGATAGTAGCAGTGGCCAGCGCGGTTGCGTCTATTGAGCGGCAGAGGCCGTTGAGGTGATTGTGCTGCACCTTACGGTCGTGCTGCATGCGACCGACGACGATTCCCGGATGGACTTCGGTTGCGAGTGCGAACTCAATGACCGCCGCCTTCGAGTACCGCTCTCGTGTTGCGAATCGGCGGTAGGCTTCGTGAGGTATCAGGTTGTTCGCCGCGTACTCGTTGGCCTCTTCCTCGAACTCACCTGTGAAATCACCTGAGTCTACGAACACTTCGCGCTTGCCATGAAGAATGATATGGCCGGCTTCGTGGAAGAAAGTGAACCAAAATATGTCTTCCCGCTTGTACCGGAAGCTGAGTTGGATCAGTGCCTTGTCTTTTGCCAACCATCTTGCGGCCCCGTTTGCCCTCGTTTTCGGCAGTTCAGGCACGACCACGACCGCCACGCCACAGCCGGCGCATCGCTCTTGCAGTAACGAGAGTGCCTCTGTGAGGGGCCTTTGTGTTAGCTCTCGCGCCTCACGCAGGATCTGCCGAAACGCCTGCTTGTCAAACGGTCGGCAATCCATCCGCTGCCCTTCGATCTCGCCTTTCCGAAGCCACGCCGTCAATGCACCCGTGTCGATCTCATGAGCTGATGACACACGAAAGGCTGCGGCCGCTGAACCGACAACATCTTCCCATTGGGCTGGCGACACGACCCCGAAGAAGTTGAGAACTTCCCTGAGTTGATCGACCTTTGCAGGACACTTCCTGATCCACCCTTTCTTGATCATTGCGGTCACAGGTACGCGACCGAGCCACCCGACATTCTCTTGTAGCCGTTTCCGCTCGTTGAAACGCGCGACATGTTCCCTGTAGTTGCGTTCAAGGTTGTTCCAAAAGCCGGCAGGAATTCCCAAAACACGCTCGAGCTGCAGCGCCGTCTCGGGTGTGATCGCGGCTTTGCCCTGGATGATCTCGTTGATGGTCTTCTTCGGGCGGCCAGCCCTCTCGGCAAGCTCCGCCTGCGTAATCCCGCGGTCCTCGAGCACCTCCTGCAACGTCTCACCCGGCACCGATACAAGTTCTGGCGTGTACTCGTTGGTGGTTGTCCTAGCCATGAGTGTCCTCCACTTCAAGGATGCGAACGGCTGTCACCGCATCCCAGTCGAGGCCGCCGTCATCGAGCTGCGGACGGGGTTCTTCCGCTGGCTCGAAAAGCAGCCGGTAGGGGCCATCAAGGTCAATTGACAGCGTCCCCTTCCTATCGCCCAGCAACTCGTGACACCTGCCGCGCAGTCCCTTCATGACGGCCAGGTTTGGTGCTGCGCGAAGCTGATCGAGACGCCGCCCTAGGATCTTCGCTCGTTCCGGGCCCCAAGTCTTGATCAACGCCTTTGTTTCAGTGCAGCTTTTGCGAAGTTTTGGCGTCTTGAAAAGGATGTCCATACTACCTCGCCATCACAAATAATGTTAACCCAAAACGTTAATGATTTCAAGTCGGCCCTGATATCATTTCTAACCGCGTTCAGTTTCTCGTAACCACCGAAGCGCCTTCCCTACCGTCCAGCGGTCAACTCCGAGTCGACGTCCGATCTCCGACTGGCTCAACCCGAGTTCCTGGAGATGCAGGGCCTTCGCCGCGATCCGCTGATACACCGGAGGCGGTTTGATCTCGAGGATTGGCACCTCGATGGGCACGGCTGCAGCGGTTCGAATTCTTCGCGTTCGCGTCCACCATTTTCCTTTCGCAGCAAGCTGCGAAAGGAAAATGCCACGGCGAAGCCCGAAGGGCGAAGCCGGGCAACCCAAGTCACGGCGTAGCCTTTAGGCGAAGCCGGACACACACCGTCCAC
>SDBS01002686.1_pt1 | contig 17714 bp, 18 predicted proteins | sample 2277091 | NCBI WGS metagenome assembly SDBS01 (sample SAMN10404972, study PRJNA504765) | marine sediment metagenome | isolation source: marine sediment core GS10_PC15, 163 cmbsf | place: Arctic Ocean: Southern Knipovich Ridge | collected 2010 | reverse complement strand
AAAGCCCTGGTGTCCTCGGGTCCAGCTTCAGGAAGTTCCGGCTCTTCCGCACCCGCCCAATCAAGTTCCGATTCCTGAAGTCCCTTCTTGGAGATCTGTGCTGGAGAAAGCTCGGAGGTTGGAACACAGAATATATCGGTTATCTCACCGATACGCTCGTCCCTGAAGATCACCTTCATCTCCGTTCCCTTCTTTACAATCCCGGGCACCAGGATTCCCCTGGTGGTGTAGAAATTGATGCACATGGCCGTGTCGGCGCCACCCAGGGTGATACGCCCGCGCCCGGAGGGAACCTGCTGCTGGAATAGAGAGTTGGCGAAATAGGTAATAGGGGGTGTGTTGATCATCCTCCCGATATCACCCACCTCTACGAGTTCTGTGGAAGCGAAGTTACAATCGGGGCACCTGACCAGAAAGGGTGGGATTCTGACTATTCCACAGCTCGTACACCTGCACCCGAGTATTTTCTTCTCATCTCTCAGGGCCAGGAAAAAGGGGGAGAACTCGCCCATAGAGCGGCGGAAAAAGGTGAACATGGCATCGTTCATGACGAGGTAGCTCTTCCCGTCGATGTCCTTTATGTAACCCCCAACCTCTGGAATAGCTTCGTCGGGAATAATTTTTTTGATACCCGGGCTCATTATCAGACCTCCTTTACTCCTGCTCCAAGATGGCGACGGCGGAATACTGCGCGACAGTGCTTCCGGTACCATGTACCAGAGCACGGCGCAAGCCCCGTTTGAGAAGCTCACGCCTGGCTGACCACGCGGACATGATATTGCTGGCCCCTACCGCATGCCCGCTGTAAATCAAGCCTCCACATGGGTTGAGCAAGATCTTCCCGCCGGGCATCACAATTCCCTCTTCAACCAGATCGTCGGCTTTCCCCAAGGGTACGAAGCCCATCTCCGCCATGGTAATCTCCAGTTGGTGAACGAAAGCGTCATGGGCCTCTACGATATCTATTTCCTTCAGGGGATCCTTGATCCCCGCCATCTCGTAGGCCCTGTGCGAGGCCAGGTTGTCGGACATGATACGGGACAGGTCCTTCTGGTTCTTACCCACGAAGGAGTGCTCATTTGCCTCACCCAACCCTGTGATCCATATCACGGGATTCCCGCTGTTCCTGGATATAGCCCTGGCCGTCTCCTCCTCGGCGAGAATCAGGGCCGCCGCCCCTTCCGAATAAACGCAGATCTCCAGCTCCTTGAAGGGATAGACCACGATTCTCGAGTTCATCACCTCCTCGGGTGTCACCTGATCATGCTGCCTCTGGGCAAATTCGTTGGTCTTAACCTGTTGGCTCAAGAGAGATGATATCTGGGCCGTAATCTCGGGCTTCAAGTCCTCGGGGTGCTCATCCATATATGCGAGAACGACTTCCGCATAGCTGTCGGAGGCCGTCCAGTTCAGTTTCTGCTCGAAGAAGCTGTCCCCGGACCAACCAATGGTTTTGATGACCTCCGGGGTAGCGGACATGGACATAAAATCAAAGCAATCCGTGGATTTCTCCACCCCCAGCACGATAGCAACTTCGAATCTCTCCGCAGCCAGGTAGGCGTGGGCCGCCGAGATAGTGTAAGCGCCGGTGGCCCCGCCGCAGCTTATCCTTATCCCGAACTTGTTTTGCATTCCCAGCAACCCTTGTAACGGATGCTCCGGAATGCACGTTTTCTCAAAAATGTCATTGTAGATGCCGTAAAAAATCGCGTTCGCATCTCCGACTTGTATCCCCGCGTCCTTGAGCGCCTCGGCGGTAGCCATCTGGGCAAGCTCGTAATAGGTTTTTTCGTACCATCTTCCCTTGAAAGGTGTCACTGCCGCACCAACGATTCCTACTTTGCGCGCCATCCAATTCACCTCCGAAAATCCCACTCGCTCGCCTGCAAACCACGGTCCTAGACATAGCGTGTCGTCCAAAACCTTACCAAGCCCGTGACCAGACAAATTATAGCAGGTAACCCAACGGGCTTTCTCACGACCTGCGGCCTGCGAACTGCAGCGTAACTGCCGACTATCACCCCCGCCTGATTGAAGAGATCCAGAATGTCCCTCTGTCAAGCCATTCTCCAAAGGGGAAGCCTCCCCCGGGTACGAATCTAAAGGTTACAACACACGAGTTCCACAAGGGAATTCGTAAGAAGGAGCCCAAGGGTAGGCCTCATGAGAAAACTCACTCAATCGTGTCTCGATGATTCATTCTTTCCATCGCTCATATAGCCATTAATCCGGAGGCAGTGGCAGAGCTCATTCCCCGGGGTCTCTTCGATTTGACAATATTTATTCAGTAACGAAGTCGCTGGAGCTCTCTGCTTCGAGCTTCGAGATGAAGGATGAATAGGGCATATAAAACGACTGAAAGCCCTGGCCCGCCATATGCTTGAGGCTCAATGACGCATGGGCAACCTGGCGCAAGAAATCTCCTTTGTTGTATTTTTCATCGATACTGACACGGAAGCTTAAAAGCTCAACTGCTCCCAACATAAAATAGGCGGTTATCTCCGCGTCGACGGGAGGAAGTTCGCCTATGCGGAAGCCTGGAATCCGGAAAATCATTTCCATGGTTTCGGAGAATGAGACCGCGGCGCATTTTGACTTTGCTTGGCGTACGAGCCGCAACCTTTGTCGGAGGCCCGACACACGCTATTCCTCACCTAATCTCAGGAATAATCAGCTCAGGCGAAACGGACTGTGCTTCTTGCATTTACGCCTTGACTTGGTGAAGAATTGGATTGCCACCTGCTCAATATCTCAGAAAGGCGGTCCTGACGGATATGTGGCTCAGGTACAGAGTACTCCGCCCGTTCGGCATCGTGTTATCCAAGATGCCGGTCTACAGGCTCAAGTGGTCCGGGTCCGAGAACGCGCCGGTAAGCGGGCCTTTCATCATCGTTGCTAACCATCAGACCAGTGTGGACGGCCTGGCAATCGGCCTTGCTTTGAAAAAGGCGGCCAAGAAGAGCCCGATCTGGCCGTGGGCGAAACTCGAGATCAAGAAAGGCAAAGAAGGTATTATCGGGTTTCTCCTCTGGCGCATATTCGGGAAGATCCCTATCGACCGGGGTGCGGAGGAGGAGGCGCCAAAGGCGATCAAGAAGAGCCTTGACCTCCTCAGGAAGAGGAGGATAGTCATGGTCTTCCCCGAGGGGACACGGTACCCCAGAGGAGAGGTTGGCCCCTTCAGGTACGGGGTCGCGAACCTGGCCAGGGCCACGCCGGCGCCTATCCTTCCCGTGGCCGTGTACCGCAGGGAGGAGGACAATGGGGTCCAGGTTAATATCGGGCACCCCTTCTTCATACCAGACATAACCCTGGATGAGGAAGAAGCAGAACAACCGAGGAACAAGGTGGAGGCGCTTATCATCAAACAATTGGAGATCGCCAGGGAGTGGGGCGAAAACGTGGGTCACGACAAGAAAAGCATGAAGCTATTGGCGAGCATGATCGACTTGATTACCAGGAGGATCGCGCAGCAGCAGACGAACTTCTACAGGCTCTTCCGCATGGCCCGGCCCGAGGATAACGAGTTCCTGCGCGCCAGGGTCATGGAGATATTGCCTGGGGACTGGCGTACAGTCGAGGGAGAATCAACGAGGGAGCGCAAGAAACGGCGCAAGTTATTTCCGGAATGAGTTCACGGACTCGCTCGCCGGACGTACAAGCCCTTCCCCTCTCCAGGCGTCCTTGCACGCCTTCACTCACCACCCTGGTGCATGAAGCTCCGGGAGATATTCTGGCCAATCTGGTACACCACGCTTTACAAGCTGAACCGTTTGCCCAAGAGCGAAGTCTATCGTCGTGCACTGAACTTCATGAGGAAGTTTTCCGCACTGGAGATGATCGAGATCCTGGATCATGTATTCGAGGGGGCAATCCTGCCCAGGCTCTACTGCGGAGGTATTGAGGTATTGCGGAAGCATAAGGAAGAAGGTCATTTGACCGTAATCGTAACCGCGGCATGGGATTACGTGGCGGAGAGGGCTAGGGTTCAGCTCGGCGCCGATGAGTACATAGCGACTCCCATACCAATCGAGGGGGACAGGGCAACCGACGAACTGGAGGATCCCGCAGTCTTTGGCCGGGACAAGCTTGAGATAGCCTGGGAGTTCACAAGCTTCAAGGGGGCGGACCTACGTGTCCGCCCTCGTGTACCGCCGGACATGATGCACCAATTAATCCTCCAGCACCGCGTTCATGGAACCGGTTCTGTATCCCTCGAGGTCCAGGGCAACGTAGAGGAACCCCAGCTCTTTCAACTTGCGTATGACCATCTCCCTGGTACCGCTTTCGACTAGTCTGGAAATCTCTGGAGGGCTGACCTCGATACGCGCCACCCTTTCCGCTGTGAAGCGCACCCTCACTTCGCGGAAGCCGAGCTCAGTCAGAAACTCTTCACCCCTTTCGATAGCCAGGAGCTTTTCAGGCGTGATCTCTTGCTCGTATGGGATACGCGAGGCCAGGCATGGGCCAGCCGGAATGTCCCATGTCTCGAGCCCCAACTCACGTGAGAGTATACGGATCTCCTCTTTCCCCATACCAACCTCGAGAAGGGGGCTGCGTACCCCGAATTCGGCGGCGGCCCGCATCCCGGGACGGTAGTCCCCCGCGTCGTCCTCCTGGGTACCGTCAATGACCTGGGCGATTCCCTTGGCTTCCGCGATCTCTAACAGGCGCCCGTAGAGCTCCCGCTTGCACAGGTAGCAGCGTTTAGGTGGGTTCGCTTTAAACTCCTCGTCGGAGAGCTCATCCGTTTCTATCACAATGTGTTCAACACTCAAACGACTTGCTATCTCGCATGCCTTTTCGACTACGGGCTGTGGATACAGGGGAGAGCAGGCGGTCACCGCGACCAGCCTGTCGCCGAGCGCTTCCTTGCCGACCGCAAGGAGCAGGGCGCTGTCCACGCCGCCGGAAAAGGCCAACAGGGCGCTGCCCATGTCCTCCAGAACCTCTTTGAGCCGGGCCTGCTTTCGCTCGAGTTCCGCTTCCACCTGCTTCTTTCCTCCTGACGGGCACCCAGTTTGATGTTTGGACGTAACTATTCAGCCCGAAACCACTAGCGTTAGCGATTGCAGACATAATATATCAGGATCAAACAGCCGGTAGGAAGGTCAAGGTTTAACTCCTGTCTTGAACCCATGAGCCTTTCTTACATTCTAAATATGTGTTGCCATCTTGTTCTCATTGTTTAAAAGTTCGAATAGCGAGGATATGTATAGTAACGCCAATAGCTATTAGAATAAAAATGACTCTAACAAGAAGAATGTGACCTACCAAAAAAATAAAAGAATATCCTATTGTTATACATAAAAGAGAAATGAATAGAAATTTTACTTTTAACGGAATCCCTTTTCCTTCTCGATAATTCTTTATGTAACTTCCCAACCACTTGTTATTTATGAGCCAATTGTAAAATCTTTCCGAACTTCTTGTATAGCATGCAGCAGCAAGTAAAAGAAAAGGAGTAGTAGGTAAGAGAGGTAGAACTATTCCAATAATTCCAAGCCCTGCAAAAAAGGTTCCTGCAATAATCAAGGCAAGCCTGCTCAAATGGCTCGTTATTTGTCTATTGTCGTTCTTTTTTTTAGAGTTATTCAGCGTCAACCATTCTTGAGTTTTAATTGTCGCTGATCATGAGGGTTTTTAGAAAGACTGGTGTATGCCAGCCCTTTTCCATAACCTTTACGTTATCCTGGTTGGCGAAGCCTATCACCCAATGGCCGCCCGGCCGTACACTCGGTACATCGGTCGCTTTGCCATGATCCACTTATTCGATAATATCTCCAACAACCGGCTCGACTATTACTCCCATGCCTGTCAAATAATCGATCCCTTTTTCCAGGTCTTGCTGATCCCCCTCGATCTCCAGTACCACTTCCCCTATTTCTTTTGTAACCCTGGCTCTCCTGATGTTGGGCATGATATTGAATTTCTTAGCCATGGTGTAGATGACCGGTTCTTGAATAAGCTCTTGAGAAAATGTCAGTTTCACGAATCTCTTAGCTTCCCTGACCATTGAACACTCACCCCTCCTTCTCGTGATCACTTTTATTATTTCTGAGTCCACAGAACCATTCGTAATCGATTAGTTCTTTGATTGTCGGCCTTTCTCCACAGATTGGACAACTCTTTTCCTTGAGAACTTTTATCTCGCGGAAGCTCATCTCCAGGGCGTTGAAAATGAGAAGCTTTCCAACCAGAAGCCGGCCAATCCCCAGAATATACTTTATGGCTTCGGTTGTTTGGATTAGTCCAATAACCCCCGCCAGTGCCCCAAGAACCCCTGCTTCCTGACAAGATGGAACTGCTCCAGGCGGAGGCGGTTCTGGGAAAAGGCAGCGATAACACGGCCCCTCACCGGGAATGATGCTCATGGCCTGACCTTCAAACTGAAAGAAGGCTCCATGGAATAGAGGCTTATTCAGCAGGACGCAGGCATCATTAACAAGATAACGGGTCGGGAAATTATCACTTCCGTCTACTATCAGGTCATAGTCATTAAGAATCTCTAGAGCGTTCTTGGAGCTAAGCCTTATGGGATAAGTCATAACTTCAACATCCGGGTTGGTGGCGGCAACTCTTTCTTTCGCTTTATTCGTTTTTTGTTTTCCAACATCTACTGTTGTATACAGTATTTGCCGGTGCAAGTTACTCAGCTCAACATGATCACTGTCAACAATGCCAACCTTGCCCACTCCGGCGGCGGCCAAATAATAAATCGATGGAGCACCAAGACCTCCGGCTCCAATTACCAGGACTTTAGCCTGTAACAGCTTTTCCTGTCCGGCTCCTCCTACAGATGGGAGAATAATCTGTCGACTATATCGCTCGATCTGTTCTTCAGAAAACTTGAATTGGGGGTTTGACCTTTTGTTAATCATTGATATTTAATCACCAATCATTCAATGGCCGCCGGCAATCGCCGGTATGATAGATACCTCATCTCCATCTTTCAGACTTGTAGCATCTCCCTGGAGGAACCTGATATCCTCTTCGTTAACATATATGTTAATAAAGCGCCTGATCTTGCCGTTCTCATCATAAATCCTATCCTTGATCCCGGAGAAACTCTTTTCAAGATCATCCACCAGGCTCTTCACATCTGATCCAGAAGCCTCAACCAGATCTTTTCCTTGAGTTAATCTTTGCAAAGGTTGAGGAATTCTCACTCTTATCGCCATTGTCCACGCCTCCCTTCTTCTTGCCCTGGTTGCTCAATCTTATCCTACAGTTCCAGTTGTTCCTCAAGGGACTTTAACGTTGGTTTGATCCTTGTGGGTCTGCCAATCTGGTGTTGAACCGCTTCCTGAGTTTTCAAACCATTTCCGGTTATTGAGATAACAATTGACTCATCGCGGGGAATAATCTTCTGCTCAATTAGTTTCCTGGTAACAGCAACCGTTACTCCTCCAGCGGTCTCGGTAAAGATTCCTTCAGTTGAGGCCAGAAGTTTCATTCCTTCAACTATTTCTTCATCACTGGCTTCTTCCCCCCATCCGCCCGTATCATTCACTGTATCGGTGGCATAGTAACCATCGGCCGGGTTACCTATGGCAAGGGACTTGGCAATAGTCCTGGGTTTTACCGGTTTAATAATCTCGGATTTTTCTTTAATTGCCGTTACAATTGGCGAACAACCCTTAGCCTGGGCGGCATGCACTTTGGTCTTAGGTCTTGGAATTAGCCCCAGTTGGTGAAATTCCTTGAACGCCTTCCAGATTTTTGTTATCAAAGAGCCACCCGCGCAGGGAACAATGATGTGATCCGGGGTTTTCCAGCCAAGCTGCTCCGCGATCTCAAAACCGTAGGTCTTTGACCCTTCCGCGTAATAGGGCCGAATATTGATATTCACAAAAGCCCACGGGTACTTGCTTGCAATCTCGGAACAAAGACGATTTACTTCGTCGTAAGTTCCCTCAACCGTAATCAGATTTGGAGCATAGATCAGTGTCGCCACGACTTTCCCCTGTTCCAGGTCCGCGGGGATAAAGATGAAGCTCTCGAGCCCGGCGATGGTGGCCTGGGAAGCCACGGAATTCGCAAGGTTGCCGGTTGAAGCACAGGCCACGGTACGATAACCGAATTCCTTTGCCCTTGATAGAGCTACAGCTACCACCCGGTCCTTGAAAGACAATGTGGGGTGACATACTGAATCATCCTTGATAAATAACTCTTCTACCCCCAACTCCTCAGCCAATCTCTTGGCTGCAATAAGGGGAGTAAAGCCTGAATTCAGGCCATCGGTAGGTTTGCCATCAATAGGGAGCAGCTCTCGGTAACGCCAGAGATTTTCCGGCCGGGCCTGGATTCTCTCTTTAGTCATGCTCTCTTTGATTTTTCCATAGTCGTAAGTCACTTCAAGTGAACCAAAGCAATATTCACAAACATACAAGGGCTCTTTGGCATATTCTCTGCCGCATTCTCTGCAGCGCAAGCTCTTTGAGAAAGTGCCTTCGGGAGAATCTATTGATGAAGAATTATGAATTTCTGACATAACTTATCGCTTTCCCGCTTTTTCTACCAGAAGTCGATATTGCTTTTCATTCAATTTCTCGACATCCAGAACCTGATGTCCATCTTCTTTTACAGACCTGGAAACCATCTGGATTGGCTCTCCGTCGTCCAGGATGACCTCCAGGACTCGACCTTTCTCCATCGCCTCAAGCTTTAATTTGGTCTTAACAAAATTAAGAGGACAGGCAACCCCCGATAAGTCCAGTCTGGCGTCAACTTCTACTTCGCTCATTGCATCATTTCCTTGTTGTTCTATAAGACTATCCTTCGAAGTACTGCTCCATGCTAAAATACCTCTCCCCGACATCGGGCAAGATAACCACAACCCGTTTTTCGGCCCCTAGCTCACTTGCTACTTCCAAGGCGGCAAAGGCGGCCGCGCCTGAGGAGATGCCAACGAATAAACCCTCTTCTCTAGCCAGTCGTTTGGCGACGCGGAAGGCTTCATTATCACCTACCGGAATGATCTCGTCGATCACATCTTGATTGAGGATCTCCGGGATAAAACCTGGCCCAATTCCCTGAATCTTGTGGCTGCCGGCGCTTTCCCCTGACAGCACCGCTGAAGTTGCCGGCTCTACCCCGATTATCGCTATATCGGGGTTCTTGTTCTTGAGGACTTCCCCCACGCCGGTGATCGTCCCTCCAGTCCCGACCCCCGCCACAAAAGCATCCAGATTACCCTGACAGGCTTCAAGTATTTCTTGAGCTGTTGTCTTTCTATGTATTTCAGGATTAGCCAGATTCTTGAACTGCTGGGGCATGAAGCTACCGGGGGTCTTCTTTACAATCTCGTTAGCCTTCTCTATTGCCCCTGCCATTCCCTTAACGGCCGGGGTTAAAACTACTTCAGCTCCATAGGATCTGAGGATGAATATGCGTTCAAGGCTCATGGATTCGGGCATGGTCAAGATACATCTGTATCCTTTGGCTGCGGCGATCATGGCTAGACCTATTCCGGTATTTCCCGAAGTTGGCTCGACAATGATGACACCAGGTTTAATCTTGCCCTCGTGCTCAGCTTTCTCCAGCATGCTCAAGGCAATTCGGTCTTTTACCGAGCCGCCTGGATTAGCGGATTCAAGCTTGGCCAGGATTTGAGCCATGCCAGGCTCTACTATCCTGTTCAGCTTCACCAAGGGAGTGTTGCCAATTAAATCCAGAACGCTTTCGGCCACCCTTTTTCCGCATTTCTCGGGTCTATTTTCCAAGGTCCCACCACCCATGTAATAAACAAACTCCAGTCTGTCTCCTTCTTTCACAACTGTAGAACCATATACCTCTCGTGTGATTATCTCGTCGTTCAATTCGATAGTAACAACTTCACGACGAATCCCTTTCAACTTCAAGAGCGCTTCAATTGAAATTGGCTCTTCTACATTCTCGGTTTTTCCATTGATCCAAATTGCAATTGCCGCTTCAAGTCACCTCCATCTTGAATCTCTCTATCCCCAGTTCATCAATAATTGAGGAAGCGCTGGCTCCTCTGTTAACTAACATCTCTAGAGTCGTTTCAGCAATCCGCAAGGCTTCTTCCTCGGAAACAAATTCCGCAATTGCCGTCCCTAATCTAGTTTCGTTTCCAACCTGGTCAAAGGGGGAGTAGCCGCCACGACCACCAACAAGTACGGCATACCCACGCCTTTTCTCTCTAATAGCATCCAGGGGGCAAGAAACAATACAAACTCCACAATGTTTACATCTTTCCACATCAATAACCGCCAGCTTGTCCTTTCTTTCCGAGACAGTCCCGGCTTTGGAGGAGATATCAATTGCCTCCACTTTGCATGCCTTGACGCATACTTCACAACCGGTACACTTCTCTTCATCGATTTCAGGTTCAAGAAGACCCATGAAGCCAATGTCTGAAAGATGAGCAATACCGCAGGAATTCGGACAACCGGTGGCTGATATCTTGATATTCAAATTATCAATTCCCTTTTGTTCAATGATTGTCTCAAGCTTCCTAAGCAGAGCCTGGGTGTCCATTATTCCAAAGGTACAGTATCCGCCAAAGCAAGTTTGGAGATTGTCGATCCCCTTGTCCAGAATCCGTAGATCCACTCCTGCAAGTTCCTCTCCAATCTCAGGAATGTTAATCTCGTCTACACTTGGAATCTCAGGCCCGCCGCGGACTACGAAATGCACAAAACCCTTCCCATATTCTTCAGCAATATCAGCGATCTTCCTGAGCTGGACGGAGTTTACCTCTCCACAAGTAGCCCGTATTCTTAAGATTATCCTTCCAGCTTCAACTCTTTCTCCAAGTCTGGTGTCACATATGAATGGTCTTGTGGTGACTTCCTCTTCCAGCCCCTTATTGAGGTACGTGGCTACTGTTTCGACCCCCAGTCGGTTAATAAGATCGGCGCCTCGCTCACCCTGCATACTATCTGTTTCAAGAAGATCGAAATAGTTCCGAACCAGTATCTTGCATTGTTCCTCCAAGAGTTTTTCCGCTATTTTCACTCCCACAGAAGGCTTCAGCCCAAGCCTGCCTCCTAAATATACATCGTACCCGTTTTCTTTTCCTACGAATCCGATGTCTGCTAATACCCGTGGAGAAGTGCATTGTTTTTCACAGCCGACGATGGAGATTTTTACTTTGCGTCCACCTGGATCTTCACGCCAGAATATGTCTAGTATTTCGCCTAGACTTATCGGGTCGGTTACGGCAAATGGGCATATATTCGAGTCATAACAAACATCGGTATTTCTAACCCTTGCCCCACAACGATCTAGCATCAGGTAAACTTCATCAAGTTCTTTTTTCAAAGCTCCGATATCATCAAAATGAACGAAGGGAATGATTGGTAATTGACGGGTCGTAAACAGTACAACTCCACGGCCATACGTTTCGGCAAGATCCGCAACTTTTCTCAGTTTGTTGGCATCCATATTGCAGCAGATGCTCCTCACCCAGATGGAGAACATGTCTTTCTCTCTAAGTTTTACTACTCCGCCCTTCCGGAGTTGGTCAATATCGATTTTCTGTTCCTGGTTCATGTCTTTCACCACTTTCAGAGTTCGAATTCGCTAATTGACACTCGTTTTCATGGACAAGTCTTTTACCTTGCTTGATCTACACACTCCCTTTTCAACAGGACCGTCTTTATGGGAGATGTTTGACCTGAGGCTCTATGACTTTGAAACTTGAATGTTTTCCTCCCTGATGTCTCCCTCCACGATCTTAAAAGCTTTGATTTCCGGAGAGTGAATACTATGTAGCGAGATGATTACGTGGTCCACTTCCGGATAAAAGGCTAACTCACAATCCCTGGCGGAAGGATAAGCCGGACTTCCAGTATGTGAGTGGTATATACCCAGCATCTCGATTCCCAGCTGCCGCATCTCCTTCATTCTCTTAAACTGTTCTTCAGGGTCCATAGAATAGCAGGATTCGGGACTGTTGGAAGTATTAGTCATTTCGTAAACCCTTGTAACCATATTCTCCCGTCCTGCCAGTATCCCGCAGGCTTCACTGGGTATACTGGATTTAGCATGTTCTATCATCTCTTCGACTTGCGATTGCCTGATTCTTATCATCCTCACGACCTTAGGAAGGCTTTCGACAACACATATCCCGTGCCAAATGAGAGAGCAGGTGTTACCGCCCAAGTAAGAAAAACCTTGCGAACCACTCTCTCATGAAAGATATGCCGTTCATGTTTCACTACTCCAATTGCCATTATGCTCAAGACACTAAGCTGAACCAGGGATTGAGGAATTCCCATGATTGAAGCAAAGATCAAGAGACTTGCCGTGACAAAACCAACAAGAGATGAAGAAATCAATCCCAAAGGAACAATCTCCTCACCAATCGTGGTCATGATACGTTTTCCCAAGACAAGTCCGCCCAGACCGAACAGGGGGGCAATTACTACCAGGCCTAGCAGGGGCGAGATGATATCTGCCCCGGTAATGGGCCCCACCGCGTTTGCCACGTTATTAGTGCCACAGGCAAAGGCGATATAGCAACAGCTTATGAATGCCAGAGCCCTGATCTTTTTTTCGTGAATAAAGATCTTCTGGTATAGCCATAGATTCTTAGGGCGGGGCGGATAGATGTATCTATATGTATAGAGTGTTAAAACAAATCCCGCAACAGGGAGGATAATCCAGTAAGGTACAATCTTTAACAGAGTTTTAACTTCTATATGACCCAGTGCAAGACCAACCCCGGATATAGAAAAAACCGTGGTCCAACTTGTTGACTCCGGGACTTTCAGAAGGTTAGCGATGAAAAGCCCGCTTACCGCGGCCAGTAAGATTACCAGGGCCGTGTCCAGGTTTATAAATCCTTCAGGAATAATACCCTTTCCCAGGGTCTGTACCACATTACGACCTAGAAGAACCGCCCCGAGGTAGACAAATATGGTGAACCATAATACAGCCTTTTTATGATCGATAAGCTTTGCCCCAAACAGGTTCGCGAAAGAAGGGGCGATATTACTACCCCCCATATTCACTGCAAAGAACAAAACTGTAATCATCAATACAATATGCTTAAGAACCATGGCTTATTGGCTCCCTCTATCTACTACGTGCTCCTCAATCTCATATTCCTCAATAAGAACCCTCGCCACTTCTGGCCTGGTGAACTCGAGTGGGGGAAGTTCCCCTACTTTCAAGAGGTCCCTGACATGGGTTCCAGACAAGTCCAAATGTTCTTCCTTGGGATGCGGACAGGTCTTTTTAGTTGCGTAGCTTCCGCAGTGTCTGCAGAAGAAAGCGTTATCGAAGAATAATGGCGTTATTCCAAGTTCGCCTGTCGCGAATTCAGAGAAGATCTCTTGAGCTTCATAGGGTCCATAGTAGTTGCCAACCCCAGCATGATCTCTCCCGACGATAAAGTGCGTACAACCATAGTTTCTCCTGATCAAGGCATGAAAGACCGCTTCCCGCGGACCGGCATATCTCATTGCCGCTGGATTAACTGCCAGAACAACGCGGTCTTTGGGATAGTATTTTTCAAGCAAGACCTCGTAACATTTCATTCTGACTCTGGCTGAGATGTCACCCGGCTTTGTCTCTCCCACAAGGGGATGAAGAAACAGGCCGTCCGTTATCTCCATAGCGCACTTGTGGATGTACTCATGTGCCCGATGAACCGGGTTACGAGTCTGAAACCCCACGATTGTCCTCCAGCCCTTCTCTTTGAAAAGTCTTTTTGAATCGGCAGGGTCGATTCTGTATTCAATCAATTGATCAGCAAGGGGACGTTCGATAACCTCTACCTCCCCGCCCAAGAGGATTTCTCCGCTCTGGTAGAGTGCCTTGACCCCGGGATGCTTATCTTCTTTCGTCTTGTAAACCAGCTCTGCTGTAAGTTCTTTGTCATATGTGAACTTTTCTTCAAGCCGCAGGACCGCGTATTTTTTTCGATCGGATCCCAGGAGGTCGACTTCATCACCAATATTGAGACTATCGGCCTCCTCCTTCGAAGCGGAAAGGACTATCGGGATCGACCAGGGTTGCCCATCCGTGAGGCGCATGTTTCTGATAACCGACTCGTAATCTGTCTTGCAGAGATATCCCTTGAGCGGTGCATATGCCCCGATCGACAGCATTTCCAAATCAGAGATCTCTCTCCTGTCAAGGATCATCAATCGGGAATTCGAAGTCTGTTCAGGGTTTGGGACTTGGGATTTAGTCATTTATGTAAACCGCATTCCTTTTTTTCGGGAGATTCCCACCACCAACGACCGGCTCGAATATCTTCTCCGGTCTTTAGCGCTCTTGTGCATGGGGCGCAGCCAATGCTTGGATAGTCCCTGTCATGTAAATCATTGTATGGGACCTTGTTTTCCCTGATATAGTTCCAAAGTCGGTCCTCGCTCCAATCAGCAATTGGATTTATCTTAACCAGATTCATTCCCGCATCGTACCCGACTTTTCTTACTTCAACCCGGGTTACTGACTGTTCACGCCGAAGTCCCGTGATCCATGCATCCAATCCCGATAACGCTCGATTAAGTGGCTCAACTTTCCTGACTCCGCAACACGACTTACGGAGCTCCAGACTCTTATAGAAAAGATTAGGACCATGTTCTTTTACCATTTTCTCAACCGCTATGGCACTCGGGCAATAAGGTACAATCTTGATTCCGTATTTATTTTCAATTTCCTCCCAGACCTTATAGGTCTCCTCAGGTAGACGACCGGTATCCAGAGTAAAAATATTTGCTTCAGGGTTAATCTTTACTATCATGTCAATCAAGGTCGTGTCTTCAGCTCCAAAACTGGAAGCAAGGGCCACTTTGTCCTCAAATTCAGAAAAGGCCCAACTCAGGATATCTTGCGCGGTTTTATCTTCAAATTCTTGGGCTAGTCGCTCAATCTGTTCAACTACAGTCATGCGAGTTGTCTCCTTGCTTTAGTCTTGAGAATCACAATGCCGTTTGCTGCTATGGAGTACAAGATTCCCGTTGAAATACTTGTTGACTTTAACAACCAATACCTTGAGTTCTTCACCTGCCAGTCCCCCTGCTTGTCTTTTCTGGAATCATATGTTGTAGGCTAAACTTGGAGATTCTTGTTTTTGCCAATGCCGATTGATCATGTCCTTCAAGGTAATGGATTCCAGTACCCCCAATATCGCTTCACCTACTTGATCCCATATATCCCGGGTAACACAAGAGCTGGACCTGCGACAGACACTGGGTGTGGAGACGCATTCCGAAAGACAGATGTCTCCCTCCAGCGCCAGGATGACTTCCTTGAGAGTTATATCTTCCGGTGCCCTGGCCATGGTATAGCCACCGTGGGCCCCCCGGCTTGAGGTTATCAACCCGGCTGCCTTGAGTGGAGGGATCAGGGAGCCCAGGTATTTACTGGAGATTTCCTGGCGCTTGGCGATATCTTTCAAGATGATGTTCCCTTCACCGTAATGAAGAGCGAGATCCAACATCAGCATTGCTCCATATCGTCCTTTGGTTGAAAGTTTCAATCCGCTCACCTTCTCTTGTTAAATATGTTGCTAGCACGTATCCATCTAATAATTACTACTAACTTAATAGAATTAGTAGTAATTTAATACAAATAGACTTTTTTGTCAACAGGTAGGCAAATAGGAAGAGTGGTGGGCGCTGCCGCTCCTTTAAGGCGTTCCACCTGCCTGTTGAGGTTGTCCCTGTTCTCAGAGCTCAAAACTCTAGTGTAGATCGCGATTTTGTCAGGCAAGAACGGGACTTGCTCTTCTGGCACGATGATTGTGCCCGAAGGCAACAGTTAGGCTCCGGGGATGTCCCCCCGTTTGTACATCTTCCAGACCGTCTTGTAGATCAGTCCCAGCTCTCTGGCGTAAAAGGATGATTTCATGGGTATGAAAACCCATAGCTCCTGCGGATTGGTTCCGTCGGCTCAAATCTCGGCTGGTTCTGCGGTGATGGTCCGGGGCCCTCCCTGCGAGGAGTCATGCGGGGTTGGGCGGGTGCCGATAGCGGCCTGGGGGTCTTCACTAGGATATCCTTGAAACTGTACCACTGGCCGGGGCCGGCCCAACCGGAGGTTAAGGGAACGCTCTTTGATGGGAGGGTGGAAGTCCCGGACAACTTTAAATTCTATTTTACTTCTTCCCCAGTTACGAGAAGTGGGGGGATGCCGCCTGCAAGATGGGTGAAGCGGAGATAGGTTACATAATGAACAAGAACGCCATTGGGCTAACCCTATCGGTTATTTCGCCACGATTAATGCGTATGGTCGTTGAGCTTCCTTACCTGAAGCGGGTCTTGAACGCCTGCCAGCATTCTGTTCAAGTAGTGCTGGCTGGTTCCTATCCGGGGGACCTCGAATACCAGTCAAAGGTGCTTGAGAAGATCATCGATGAGTGCGAAGGCGTCCTAATAGATACAGCCCTGATCCCCTGGTTCGAGGAGCCGTTCTGGTGGGGACTTGTCCGTTCTTCACTACCCCCTGCTATCTTCCGCGCGGGAAGCAACTTCTTCACCGCTCTGGGCGCTGATGAATCGGTGGATAACACTGTTTTCCAGGCGATAGTTGGGGAGGAAATAAAGAAGGAATTCATAGAAAAAGGTTATCTTGTCGACGACCTGGCGGATAACTCGTGGGGTGGAATCTATGAATACGGGTTGTACTGCCACCAGGAGGAGATCTGCCTCTTCGATTCCCGCAATCCTCTTCATTTTGATCATCTCGAGGAGTATGCGGATGCCTGCGCCCAGGCGACAATCGACCACCACTTCCCGGGAGTGGGTTTTGCACTTTTCATGGGCAACCCGGCGCATGAACGCTTCGGTCCTCTTGCCAGCAATTACAATGTATGGCAGCATAAATTCAAGACCGCTCTTGACCCTCACGATCTATCGGATTCCAAGTATTATGTCTCTCCGGAGAAGATCGATGAAAATGATGAGTTGGAAACAACATGACCGTTAATGGGTGGAGAGCAAGGACCGGTAAAGAAAAGGGCGGTAACGGTTGAGTACGAAATCTCAATCCAGCCGAATCACCTGACCGACTCCAGGAGGTGCCTGCATTGAGTGAGAACGATTGCATGTCACTTGACTATCTCGAGGTGGGAGGAGGCAAGACGGTCATCATGCTCCCGGGCATGGAGGGCTGCAAGGAGTTCTGGCGCTACCAGTGGGACGAGTTCGGCGACAGATACCGGGTCATAGCCTGCACCTACCCCGTACGAAGCCCCAAGTTGTCGCGCACTATATCCGACTACGCTTGCGACGTCCTGCGCCTGATGGATTCACTTGGCGTCGAGAAGGCGGCGGTCGTGGGGGAGTCATTCGGGGGGATACTGGCCCAGGAACTGGCAATAGAACACCCCGAGCGGGTGGCCGCCCTGGTGCTCTGCAACACCATCGACGGCCGGCGGCGCTCCGGCTTCGGGCTGAACATGTTCACCCTTGCCACCCTGGTCAACATATTCGTCTTCCTTATGCACGAGGGGGTACGAAAGCGTCTCCTCAACTGGATTGGGAGGCACCGGGGCTTCATCATGGACCCCTCACCGGGGAACGACAACCTCGCCGATTATATTCTCGAGCACGGCCTGGACGCCGGGTTCGGTGGTTTCCTCGACCGCGGCATCGCCACTTCGAAGGCAAGTTACACCGACAGGCTATCGAGTATAAGCGCTCCCACCCTCGTACTGCGGGGTGTGGAAGACCGACTTGTGGGTACTGAGACGACAGTTCAACTGGTGGGCAGGATACCCGGGGCGGAAC
>SDBS01002685.1_pt1 | contig 17714 bp, 17 predicted proteins | sample 2277091 | NCBI WGS metagenome assembly SDBS01 (sample SAMN10404972, study PRJNA504765) | marine sediment metagenome | isolation source: marine sediment core GS10_PC15, 163 cmbsf | place: Arctic Ocean: Southern Knipovich Ridge | collected 2010 | reverse complement strand
CTAGTTAATTATAAGAAGCAACAGGAAGAGATGCGAGGAGAGATGACCCAATTTATGAGTTTAACCCTAATGCATAAATTTTTAAGTGTTTACGATGATTTAAATAGAGTGGTAAATATGGAAGATGTTCCAGCTAATGTTAGAGAAGGCATAGAAGCAATAGATAAAAAATTTGATGAAATATTTAAATCGGAAGGGTTAGAAAAGCTTTCGGTAGAATCGGGAGAAATCTTTGACCCAAACACTATGGAAGCGATTTCTTATGAAGAAAATAAAGAAATAGACGAAGACCATGTGATAGATCAATTTGAAACAGGATTAAAATATAAAGAAAAAATTATAAAACCCGTAAAAGTAAGAGTAAGTAAAGGAGACCCCTCGACTTCGCTCGGGGCGATAAAATAATAAATTAAATTTAAGGAGTTTATCGTGAATAAAATAATTGGAATTGATTTGGGGACAACAAATAGTGCTGTAGCAGTAATGCGCGGGGGTAAAGCCGAAATTATACCGAGCGCAGAGGGTGCTAGAACAATCCCTTCTGTGATTGCCGTTAATAAAAATGCAGAAAGATTGGTAGGGCAGTTGGCCAAACGCCAAGCTGTAACTAATCCGAAAAATACTATTTTTTCTGTGAAGCGTTTTATTGGTCGTTCTTTTGATGATGCTGAAACTCAGGAAGATGTTAAAGCCATGCCTTATACAATAAAGAAAGGTAATGGTGGGGTTTTGATAGAAATGGGAGGAAAAGATTATACGCCACCAGAAATTTCTGCAATGCTTTTGCAAAAAATTAAAGTTGATGCAGAAAAATATCTTGGAGAAGAAGTTAAAGAAGCGGTAATAACCGTGCCTGCTTATTTTAACGATGCTCAAAGACAAGCTACCAAAGATGCTGGGCAAATTGCAGGCCTTGAAGTTAAAAGAATAATTAACGAACCAACTGCAGCCACTTTGGCTTATGGTTTAGATAAAAACAATAAGAAAAACGAAAAAGTTGTAGTCTATGATTTAGGTGGTGGAACTTTTGATGTATCGGTTTTAGAAATTGGTGAAGCGTCCGGCGAAGCAGTTTTTGAAGTAAAGGCTTCTACCGGAGATACTCATTTGGGTGGAGATGATTTTGATCAAAGAATTATAAATTGGATTGCAGAAGAATTTAAAAAAGATCAGGGAATTAACTTGGCTGATGACCCACTAGCTTTACAAAGATTAAAAGAAGCAGCCGAGAAAGCAAAGCAAGAATTATCTAGTTCTACCGAAACTGAAATTAATATTCCATTTGTAACTGCTGACGAATCTGGTCCAAAACATTTGGTAATGAAGTTGTCTCGAGCTCAACTAGAAAAATTAATAGGTGATTTAGTAGAGAAAACTATTTCTCCTATAGAAGTGGCCTTAAAAGATTCTGGTTTTAATAAAAATGATATTGATGAAATTATTTTAGTTGGTGGTATGACACGTATGCCTCTCGTTCGCAATAAAGTTAAAGAATTTTTTGGCAAGGAACCAAATCATAGTGTTAATCCAGATGAGGCAGTAGCAGTTGGAGCAGCTATTCAAGCAGGAGTTTTGCAAGGAGATGTAAAAGATGTTTTGCTTTTAGATGTTACTCCCCTGTCTTTGGGGTTGGAAACACTAGGTGGTGTAGCCACTAAATTAATAGAAAAAAACACTACCATCCCAACTAATAAAACTCAGGTATTTTCTACAGCTGCAGATAATCAGACTTCTGTAGAAATTAATATTGTCCAAGGCGAAAGAGAGATGGCTGCAGATAATAAAACCTTAGGCAAATTTATTTTGGATGGTATTCCGCCATCACCTCGTGGTGTGCCACAGGTAGAAGTTAGTTTTGACATAGATGCCAATGGTATTTTAAATGTTTCTGCTAAAGATAAAGCTTCTGGTAAAGAACAAAAAATTACTATTACAGCATCTTCTGGGTTATCTAAAGAAGAGGTAGAAAAAATGTCTGCCGAAGCCGAGAAACATGCAGAAGAAGATAAAAAGAAAAGAGAAAAAATTGATACAAAAAACCAAGCAGATAGCTTAATTTATGCTAGTGAAAAAGCTATAAAGGATGCCGGAGACAAAATAGATGCTAAAGTTAAAGAAGAAATTGAAACTAATGTCAAAACTGTTAAAGATTTGCTAGATTCTGATGATACAGATGCTTTGAAAAAGACAGTCGAAGAATTATCTAGCACTTTGTCTAAAATTGGAGCAGAAATGTATAAATCACAACAGACTACTGAAGGTGAAACAGAAGATGGTGATAAATCAGAATCTTCTGAAGGTGCTGATTCTGCTGAAACTAAGGAGGGAGAATTTAGTGAAGAACCAAAAAATGAAAATAAAGAGGATTCTGATCAAAAAAAATAAACAAACAATTGTGATATAGTAAAGAAGTTAAAAGGGGTTTAACGTAGATGAAAAAACATAATAAATTAGCTTGGATCGGGTTATTGTTAGTTGTGCCACTAATTTTAAGTGCTGCTAGCTGTCAAAGAAGGGTTGTCGATGATTCGCCAATTGATAATTCTGATATAGAAGATCAGGTTGATGATACTAGTGATGAAGTGCCATCAGGCAATACAGTGCCAACTGCTAGTGGTCTGCCTAATCCAGAAATAATTAATGCCGAGGCCTCTACAGAGGTTCAAACAGCTACAGATTTTATTAGAATAATTCAAAATGATGCTGAGTTAATTGTTATGGCTTCTAAGTATAGAAATTCTTTGTCTAATACTTATGGGTTATTAACTAATTATTATATTTTTACATCTATATCAGAACCAGGATTTTATTATTTAGTTAATGTTCCTCGTAATGGTCTTAGTAATCCAGTTAGATTTATTGTGCCTATTCAGGATTTTAATCTAAATTTTGATTTATTACCGATACCATTTAAATACTGGCAGATTAACTATGCCAAAGCTTTGCAACTGGCAGAAACTCAGGGTGGCGGAGATATCTTTAGAACTAGACACGAAAGTTTTGATGTATCTGCTATATTAGCTATTCCTGTAGGGGGTCAACATCTAACATGGTCTGTTACCTACAAAGCTACAGACAATTCTGGGGATTTACTTAAAATACAGGTACATGCTAGTACTGGTGCAGTAGAAATAATGCCCTTGTATCAATTATAAATATGAACTATAAAAGAATTTTATTAGTCGGTTTTTTGATTGTATCTAGTTTTATTGTCTGGACTACTTATGCATCTTCTAACGAAGATTTAATTAATGATGCTGATGTTGATAATAAAACTAATAGTTTTTTAAGTTTGGATTATATAAAAGAAGATGCTGTGTTTAGGCAAGAATTGCTAGATACTAAAAACAAAACCAAAAAACAATATCCCAAGGCGGAATTAACAGCAATATCTTTAAAATTTGAAGATGGTTTAAATTATAGTTATTTGATTAATTATGCTTATGTTTTTGATGTACCCAGCTTTATAGATAAGTATTTAGTAGTTAATAATCCTAGAATTAAATCTGAAGTGGATCAATCTTTGGTTGGTAACGATTTGTTTGATAATATATCTGTTGGAGTAATTAAAGAAGAATATCTTAAAATAAATTTTGTTCAAGCATTAGAGATAGTAGAAAGAGATGGTGGCTATGATTTTAGAGCTGATCGCTATGGCAAATATAATGTAACGATGCTGCTAAACCAATCATCTGGAGGTGTGCTTAACTGGCAAATATCTTATTTTGATGAAACTGATAACACAGAAAAATCTTGGGTAGTTAATGCGGCTAGCGGAAAAATTTGAGTGTAGTTTAATAAAACCGATTAAAAATATAAGACAGGCGAGTAATGATTTGGGGCTCGTTTTTTAAAGAATTATGGCAAAAGATTATTATAAAATTTTAGGTGTTAGCAAAGAAGCTAGCAACGATGAAATTAAAAATGCTTACAGAAAGTTGGCTTTAAAATATCATCCTGATAAAACTAAGGGCGATAAAGACAGTGAGCAACGTTTTAAAGAAATTAATGAAGCGTATCAGGTTTTATCAGACTCTGCCAAAAGGCAACAGTATGATCAGTTTGGGCAAACTTTTAGTGGTGCATCTGGTGGTGGTTTTTCTGGTTTTAGACCAGAAGATTTTTCTAAATTTACTCAAGACTTTTCTGATTTGGGTGGCTTTTCTGATATATTCGAAAGCTTTTTTGCAGGTGGGGGTAGGTCTGCCAGACGTAATCCAGAAGCTAAATTAAGAGGAAGTGATGTAGAGGTAAATCTGGATATTGGTTTTAACGAAGCAGCTTTTGGAGTAACTAAAAAAATGAACATAGCTAGACATACGATATGTAAAACTTGTGCTGGAACAGGTTCGGCTGATAAAAATTTAATTTCTTGTACCAAGTGTAAGGGGGTAGGACAAATTAGAATTAGTAGAAGAACTATTTTAGGAGCTATGACACAAATGCATATTTGTGATGACTGTAAAGGACTTGGTAAAAAACCCTCTAAAATTTGTCGCCACTGTAGGGGAGAGGGTAGAAAAAATACATCGGAAACTATTAGTGTAAAAATTCCACCGGGAATTGATAATGGACAAACTATTAAAATAGATTCTAAGGGAGAAGCTGGAATAAGGGGTGGTAAGGCAGGGGATCTGTATATAGTAATACATGTTTTAGCCAGCCCAGATTTTAAGCGAGAAGGAGCAGATTTATATAAAGAAGATTATATAAATTATCCAACCGCTGTATTAGGGGGAACGATAAAAGTTAAAACATTAGAAGCAGATATAAATCTTAAAATACCTGCTGGAACTAAATCGGGTGATATTTTTAGGTTAAAAGGCAAAGGTTTAGCCAGAATAGCTAGATCGGGGCATGGCGATATGTATGTTAAGGTTAGTATTAATGTGCCTAAAAAAACTACGCTTAAACAAAAAAGGTTATTAGAAGAACTGTCAGAAGAACTGGAATAAATGTTTGCTAGATTATAAAAAATCGTATTTATATTATTTTTACCAATATTTACTTTTAGAGCCGTTATTGGTATGGTGGAGCCAGTTCTATTGTTATTTAATTTTTAAATTATGGTACTAACTTGGGATCTGGTATTAATTGTTTTCTTTTCAGCCAGTATAGTTTACGGATTTTTAATGGGCAGAGAAAAAATAGTTGTAACACTTTTGGGGGCCTATGTTGGTCTAGTTATAGCTAATCAATGGGCAGGCAGTGCTTTGGGTTGGTTAACAGATCAATCTGCATCCCCTGTTATTGACGGTGAATGGGTAAGTGGTAATATATCTATTTTTGCAGTAAAGGTATTTTTATTTATCGCTTCTATATTAATTATTGCTTTAAGCAGTGGTTTGGCAGTCAATTCTTTTATTGGCGGTAACAGTATGATGGGTTTAATGATTCAATTGGGCTATGGTTTGCTAGGTGCAGCTTTAATTGCAGCCTCTATCATTCAGTTTTTGCCCAACGAATCAAGAAATCAATTGCTTGAGGGGTCTAGTATAGCTAGTGTGTTAATTAGTTATTATGCAGTACTTTTATTTGCACCAGTAGCGCTAATGTTGGTGGGTGGATTTTTATCCCGTAGAGAATAAATGTATTGTACATATAATAATCAATTAACCTTTAGATAATTTAAGGTGTAATTAATCATGAAAAATATAAGACTTTTTGAATGGAACGGGGGGCGCTCTTTTTTTTATCAATGGAGTAAGTTTAAAAGAAGAGAAAAAAATTTATACTTGTTTGTATATTTGGCTTGGTTTTTACATATTGTGTTTTGGATTTTATGGGTATTATTTGTAGCTCCATACCCTATTGCTTTAACAGTTCCACTGGGTTTTAATTTGGGTTATCTTTTATTTTTAAAGGATTATTTATGGCCAATATTTAACACTTTATTTTTAATTTTAAATACTTGGTTAACTTTTGCTATATATCCTAAAGATATTTTAGCGGCTTGGTTGCTTTTGGGTGTTACAGTATTTATTCAGATTGTAGTTTTGGGGATTGTTGTATCGTTAGCTATGATTTCCATTTAAGGAATATTAAATGTTAAAATAATAAAAAGAAACGAATTATGGTGTTAGATTTAAATATAGTTTTATTTTACTTGGGAACTTTCTTTACTTTATTTGTAGGAATATTTTATTTAATAACTTTTTTTGAAAATAAAAATAAAATGAATGATCCAAAGGTGAAAAGATTTCCTAAGATTAGTATTATTGTTCCAGCCTATAATGAATCCAATACTATTAGAAGATCCATTAAATCACTTTTGCAATTAGATTATCCTAAAAGACAGCTTGAGGTTATAGTAGTTGATGATGGATCAACTGATAATACTTATGAAATTGCTCAGGAATTTTCTCAAATAAGTTTATTTACTAAGGAAAATGGTGGAAAAGGTAGTGCTATTAACTTGGGGATTAGTAAGGCCATAGGAGAATTTGTAGTAGTTTTGGATGCCGATTCTTTTGTAAATAAAAATATTCTTACAACTATGATGGGCTATTTTGAAAATAGTCAAATAATGGCTGTTACTCCCACTCTTAAGGTTTATAATCCAAAGGGTTTCTGGCAAAATATTCAATATATTGAATATCTTTTTTCAGTTTTTTTTAGAAAAATATTTTCTTTTTTAGGAAGTGTTTATGTTACTCCTGGCCCATTTTCCATTTATCGTAAGTCATTTTTTGACCAATATGGGGGATTTGATGAAAACAATCTAACTGAAGACTTGGAGATTGCATTAAAGATTCAATCGGCTGGCTATGAGATTCAGAATTCAATTAATGCTAAAGTATTTACGGTAACTCCTGATAATTTTAAAGATTTGTTGCACCAAAGGGTTAGGTGGTATACAGGAATGATAGAAAATATTTGGGCTTACAGGCATTTATTTGGTGCACATACGGGCAATTTAGGAGCTTTTGTTATGCCGGTAATGGTGATATCAATCATTATGATGCTAGCTTATTTTTGTTATTATGGGGTATCAATAATAGGAAATATAGCTAATAATATTCGCCAGGTGCAATTAGTTAACTTTGATTTAATTAATGTTGTTGGTAAATATATATCTAATTTTTCAATTCTAGAAGTTATTAGTCCAGTTTCTTTATTGCTTGTCATCCTAATAATGTTTGTGTTTATGATGTTTGTATTAGCTAAGATTTATTCAGGAGATAAAACAAAGTCAACAGGCAGTGTTATAGTTTATCTAATAACTTATGGTCCGATCTTTAGTGTTTTATGGCTTACTACTTTGATGTATAAAGTCTTCCAACTTAAAGTTAGATGGTAAAAAGAAAAATAAAGTATAAAAATTTTGTTATAGCTCTTATCGCTGCTGCGGTATTATTTTTTGGTGGGTTATTTTTGGGCAATCAATTAACATCTTTACAAGTAAGAGATATTGAAACCTTTCAAGAAGAATTGAAAATATCTTTAGCTAGCTTAGAATTAAGACATACTTTACTAAAAAAGAATATTTGTGATGTGCCTAGTTTTGGTGAATTTGGTGAAGAATTAGGCAATTTAGAACGGAAGCTATCTAGTTTAGAGGTTCGTTATGGTAAAGGAGGGAATACTAGCATTCTTAAACTTAAGGAACCCTATTTTCTATTAGAGATTCGTCACTATCTATTAATGCAAGAAGCTAAAGATCGTTGTGGAGTGGATTTTGATTTAATTCTATATTTCTATTCCAATGACCAGGAACAATGTGAGGAATGTGGAGATCAGGGATATGTTTTAAGTTATCTCCAAGATAAAGTGGGTTATGAGAAGATTAAAATGTATTCGTTCGATATTCGTTCAGAATCACCATCAGTCAAAACATTGATGGATTTGTATGGGGTGGAGGGTGCCCCTTGGGTAGTAATTAACGGTGTTTCCTACAACAAACTTTTGAGCCTAGAAGAAATTAAAGAAATTATAGAATAATTTCTGGTATTTTCTTTGGATCAATTCCAGCATTAGATGCAGAAACTAGATTAATGTTTGGTAAATACCTAGGTTTTGCAGTTACTGCCAAGATAAGAAAAAGCAAAATTACTGCAGATGTTGTAAACGAGGCAACAAGGGCGGTGGGTGAGGTTACGAAAGTTTAATAAAGCATAATATTGCTTTCCCATTGCATAAAATTTAAGTTTATGTTAGATTTTACTTATCAAATACAAGAGGCGGTGAACCTTGATGACAGATTTAGTAGACGAATATAAAGTGACTGACGAACATCCTGAGTATCCAGATGAGACAGATGTTATAAGTTATCAATATTTGGACGAGATGTTGAAAGCGAAAGATCTTGATGATCTCAAAAAGATTTTTGCAGATGTAAAAAGCTGTATAACTGGTGGAGATATTGCAGAATCAGACAGGGATGGATTTATCGCTGACGTCGTGACAGTTATCAAAAACCATTGTATTAATATCGCTCGTAACTTTGCAGAAGAAGAAGCTCAACGTATTGAGGCAGCGTGTGAGGCAATGCTAAGATGGCTATCTAGTCCAGTTGTTAGAGTTAATTCTGTTGTTTAAAACCAAGATTGCCTTATCAACATAAACCCCAGGGTGGGATATCCGGGGTTTTTATTTAGATATATTTCAGTTTTTTAATATGTATAAACTAGGTTGATGTTTAGTAAATTAATTATTATTAATTATTTTTTTAAGAGCTGCTTTTTTTATCGCTCTAGTTTTAGCTGAATATGTCGCTAAGACTTGTTTGTTTGAATCTAAAACTACTCCCTCTATTAAGCCAGAGGTTTTTTTTCTGCCGTTTAGATCAAATTTAGTTAGCTGATAATAAATTTCATCACCAACTTTTGGTTGAATGTGGTAATCAATTTCTATATCCACCTCTGCAAAAAATGGCAATAAATCTGGGTTATTAATTTGTTCTTGGAAATATAAATATGCTGATTGTCCAAATCCTTCTAATGTTTTTGCTGTATCAAATCTAAAGTTATCTTTGCCAGCATTAGTAAAGTCATCGATAGTTATTTTATGAACGGCTTCTAGCAAAACATTTGGATTATCATTTTCTTTTGTAAAATCTATAAATTGTATATTCTCTCCTTGAGGAATTATCTCAGCTATATCATCAGATGTTTTTATAATTTTTTGATCGGGGGTATTTGATGAAATATCAAAATCTGGCAATTCCAAGGTTTTTACAAATATATTAGTAGAATATTCTTCTACAGAAGCAGTGGTCTTATTAGCCATATTTCCATTTTCTTTTGTGAGTATCATAGAAAATAATCCAGTTTTTGTATCTTTAGTTTCGGTTAAAGAAAACTTTTCTCCTTCTGCTATCATCCTGTTAAATTTCATATTTATTTTATTTGGCAGACAAATTTGGTTTTCACGTTCTGTTTCGTGTGCTTCCACCTGTTCTGCTAACCATCGAGACACAACAAAAGCGGGGACTATGCTAAAATTTTCACCAAAATGACCTTCACAGTCTTTTGGTGTGGCGATTCTTTCTGCGATTAAACTTTCTTTTGTTTCTACAGTTTTCTCAAGAGGTTGAGAAAATTCTTCGTTAGAATTATCTGTAGACATAAATCCTTCTTTATTATTCATATTAAGATTATATGCTTCCAGAGCAGTATATGTAAATACTATTGTTTGAAGCTTGACTTAATTTACTGCTTTACCATATAATGCTTGCAGGTATATCATCTAAATTAAAAAGGAGAATAAGCTAAGGATTTCCGGTTAACAAAATGTTTTCTATTTGGAAATCCAGACCTATCCTTCAGGTCGGATTTTTCTTTTTAATCAAAAATTGGTTCTTTAACAATCTAGAAGGTAACTACAAGTGCTATGATAAATTAAATTTTTTTTTGAAGAACTTTTTTAAAAAAAGTTCTTTTCAACTCTTTTTTGAGAGTTTGATCCTGGCTCAGGATGAACGCTAGCGGCATGCTTAACACATGCAAGTCGGATGGGATCTTTTAGACACCCATGGCAGACGGCTGAGTAACGCGTGGGAATTTGCCCTTGGGTCGAGCATAACCTGTCGAAAGATGGGATAATTCTCGATAGTCTCTTCGGAGTAAAAATTTATTGCCCAAGGAGAAGCCCGCGTCCGATTAGCTTGTTGGTAAGGTAATGGCTTACCAAGGCTTTGATCGGTAGCTGGTCTGAGAGGATGATCAGCCAGACTGGGACTGAGACACGGCCCAGACTCCTACGGGAGGCAGCAGTGAGGAATATTGCACAATGGGCGAAAGCCTGATGCAGCAATGCCGCGTGCAGGAAGAAGGCCTTCGGGTTGTAAACTGCTTTTGTTTGTGAAGATTATGACGTTAACAAACGAATAAGAACTTGCTAACTACGTGCCAGCAGCAGCGGTAATACGTAGAGTTCAAGCGTTATCCGGATTTATTGGGCGTAAAGCGCTCGCAGGCGGATTGGTAAGTCGAATATTAAAGCCTCTAGCTTAACTAGAGAAAAGTGTTCGAAACTGCCTATCTAGAGGTTGGTAGAGGCAAATGGAATTCTCGGTGTAGGGGTAATATCCGTAGATATCGAGAAGAACACCAAAGGCGAAGGCAATTTGCTGGGCCACACCTGACGCTCAGGAGCGAAAGCGTGGGGAGCGAACGGGATTAGATACCCCGGTAGTCCACGCCGTAAACGATGGATACTAGGCATTGGAGGCATCGGTCTCCTCAGTGCCGAAGCTAACGCGTTAAGTATCCCGCCTGGGGAGTACGATCGCAAGATTAAAACTCAAAGGAATTGACGGGGACCCGCACAAGCGGTGGAGCACGTGGTTTAATTCGACAATAAGCGGAGAACCTCACCAGGCCTTGCATTCTGTTGAAAGTTTATAGAAATATAAACCCTCCTTTTGGACAACAGTAACAGGTGCTGCACGGTTGTCGTCAGCTCGTGTCGTGAGATGTTAGGTTAAGTCCTTTAACGAGCGCAACCCCTATGTTGTGTTGTATTTTTCACAACAGACTGCCTGGGTTAACCAGGAGGAAGGTGGGGATGACGTCAAATCAGCGTGGCCCTTATGGCCTGGGCGACACACATGCTACAATGGCTGGGAACAAAGGGTTGCCAAACCGCAAGGTGGAGCTAATCCCTAAAAACCAGCCCCAGTTCGGATTGAAGGCTGCAACTCGCCTTCATGAAGTTGGAATCGCTAGTAATCGTAGATCAGCCATGCTACGGTGAATACGTTCTCGGGTCTTGTACACACCGCCCGTCATACCACGAAAGTTAGGGGCACCCGAAACTCCATTTTTGGGACTAAGGTGAAACTGATGATTGGGGTAAAGTCGTAACAAGGTATCCGTACGGGAACGTGCGGATGGAACACCTCCTTTCTAGGGAGAAAACTCGAACATCTATTATTTTTGATATATGTTCTAGCTTTTACTTTAAGAAAGCATTGACCGATATTTTTAACTTCGGTTAAAAATATTGTACTTGTAGTTATCTTCTAGGTTGTTAAAAGTAACCCTATTTACATAAAATAGGGGATTTTAGTTAATCTAATCAATAAACATATTGACCTTTTAGCTAATTTGTGATATAATAATAAAATAATCGGTATTTTTATAAAAACAAAAACAAAATGGAACAAATTTGGACAAAACCATTTATAGAGATTTATAATTTTTTCTACTGGTGGAGCGTAACTGTTTCGACAGGGATTTTTAATACATTTAAATCAGTAATGATAGAAGTAGATGATTCTCTAGATTTAGGTTCTAATATTAGATTATGGTTAGCTATAGAGCCCTTGTTTAAGGATTATACTTGGCAAGGCAGATTGTCTGGATTTTTCCTTAGAGGAGTTAGAATACTTGTATCTACAATAGTATATTTAGTTATTTTATTGTTAGGCATATTAAGCATTGTCGCTTGGCTTGGGTTACCAATACTTGCGGGTTGGTTAATTTTTTAAATATGATTCCAGAAAATATAAATCATCAATTTAAATATAAATGGCCAAAATATAGTTGGATATTTTTTGTGCAAACAGCTTATTATATTTGGACAGCTTTAACCTTAGGTTTAATTATATTGTTTTTGTCAGATATAATAATTCCTTTAGTTTTGACTATATTTTCTTATGCTTCGGTCTCTGATATAAATATTTTTAATATACTTCAATCTAGTATTTGGTCTGGATGGGTTATTTTAGCGGGATTAATATGGATGTACTGGAGATATCGCCTGCATTTGGCCAAAGTTGCACCTATTCATAATGGTTATACTAATTTTTTGGTATATAGTGAAATGTCAGTTAAGAAATTACTTTGGCGATCTTTAGGTATATGGCAAAAACATTCTGATCAAAGATTTTTAGTTAGACATTTATTGCCAACTTTACTAAAACATAAAGGGGCCAAGTTGTCCTTATTTCGTTTAGGTATTTCTGTAGAAGAAATTAGAGAATCTTTAAATCAATATGACGATGGCATGGATGATATATTTGATTCTGCTCTAGATCTAGCTAGTGCAGATAATTCTCCTATAACTTGGGCACATCTTCTAGATGCAGTTTTAACTAAAGCCAAAGTTTTTATGGCTATATTAAATGATAAAAAAATTACTTTAGACGAAGCGTCAGCTGTGGTTAAATGGAGCCAAAAAGATATTAATCATATATCTCCTCAAGTAAAACATGGGTTGATTCATGATTTGTTTACTCCTAGAAGGAATTTAAATAAAAACTGGACAGCTAGGCCAACCCCAGTTTTAGATAGGTTTAGCAGAAACCTAACTGATTTGGCTAAGGTAGGTTTTCTAAGTTCTGCTAAAGTTCGTAAATCTGAAGTAGAAGAATCTATTAGAATTCTATCTAAGAGCTCAGAGAATAGTTTAGTTTTGGTGGGTGAAGCTGGCGTTGGTAAGACATCAATTGTAGGAGATATAGCTTTAAGAATGATTAGAGGAGACATCCCATCATTGGCAGATTATAAGTTAATATCTTTAGATATAGGAGCAATGTTGGGTTCTAATATGGGGTTTCAGAAATTATTTTCTAAGGCAGTAAACGAAGCTTCTTATTCTGGTAATACTATTTTATTTATAGGTAATTTGGATCAATTGGGTAAAGCTCGTGCCAAAGAAGGTTTTGATTTATCTGCTATTTTGCTAGGTGCATTGCAAAGCAACTTACAATTAATTGGAACTTCAGATCCACTTAATTACAAAAAGTATATTGCTAATAATTCTAATTTGGTTCAATTGTTTTCTAAGGTGAATATAGAAGAGTTAGATTTTGATAAAGCGGTGTTAGTATTAGAGGATTGGAGTCGCAAAATTGAATTGCAACAAAGAGTTCTAATTACTTTAGATGCTGTTAAAAAAGCTGTAGAGTTATCTCAAAAATATATTCATACTGGTAAAATACCAGACAAAGCTTTAGGGATTTTAGATGAAGCTGCAGTTTGGAGTTCTAGACATAGATTAAGAAAAGTCACAGCAAAAGAGGTAGAAATTGTGATGAGTACTAAAACCAATGTTCCGATTGGTGAAATAGATAAAGATGAAAAAACTAAATTAACTAATTTAGAAGATAAAATAAAAACTCGTTTAATTGGCCAAACAGAAGCAGTTACAGCTGTAGTTTCTGCACTAAAAAGAGCTAGATTAGGTGTATCGGCCAATACCAAGCGTCCTATCGGAACATTTATGTTCTTGGGACCAACTGGTGTTGGTAAAACAGAATTAGCTAAGACATTAGCTTGGAGTTATTTTGGGGACGAAACTAAGATTATTAGGTTGGATATGAGTGAATACCAAAACAAGGATTCACTACAACGATTATTAGGCGCCTCGGCTTCTAGTGGAGATGTAGCTTTGGCGGGAGGAAAATTTACTGAGGCAGTTAAACAAACACCATTTTCTGTAATTTTGTTAGATGAAATAGAAAAAGCTCATCCAGAAGTATTAGACATATTTTTACAAGTTTTAGACGAAGGGCGCTTAACAGATAATTTAGGCAACACAGTTGATTTTACTCACACTATTATTATTGCTACCAGTAATGCTCAAGCTAGGTTTGTGCAAGAAGCTGTATCTAGTGGTATGCCTTACGAAGATATGCAAAAACAACTAGCAGATTTATTGGTACAGAAAAGTTTTCGTCCAGAATTTATTAATAGATTTGATGGTGTAATTGTATTTAAACCATTAACTAAATTAGAAATAGAACAAATAACTAAGATTAAGTTAGATAGTTTAATTAAACATCTTAAAACCAGACAAGATGTAGAGTTGGTTATAGAAAATGGAGTTGTAGAAAAACTAGCTGAAATTGGTTTTGATCCAGCTTTTGGAGCTCGTCCATTAGGCAGGGTGATCAGGGATAAAATAGAAACTAAAGTTGCTAATGAGTTATTAAAATCTGATAATAAAAAAATCACAATAACCCTAGAAGATATAGAATAAATTAAGCTACCATTTTGCTTGCCCAAAACGGTAACACCAAAAGGGCACCCTACTCACAAATACATAAACCAGAATATAAAACCACCCTTCTAGGCTTTCAGGCTAACCTCGTCGTAAATAACTCCTCAAACAACGCCTTCGCCAATGGTAGTTTTATAACTGGTTAAATGATTTGCTCAAAAGGGGTAAAATTAATTAATTTGTCATTCCCGCGAAAGCGGGAATCCAGAAAAGAACAAAATCAATATACAATTAACAGATTTTGATTAGATTTGGGTATTAAAAAAGCAGGATGGATTAATCCAGAGCCTGCGGGGTTGACGGCGAATCTTATGAACAACTTTCCATGTACTTCTTGTACCCAGGCGATGGAGGCAGTAAGTGATTCACGAGTGCCAGTGAGTCAGGTTCGGGAACAATCTCCTTTGGCACGGATGAATAATCTTCACATACGACCATAACACCATCTTCGTTGAATGATGTTATTTCGGCTAATTTAAGCTTGAAAGGATGTTTTAACTCCTCTTCAACAATGTATTCCCATAGCCGATTCCATACATCTTCTTTGTCTCGGTCGCGTTGGAGATGAAGGTCATTAAATAGATGTGGTTTTAATGCCCGAACAACCTCTTGTGCGTCTTCTGCCATCACAAAAAAAGTCTTGTGTTTAATCCATGCGCGCACATCACCTAATTCAGGTATAGCTTCAAGATCTAATTCCATGGCAGTAAGCTCAGCAAAAAACAGCTTCATAGTGTTCACCTCAATTTCAGGGTGCATTCTTGCCCCCGTTAGAATACCTACAATATAGTCTCAAACACAAAAAACCGCAATAGATGCGATAATCTCTCAAATAAAATCACTTGAAGAAACATTTTTATTTTCAATAGCTATAACTTTGATATTCTCTGCTATAGCGCCTGTCTCCTTGAGTTTAAACAATTCATCTTTAGCCGTGACTAAAATATCTGGTTTAAGATTTTTATATATTTTCTTATAAATTTTATGTGTTTTATCAAAAGGAATGATATATAGATAATCTATTGAATCTATCTTAGATAAATTACTTATGCGTATCGTTAGGTTATTTACAGGTCGATTTTTACCCTTTTTATCTTTTACGTATTCATCTGTTTCAATTCCTACAAATAGCACATCTCCTGATTTTTTGGCTTTTTTAAATAAATTAAGATGACCATCGTGTAAAATATCAAAAGAACCATGACATAAAACAATAACTTTATTATTATTTTTTAGCCCTTTTGAAAATTTATTTAATTCTTTAACCTGAATTTCCATATACTTATAAGATAACAGTTTCTAACTGACTTGTGGTGTATAAAAACAAACTGCTATGGAAGCAGATTGTTTCTTGTGGTGGACCTGAGAGGATTCCTCTCGACTTCGCTCGAGATAAACTTCTCATCCTTTTTGTCTATCTATGGTTCCACCACCTCACCAAATGGTGAGCTTGTCGAACCATGGTGGACCTGAGAGGATTCGAACCTCCGACCCCCTGCTTGCAAAGCAGGTGCTCTAACCAGCTGAGCTACAGGCCCTTAGTTGATGGGTATCCAGTTAAAACCAATTAATAAGCTTAATATTATTGCCACAAGGCCGAAAAGTATATGAGCTGTATAGGTGCCTCCTGCACCTAGATATTTTTCTGCCCAACTAATTCTGATATTAATTAGTTTAACGATTTTGCGGTGATAAACAATGTAAATTGTTCCACCAAAGAATAATAGTATAAATAGAAAGAATTGCATAGTTTTAATTAGATTTGTTTGTAAAATGACTGAATGGAGTTTGCTGTGATGCGGTGGTGGGCGTACTTGGAGTTGAACCAAGGACCTCAGTCTTATCAGGACTGCGCTCTAACCAAGCTGAGCTATACGCCCGTAAGTAGATTAATTTTTATTAGCTCTACATCTAGTAAAGTATCAGTTATAAGAGGTTTTGACAATCTAGTTATGAGTTTCTGGTAGAATAATATTATGGCAATTATCAAGACTAGGGGAGTAGTAATAAAAAGGATTAATTTAGGGGAAGCGGATAAGATTGTTACTATTTTAACTAAAGATAGGGGCAAGATTAGGGTAGTTGCTAAAGGGGTACGAAAGCCAAAAGCTAAGCTAGCTGGTTTCTTAGATTTGTTTCATTATAACGAATATTTAATAGCTGAGGGGCGCAATTTAGATATTGTTACAAGTGCTACCACAATAGAAAATTGGCATGGTATAAATAAAAGTTTACAACAAGTGGCCCTAGCTTATTATATGGCAGAGACAATAGATAAATTAATTGAAGAAACTCAGGAGATTGGTGATATTTTTGATTTAATTTATTTTAGTTTTAAAACATTAAGCCAAGATGTAGTTAATCTGGATGTGTTAAAAAGCTTTTTTGAGGTTAATATAATTAGCGCCTTAGGTTATAAGCCGGAATTAGAAAGATGTATAGAATGTAATAAAACTATCGAGAAAGATGCTTGGTTTAGTTTTTCTTTGGGCGGGGTATTAGATTTATCTCATAAAAATAATGATCTATTAGCTTTGCCATTATCGTTAGCTGAGTTAGAAATTTTTAAAAGAATACACATAAACAACATTGAAGATCTTAAATTTATTGATTGGGATAATGAAATTAGCCCACAATTATCTAAAATATCTAATGGGTTTCTAAGCTATATTGTGGATAGAAATATTAAATCTCAGCAATTTTTAAACGAAGTAGTAGACCTCTAGGCTTTAATGGTTTTTTTGCGATTATGAAAACTTTGATGTACCTTTTTTAGATGCTTGTCTGTTATATGGGTATATATTTGGGTAGTAGTTATGGAAGAATGTCCCAACATAGCTTGAACGGATCTAATATCTGCCCCATTAATTAAAAGATCTGTGGCAAAAGAGTGTCTGATTATATGAGGGGTAACTTTTTTAACTATGCCAGCTTTTTTGGTATATTTTTCTACAATTCTTTGAATACTACGGGGTGTCAAAGCAGTATGTTTACTGTGGCCTTTGTGGGCAATAAAAGTCGCTTCGCTATTATCGGTGCGTTTGGCAAAATATATATCCAATAATTTATTAGCTTCTTCAGAAAGAAATACTACTCGTGGCTTATCGCCTTTACCTCGAACCATAAATTCACCGCGTTTTAGGTCTATATCTTTTCTTTTTAGATTGATTAGTTCTGATACACGAAGACCAGTAGAAAATAGTACCATAAGAATAGTTAAGTCTCTTAAGTTTTCTATTTTATTATCTTTGGGGATAGCCTCGAAA
>SDBS01002684.1_pt1 | contig 17717 bp, 10 predicted proteins | sample 2277091 | NCBI WGS metagenome assembly SDBS01 (sample SAMN10404972, study PRJNA504765) | marine sediment metagenome | isolation source: marine sediment core GS10_PC15, 163 cmbsf | place: Arctic Ocean: Southern Knipovich Ridge | collected 2010 | reverse complement strand
TCCAGGCCGTCCGGGTAATCCTCGGCCGCCACAAAGTCGAAGTACGCCTCGTCCAAGACGACGAGGACGGTGTCCGGCACGCGCTCGAGGAAGTCGTCGACCTCGGCTCGAGTCACGAGCGTTCCGGTGGGGTTATTGGGGTTGGCGATAAACACGACCTTGGTGTGTTCGTCTACGGCGTCGGCTATAGCCGGCAAGTCGAACCTATAATCCTTGAGGGGTATCCCCCGGAACTCGGCATCCATTATCATGGCCCCGATTTTGTACATGATGAAGGACGGGTGCCCGGAGACGACGTTATCGCCCGGGCCGGCGAAGGTCTTGACGACGAGCTCGATGAGGTCGTTGCCGCCGTTCCCCAGTATTATCTGGTCGAAGGCGAGGTCGAATTTCTCGGCGATGGCGTTAACGAGGTAGTGACCCGAGCCCTCGGGATAGCGGTAAACCTCGCCGAGGGCCTCCCGCATCGCGGCCAAAGCCTTGGGCGACGGGCCGAGGTTATTCTCGTTGGAAGCGAGCTTGATGACGTTCTCCAGGCCGAGCTCGCGCTGCACCTCGCCCACCGGTTTCCCGGGCTTATACGGGAAGATCTTGTTAAGAATATCGCGGGGCTTAACGTTCAAAGCGGGTTCCTCCTTCCAACGGCAAAGAACGGGGGTTATTCGGTAACGAACTCTTTCGCTTCGGCCAGTGCCGGGTCGAGCTCCAGCGCCCGGCGCGCGGCCGCGGCCGCCGCTTTCCGGTCGCCCAGAATATGATACGCTTTCGCCCGCAACGCGAAAGCTTTCGCCAGGTGCGCCGGCTCGTCGACGGCGTCGAGTTCGGCAAGGGCGTCCCGATAGCGGCCGGTCTCGACGTACGCGTCGGCGAGCAGTATGCGGTAGGGGGCGGCGCCGGGGGCCGCGGCCCGGGCGCGCTCGAGGTAAAGCACGGCCGCCGCCGCTCGCCCGTGCGTGCGGTAATAGAAACCCAGCGCGGCGTTGGCTCCCGGCGACGCGGGCTCAAGCGTCACGGCCGCGCTCAAGAGGTTAATACCCTTTTCGGCCTCCCCCGCGGCCAGCGCCAGCTCGCCCAGCCTCTCGTACAACGTAGCGTTGGCCGGGTCCCTTTTCAACGCCGCCCCCAACGCGCGGCACCGCGCCACGTCCTCAGCCCGCCGTTTAAGGTAGTCGTCGTAGGCCAACGTAATGGGCGAGCCGAGGCCCTCGCGAGCGACGCCCTCCTCGTACGTCAGTTCGGCGTCGCCGAAGCGGCCTAGTTTCTCGTAGGCGGCCGCCAACGCCCGCCGGGCCCACGCGGAATCCGGGTCAACGCGCACCGCGTCCCGCAACAACCGCAAGCCCTCGTCGGGTCGCCCCAGCCGGCACAGCTCCTCCCCCCATACGACGTAGGGCTCGAGGTCGAAGGGGTTCAGCTCGCGGGCGCGGGCGTAGTGGGCCGCGGCGCCTTCCACGTCGCCTTGGGCCGAAAGTGCCGCGGCGTACCGCGATTCCCACAGCGACCCGGGCGGAATTCGCCGCCGGGCCCGTTCGAAGGCGGCCGCCGCTTCGTCAAAACGGCCCTCCTCGCCGTAAAGCCTCGCTTCCGCCAGATACGTTACGAGGTCGCCGGGGTACTCACGCTCGATTGCCCGGAACTCCGTCAGACCCCCCGCGAGGTCGCCGCCGCGTTCGGTTATCTCCGCCCGTCGCCGCAACAGCGCCAAGTCCCTCGGCGCGGCGTCCCCCGCCAGAAGCTCAAGGGCTTTATCCCGCAACCCGCGCCGCTGGTAGAATTCGGCCGACGCGGTCGACAGGCCGACGTCGCCGGGGTAGCGCGCCAGGCCGCCGCGATACCTCGTAAGCGCCCTTTTATAATTCCCGTAGAACTCTTCGGCGTACGCGTCGGCTACGAACGCGGCCGGCGACGGCTCGCGTACGTACGGCAAGCCGGCCCCCCTTGTCTCGCCGCCGGCCAGAGCCGCCAACGCGTCGCACTTCAGCACTCCCGTTACGGCTCGGCCGAGGCGGCCGTCGCGAGGGTCCGCCGCGCCGGCAACGAGTAACGTCAAAGCGCGCGCGTAGTAGCGACGTGCGCCGCGGCCGTCGCCGCGCGCGAGCAAGACGTCCGCCAGCTCCAGGTCCCATACCGGCTTTTCCTCGGTCAACGCGTAATAACCCAGTCGTTCGGCCTCGGCCTTGGGAGGTACGCCGGGCCGCGGGAGGTTCGCAAGCAGCGCGTCGGCCACGGCCTCGAACGAGGCCGTTATCTCGGGCAACGCCGACGTTTGGCCGCCTTTTTCGGCCAACAGCGCCATCCCCAAGAGCGACTGCAGCTCCCACCTTCGCTCCTCGACGTCGGGGCGCGGCGACGGGAATAGCGCCAGGCCGACGCCGGCGTCGTCCGGGGCGATAACGCCTGACGCCTCCAAGTCGCGGAAGACGGCGTTGGACCGTAACCGCGTCTCCGCGTAACCCTCTCCCAACCGGTACGCCGCGGCGCCGGCTATCCTGGCGCCGGGGCCGCCCAGCGCGAACTTCTCGCGGAATTCGGCGGCGTAAATTTCCTCAAGGCAAAGGTCCCGCCTGTACGCCGCGGGCACGTCGGCAACGAGCCGGGGGAACGACCGCGACTCGTAGCCCCGGACCCCGCAGAGGGAAAACGCGAACTTCTCCCGGAGGGCGCGCGCCGCGTCGCGAGGCACGACGCGCAAATAAGTGCGCCGCGCGCCGTCGGTTTCGGATGATACGAACGCGACGCCGCCGGCCAGCAGGGGGTCGACCAGGACCGCTTCCGTAAGGGCCCGCCGGGCCGCGGCCGTGTCGCCGCACGACGCCAACACGAGGGCGTACGGCGGCTGGTGCGCGCCGCCGACCAAGCCGGCGGGGTCCGCCTCCACCGCCCGGGCGAGGTAGGCCGACGCGCGCTCGTCGTCGCCGAAGACCCAGGACAATAACCCGTACCGCTCGAGGTACGCCGCGTTGCCCCGGGACCGTCCGGCCGCGGCGCGGTACGCGTCGAGAGCCCGGCGGAGGTCGCCGCGCTCTTCGGCGAGGTGGTACTCGGCGAGACGTTCGTGCGGCGCCGCGGTCCACGGGGCGAGCACGGCCGCACGCTTGAAACACGCGACGGCGCCGTCGAAATCGCCCATTCGGCGGAGCTCGGCGCCCCGCGCCAGGTCCTGTTCCGACGCTATCGCGGACAATCCCAAAACGGTGCCGAATACCACCATGGCCGAAAAAACGACGGCCAGCCACGTCGGCGCCAAGGCCCCCATGCCGCGCCGCCTTATACCACCCTCGTACATCGCGAGGCCCACGAATACGATGATAGGTATGATTGAGAGCTCCGCCAGGCCGAAGGCCACGGTCAATATCGCCCCGGCGCCCGCCAGGCTCGCGCTTACCATTCCGAAGAAAAATCGGTCTCCCTCGATCCTCACCAGGTTGGCGCCCGCCCACACCGCCGTTTGGATAACGATGAAAATAGCCACCAACCCCAAAAGGCCCATCTTCCCCGCCGCTTCCGCGACGACGCTGTGACTCCGGCCGGCGAGGTGCTCCGGTACCGCCACCAGCTCGTCCGGCGACAACGCGTGCGCCTGGCCGATCCACGCCAAATCGGAGCCCAGGCCGACGCCGGTTAGAAGGTGACCCCGCAAAGCCTCGAACGCCAATTTGAACGTTACGAGGTGGGTGGTATATGCCTGCGGATTCAAGAAGCGCGCCGGGCCTCCCGGGAGGACCAGCACGACCAATAGAACCAGAACGACGAACGCCACTACCGCGGCCGAGGCCAACAACTTCAGGTTCATACGGCGCTCCGGCCCCCAAAACGCGAACGCGAACCACAGTACTACCAGCAACCCCAGAACGCCCGACTTCGACAGCGTCAGCGCCGGCACGGCTACCGAGAATGCGACCTGGGTCCACAACAGCCAACGCGGCGCCGCGGGTTTGGCCGACTTAGCGCTCAGAATTAAAAGCGGCAGCGCGGCGACGAAGTACGTACTGATAGCGTTACGGGAAACTCCCATCGTCCAGAACAGGTCTTCCCGCGGGATATTAAGGGGTATCCACCGCCAAACCATCGCGAATTTGGCCGCCAGCGCTACCTCGAAGACGATTTCGGTCAGCAACACCGCCCATATCAGAGCCGCCGGTACAACCAGGACGTCCGCGGCCTCGACGTGGCGGGCGAGGATTATAAATATTAAGAAACCGTTGGCGAGGAAATATACGGTCCGGAAGCTACCGCCCCAATCCTGGGACCACAGGAGGCTGGCGAAGGCGGCGGCGATAAAAATTATCAAGGCCCCGCCGACGTACGAAAGGCGAGGCCTGCCCCCGGCTGAAGGTTCGCTTTGGAAGAAAAACACCGCCGCGGAAAAGCCGAAAAATACGCCCCAGCCGCCGGCGGCGAGTTTGAATAATTGGCCGTTCACCCCGGCGAGTATCAAAAGTACGAAAAGGGCCCACGGCATAAGTCCGCGGCCGCTTAGCCAACAAAAAGCGCCGGCGGCCACGACCAGAAGGAAAATCGCCAAGTATAACGGCGGCCAATTGGGGAGAGCGGCGTACGTATTCGCGAGGGGAAGCGACGCCATGGCCCGGCCGGCAACGGACGCCGACGCGACCAGGCCCGAGATAAAAAAGGCCGCCTCACGCGGCCTTAAAATCCCCGGGGGAACAAAGCCCTTAGTATTTAACCAATTCTGGACCCCTACAAATAGCAATACCGCGGCGAACGCCACCGCGGCCCATCCGTAGAGGCTTAATACGGGAGCCGGCCTTAAGGCCGTGAAGTCCAATATTAAAACGCATAAGGAGAAAAGTAGAGCGAATACTGTCGCGAGCGGCCGCTTGAACACGCCCCACCTCGACTTCACGTCGCGGGCCGCCGCAAGCGGAGAGTCTTACGTCCCGGCCCTGGCTTGTCGCAATCGGTAGTTTACCGCGGCCAACGTAATGCCGAGGACCAGCGAGACGAATAGCACGATTAAAACGATGCTCACCGGGCCGGGGCCCTCGGGTTGGGTCGGCTTTAACGGGGGTACTATAACGGTGGTCGGTTGGGAGAAGACCGGACTTCGCGTCTTGATATAGGTGTCCACGTAAACCTGCTGGAAGAGGGCCAGACTCGAGAGGGCGTACGGGTTATCCTCGTACGGTATCGACCGCGCAAAGAGGGAATACACCTGCGCCCCGCCCGAATATTCAGTCTCCTCGTCCGGAGGGTATATCGCCAGGCCCGGCGCCAAAGCCGACGGCTCCAGCCCGGCCGGCGCCCCGGTCAGGCGGTCCAGGACCTTCTCGAGGTCGCCAAGGTAACTCTCGAACATCTCATGAGTTTTCTCGTAATCATCGCGGTCGGCCTCTTCCAGAAGCCGTGCTAAATTGTTCGCCAGCGCGTAGCAATCGTCCGGCGATTCCGCGTTGACGGTAATCCTTAACTCGCGGGTAAGGCCCTTGGTGGGCGTCATTACGAGTTCGGCCTCGACCATATCCTGGAGCTCGAAGACGTCGTATTTCCTGTTCAACCGGTTGGAGAGTTCGTTCAAGAACCAATGCGACGTGCACTGTTCCTCTATTAACATCGGGCTATGGAGCCAATGGTCGCCGACGATGCCGGTAGATATGACGAAGTCGGTCTGATATTCGCGGGGCTTGGCGAGGCCGTAGATCAACCCCAAAATCAAACCCAGGACCAGCGTGACGCCCACTATCCACGCCTGGCTCCGTAAGATCCGCCAGTAGTCCGGTAGCGTTAAGTAATGTTGTTCGGGCAAGCGATTTACCTCTGGGGACCGCACTCGCGGTGGTTCCCCGCCGGCCGGTTCAGGCGCCGGAGCGGTCGGCGTCGGCTCCGGGGCCGGTTCCGGCTCTACCGCCGGGGGCCACTTTTTTTTTTCGTTCTCGTTTGGAGTGCGCGCTTCGCGTTCCTCGCCCGACGCCCGGTCGAAGAAAAACGCGATTATTATACCCAAAGCGAAGGACATGGCGAAGGACAGGAGAATTATACGGCGACGATTCGGGCCTGACGGCGCTTGGGGAGGTATCGGTTCCACCCTAATTCGCGTCGGGGAAGTGTATATCTCTTTGCGTAGTTTATTCCGCAAATCGTACGCCATCTCTTCCAGGTGAAGGATGTAACTCTCCTTCTCTTCGACGTAACTCGCCAGATATGATAATTCGACCTGGTTGACGCGGCCGGTAGCCATCAACCGCGATATGTCCTCGTGGCCGCGGTCGATCTGGGCACGGATCTTGGCCATCCTTTCGTCAAGCTCTTCGAGGTAGCCGGCGCTGACCGCTACCGATTCTTCATATACCTTTTCGTGTTCGGCTACCGCCGCGTCCAGTATGCCCTTGGCAAACTTGGCGCCTTTTTCGGGGTCGTCCGATTGGACTGTTAATTTTATCCCCCGCGTCAACGGCCTATCCCTACTCTCGGCATGGATGGATTCGAACTGCACCATATTCTGAAGTTGGGCGGGCGATTCCTTCATGCCCAGTTCGCGACCCACTTTGGCCAAGAAAGGTTTGCTCCAGATGCGGTCGACCACCGTAGGCGGGGCCTCGACCGGGTACTCCATTACGCGGCCTATCTCGAACGTCCCCTCGACCCTATAAGTATTCCTCAACGTGACGGCGAAAATGACCGCGGCCACCGTAACGATCAAAGGGACGCCGATAACGACCTTGTACTGCCGTCGCAACGTCCGGATAATGTCCGAAATCGTGAATTCCTGGTTGCCGTTTGCCATATTCTTACCCGATGCGGAGGGCGCTGAGCGCCGGAGGGTATAATTTCGCTTATTTTAAATCGAAGCTACCATAGAGGGGCGGTGGTGTCAATAATATTTTAATAAAAAGGCCGCCCTCGGGCGGCCTTTTGCATACGACCCTGGCGCTTTTATGCGCCCGCCGAGAAGAATACGAACGGGTACACGACCGTAACGTCCCCCGCGTCGATGGGCGGGAAACGCCACGTCATTATGCGGCCGCATACCTCTTGCTCCATGGCGGGATTACCCATAGTGGACGAGACGGTCGAGCACGCCGTTACGGCGCCGGAGGCCGCGATGGTAAACCGGACGACGATCTTGCCTTCCATCGTCGGGTTAGTCTTGAGGTATTTCTTGTATATGTACTCGATGCCCGCCTTGCGCTGGTTCACGATGCGGGCGATGACGGCACTCGAGCGCAGGCTGTTGGTAGCCGCGGCGCCGGTTATGCCCGGCGGCGCGACTCTAACCCGGCCCTTCTTGATTTCGGTGCGGCCTACCCTCTTCGCGGTACCTGCGAGCAAGCCGAGGCCCTTACCGGCGCCCAGGCCCAACCCCGGCCCTCCGGGGCCGAAGCCGCCGCCCGTACCGCGACCCACGGTTCCGGAACCGCTGGTCTTAAGGCCGGCTATGTTACCGGCTATAATGTCCAGGTCGCCGCCGGCGCCCATAAGGTCCGCGACCGAGCCGTCTGTGCCCATGGAAGTGATGAGGCCGACGACGCCGACCGAGGCGTAGTCCTCGCCGCCCTGGCCGCCGCCCTCGGAGCCGCCGCCGCCCGCGGCGGTATCGGTCCCGGAAGTGGAAATGATGTCTTCCGCTTCGACGAGCGGCTCAAGCGGAACCTCTATCGGTTTGTCCACCACCAACTTGGCCACGCGGCGTAAAACCTCCGCGGGCCGGACTTCCTCGGGCTCGGGTATCTCTACGAAATTCACCGCGGTAATAATGAGGATGTTAATGAGGAACATCGTTACCAGCGTCTTCAGGTAATTACGGTCGTCGGTGCGAGACAGGTCGCGGCGCGCTTCCTTGCGCCACGCCGGCATAACGGCGCGCTTGCGCCCCTCGCCGCTTTCGCCGACCTCCTCCAGTTCCTCGAGCTCTTTCTCCACGCGAGCCTCTTCGACCTGCTCGCGGATCTGTTTGAGGAAGTAGGGGCTTAAAAACGAAACTTCTCCCGCCCGGGTCCAACGCTTTTCGCCCTCGAGCCAAATGAAGTCCATAGCGTTGAACCGGCTTTCGTTTATAAGGCGAACGACCTCGTCCATGTCCATGGGGCCGATGGTGTCGGCGCCGATGCGGACGTGATAGCTCGCATCCTTCTTCCCCAAAGCCGCGTTCAAGAAACCGAGGTCGCCGGCGCGAACCCACTGGCTTTGCTCGGGCTCCCAAACGTAGTTGTCGTCGGTCAGCCGGCCGTCCCGCGCCCACCGGGTAACTTCCTCGGGCGCAAGCGGTCCGTAATTCTTCCCGTCAACGTGTATGTACAATCTCTCGGCCATATCATTGAGTGGCCCGGCCCGTTCCAGGGCCCATACGCCACCTCTCCTTATTATACGTTACTCAGAGCGCGGGGCGACGACCCCGTGGGGAGCCGTCGCCCTACGCGTTATTTTATTACTCCGAAGCCACGAAGACGAACGGGTAAACGACTGTTACGCTTCCCGATTTAACAGTCGGGAATCGCCAACTCCGGATCCGTGCGAGAATGGAACCCGAAAGGACGGGGGAATTCAGCGTGTCCTGGATGATGCTCGCGCTACCCACCGAACCGCCCGCCGTGATGGTGAAGCGGACCGTTATCTTACCGCTACCCAACGTCGGGTTCTTCTTAAGAGCGGAGTTGTACGCGTTCTGGATACCCGCCAGGTGACGACGGATTACGCTCGCGATGACTCGGGGCGACCGGTTGGCTTCGTCCGCGCCCTCGCCGCCTACCGACGATACAGCCCCCGAGACGGAGACCATCTTCTTCGTCAGCTTGCCGCCGGGACCGCGCCCGGCGTAACCACCGCCCAGGCCGGCTATACCATCCATGCCGCCGCCCAGGCCGGTGCCGCCGGTGCCGCCGGCACCCAAGCCGCCGCCAAACGCGCCGCCGCCGGTCGAGCCGCGCAAACCGCCCAGCCGGTTGGCGATGCCGTCCAGGTCACCGGAAGAACTGCCGGCGCCCAGCAGGTCGGCGATGGACCTACCGGAGCCGGTGCCGAGCGTCGTAATCGCCGCGACGACGCCGGTAGTGGGAATACCCTCGCCGACGCTACCGCCGCTACTGCCGCTGCCAGCGCCGGTGCCGATACCTTCGGTTTCGGCTTCATCAAGCGTCCCCATGGCCGTGGTTTCCGGAACCTCGAGCTTAGTCACGCGCTTAACGAGGTCCTCGACCCTGAAGGTCCTTTCCTCAATTTGGGCGTATTGCGAGCCGACCATGAACGCTACCAGTATAGCACCTACCACGGCCAAGACCCGGTAATACCGTACGTTGTCCGGGTCGATCCACGTAGCGGTAGCCTCGTAGCCAGGACCGCGTTTGGGAATAACCACCGCCCTCGCCGCGAAGGGGGGCCGGTACGCGAACTCGAACGTCAGCCCGTCGGCCTCAACGTACCCGGAACGGCCACGCTGTAACGGCACGACGTACCGTCCGGCCTCGCGTTTCAAAAGGCCCAACGTCTTAAGATGCCCGAACGAGAGCATCTCGCCGTCGCCGCCGATTTCGCCGCGGTAATTTTCAGCCAATAACAATTCCGCTTCGCCGCTTTTGCCGACGCGGAATAAAACCGCGGACTTTTTTCCACCGGCCTGAATGATATGGTCGGTGAGGGCCCCACCCATCGTCAGCCTATCCTCAAGGTCAAGCTCCCTTAGCACCTTACCGTCGCGGATAACGCGGAGCCCCAAGACTTCCTTCTTCTTTTTAGTTTTAACCACCTTTGCAATCACCTCCTTTCGTCGGAAATTGGTTTAACGGTTCTTGAGAACGGCCAGCGAAATCTCGCCGTATTCCGCCCGACCGCAGGTGTACATCACCCGTTTAAGGAGTTCGAACGGTATCAGTTTGTCGCCCTGGATGATGACTTCGCCCCGGAACTCCTTGGTCTCGTCCAGCTCGGCGATGGCGCGCTTCAAGTTAGCTATGCGCACCATTTCCTCGTAAAGGCCGTCGATGACGAGGTCCGGGTCCTTCAGCGCTTCGTTAGTGTCGGCGACCTTTCTCCCCTCGACGACGATGGACTTGTTCGTTACGGCCACGATGACCGATTGCGTGGGTTTATTCTCCACCCGCGCCTCGGGCAGCGTCAGGTCCGGCGCGATCGACATAATGTCGCCTTCGGCCGAATAGTTCTGGAAGAGGAAGACAACCAGGATAACGAAGGTGTCTATCAGCGAGACCAACATAAGGCGGGCTTCTCTCTTGCGCCCTTCCTCGGCCCGCTCCTTCATCCTCACGCTCAGCCGGCCCAGCGTTCCTTTTTCCTGTATTTTACTCGCTTGTTTAGCCATGATTCACCTCCTCGTCGTTACGAGCGAGCCCTTACTGTGTGATTTGGCCCGAGAGCGCTATATCCGGGAAACCTTCCACAACGCATACGTCCATCGCATGGATGATGTTGTCGTAGACAATCTCCGGTTCCGAGATAATAATTATGGACGCTTGGTCGGGGTATTCCTTCTTGACGTCCTTAAGCGTCTCGGTGAGTTTATCCCAGTCGAACTTGTCTCTCTTCTTCGGGATAAGCGGCAATATCGCGCCCGCGCCGCCGACGCGCAATCCCTCGTCCGTTATTATCAACGAGAGGTTGAGCTCGCCGGCCTGGGGCGTCATCGTGCTCTCTGCCGAGTGTCCCGTTGTGGTCGGTAGCGAGATCTCTATTACCGCGGTTTGAAGAAGCGCCGCCGACATCAACAGAAAGCAGCAGCAAACCACCAACATGTCGATGAACGGTACGAGCTCCGGGTCTGCCCAAACTTCGCGGTTCTTTATTCTCTTCTTGGGAGCGAATGCCAAAGGCCATCAACTCCTTACGTTACGCCCCGCCGAGATTACAGCTTGCCTTCGTATTCCGCCAGGGCGTTGATGAGGGGGACCATGCTGGCGTCTATGTCGTTGTTGATGCGCGTCACGCGGCCCTGGAGCACGCCGTATACGACGAGCGACGGGATGGCGACGATCAGGCCGAAGGCGGTGCAGTTCATGGCCTCCGAAATACCCTCGGAGAGCATGGTCGCCTTCTCGGCCGCGGAGGCGCCGCCCAGCGCGGCGAAGGTCTTGATCAAGCCGGTAATAGTCCCCAGCAGGCCCAAGAGGACGGCCACGTTACCCAACATAGCCAGATAGGGCGTCCTCTTATCGAGGCGCGGCAACTCCGCAAGGCTGGCCTCGTCCACCGCGTCCTGCACGTCCCGCATGCTGCCGCCGGCCGCGGAGAGCGCCGCCCGCGTGATGCGGTAGAGCGCCGCGTCGGAACGGTTCGCCAGCGCCTTGGCCTGTTCCACTTTCCCCTGTTTAATCATGTTGAGTACTTCGCGCGTGAACCGCTCGGCGTTTACGTTCGACTTGATGAATACGAACCACACGCGCTCGATGGCGATCGAAATCGCGAATATGCCCGTGACTAGGATGGGATGCATCCCCCAGCCGCCGGCGCGATAGGACTCCGCCAAGAAATTGAAAGTTTCCATGCCTCACGCACTCCTTTCGTTAACCTCTACCCGTCGACTCTACCCAGCCGCGCGCCCGTGACCCGAGCTACCTTTTCACTTCGCGGCCCGGGTGCGGCCGCGGTCGATTAGAACCAGTATTAAGGCCGCGGTGGCCGCGGCGCCCGCGGTTATGCCGTATACCTTGACCTGCGCCCACTCCTTATTATACGCCTGGTAGCCGGCCGCGCCGCCGGCAGTGGTCGCGGTGGCGACCGCCATCCAGAGGAGCGGGTTTTTAACGTAGTCGAATTTCGTTTCCTTCATCGCGCGCTCGAACTCTTCCTTATCGATGGGGCGCAGGATATCGTCCCAAAAGTCGCGGGCGAAGCGAACCGTCTTGAAGTTGGGTTGCTGGCGCTTGATGAAGAGCGCGACGGGTCTCTCGAGCCGCCCCTCGATGACGACCGCTTTAAATATGTACTCGCCTTCGGCCGTGCGCTCGGCTTCGACGCCCGCCTCCTCCTTGATCTCGGCCTCGCCCCCCTCCTCCTGGCCTAATGCGGGCGCCAAACTGAAGGTTAGCACCGCTATAATTATAACCGCAAAACCCTTTGTTGACAAGTTTTTTGGCATTTTTCTCTACCCCCGTCAGGGGAACTCGGTTACGGGCAGCCTGCCGCTCCTAAGCTAGAACTCCTCGCCCAGCGGCTCTTCCTCCGGGGCCGCGCCGGTATCGCCTAACTCCTCCGGCGTCCCCACGGCCTCGAAGTCTATCTCGCCGCTGGTCTCAACTTCATAACCTGCGCCCTCGCCTCCGCCGGGCACCGGCAGCGCCTCTTCCTCGCCTTCGCTCTCGGGCGCAACTTCGGGCGTGGCTTCGGCTTCGGCCTCAGTAGTAGTTTCGGGGCCGGGCTCGCTTTCCTCAAACGCCGGCGTCTCCTCAATCGGCGCAGGCGTCGGCTCGGCGAATTCCTCTTCTGTCGTCGGCGCGCCGAACTCGGCCTCCTCGCCCGGCACTATCGGGAGCTCGCCTTCGCCTTCGGGGGGCGGCCACTCCTCCATCGGCAGCTCGCCCTCTTCGGGCTGAACGCCGCCGAACTCTTCGGGGAGACCCGTCTCCTCGAAAACCGGCTCGGGCGAGGGGAAACCGCCCTCCGGCACGAGCGCGAAGTTAAGGCCGTACGAGTCGCCGCGCTCGCGGGTGACCTCGACGCATACGATGTTGTCGCCGAGGTGGATGGCGCTCGAGACGTCGTAGGTGTCGGGCTTGACCCACGGGTCTTTGGCGTATAGGTCGGTCTGGCCGATAAGGGTCCCGTTGACGTAGAGCTTGTACGGGCCGCGGCTCTGGATGACGGCCTCGTAATTTGCCGGGTCGTAGGTGAAGGAGAACTTCTTGCGGAAGAAAACGGTCTCGTCGAGGGCGCCGCCCCAAATGGTCGTCGGGTCGCCCGGGACGCGGGCGACGACCTTCTCCTCGTCCTTAACGCGCCAGCTGCTCGGGCCGGCGGCGGGCCACACCGCGTCGTCGTAACTAACGTCGAGCCAACCGTCCTCGTAGACGTTGGACACGACCCAGCCGGTGTCGCTGGTGAAGCCCTGCATGCCGACGTCCTCGTACTTGACGACTTCGTACGGCCGGATGAGCAGGAGCTGGCTATAAGCTTTGCGCGACCACTTGGAATCGACCCCGGCCGCCTCGGCCACGTTGACCGCCTCGCCGTATTCCATTACGGCCTTCTCTTCCAACGGTATGGCCTGCTCCTCGAGGGTGGCGGTATATTCGTAGTAGGCGTTTTCGAGGAGCGGTTTGCGGGGGTTGTCGTCCGGAAGCGTCTCCCAGTACTCGGGCCGGAGCTCTTCCGGGATTTCGGCGTTGCGCAGCGTGTCGCGGAAGGAGACGTAAACGTCGGCCATCCGGCAGTGGGCCGCCACCTGCCACTTGGGGATGCCCAAGCTGGCGATGTCGGTGTAGCCGGCGATGAGGTCCTGCGACTGTTTGACTTTCTTCTCGAGGTTGGCCTCCATCACCCTCTGGGGCATGGTGAACTGGATGGCCTCGTAGTCGTCGTACTTGGCGTCGGTCACCTTGAACTCGGATTCGGCGGCGTATTTTTCGGTACCGCCGACGTCGAAGCCCTGGTCGACCGAGACCTTGTAGATGACGACAACTTCCTTGTGGCGCTCGAGGGCGTCGGTGTCGCGGCCCAACTTCTCCTCGGCCCGGGCCCGGCGGAAAGTAGCCTCCAGGCGCGGCCGGGCCTCTTCGGGGTACTCCTCGGTGAACCGGGCGAAGGTGTTGGCGGTGCGCGTCCAGTCTGCCTGCTGCTCGTACATCAGGCCGGCGCGGAACAGCGACTCGCTACCCAGGGTGGAGCCTTTATACTCGGGATGCTCGGCGATCTCCAAATAGACCGTCGCCGCGGCGTCCCAATCTTCTTTGCGCTCGTAGCACTCCGTGGACTTCTTGTACGCCATCTTGATGTCGTCGGCTTCGGGATAATCCTTTATGTATTCACGGTACACGCGGGCCGCGTTGTCCCAGTCACGGATTTTGTAGTAGGTATCGGCGGCCTTGCCGAGGCTCAGGCGGCCGACGTCGGTCCCCTTGTGGTCGACGGCGTTGGACTCGTAGGCCTGGGCTTCGGCCTGCTTGGCCGCGAACGCCGCGGCCTCTATGGGCCCAAGCGGCGGGTAGATCACGATGAAGTCCTCGTACTCCGCCTCCGCGACGAGGAGCTCGGGCTCGATGGTGGGCTCCTTGATGGCGGCGATGGTGATGCCGGCGCCCTTCATCTCCGCGGCCTTGAGGCCCGTCAAGCCGGACAGGCTCTTGGCGCGCTCGCTCGTTTCGCCGACGCCCCGGTCCTTGGCCTCGCGCTCGGTCCGGGCGTACCACTGTTTAGCCAGAGCGTAGTTGCCCTCGGCCGTCTCGTACGCGCCGGCTTTCTCGTAAAACTCCCCCTCGTTGAAGTACGACTTCGCGATGCTCTCGGCGGCGTTCACGTAAAGCTGGTTGTGTTCCTTTTGCTTTTTGGCGTCGAGGGCGGTGGCGTACCTGTCGACCAGCTTGCCGTACGCCTCGCGGGCGCGGTCGTAGTCGTCGACGTAGAAATATATCTCGCCGACTTTGGAGAGGACGGTGGGTACCTCGACGCTTTCGGGGTACTTATCGACGAAAGCGTTGCAGGCGCGAACGAGGTTGGCCTCGTTCAACGTCAGCGACTGCACCGGCATTTCGATGGGGCCGTAGGTTACGAGGCCGTTGATGGCGCCGGCGCCGGCCGCCGCCGGGGGCTCGGGCGCGGCTTTTTCCTCCTTGGAACCCTCGACGTCTCCCTGGAAGATCTCGTCGTACGAGACTATGGCGTTGAAGAGAGATTGTTCCTGGGTGAACTTATCGTCCCACTTTTCTATCTTGAACCGTTCGCGGTCGATGTAACCCAGCGCCGTCTTCTGGTACTGGTCGCCCGCGTTCGCGAAATCGCCGGCGGCGAAATAGGATTCGGCCAGATAGAAATTAACGTGGTACGCCTTCTCGTTGGTGGGGAAAGAGGCCAGGTACTGGTTGTAGCGGTTAATAGCTTCCTGGTAAAGCTCTTTGGCTTCCTCGGGATGGGTCCTGCTCTTACGCTCGGCCTGCATGTTGTAGTAAACCGCGACCTCGTAGAGGGCGTTCTCCCAACGCTGCAGCGCCTTGTGGCGGACGTCGAGGTCTTCCTGGTTCTCGTACCACGCCGCGCCCGGGCCGTAGCTGTCGACGATGCGGACGCGCGTCTTGTGGGCGCTATCGTAATCCTCCTCGCGGAGGTAGCACTCCACCAACGAATCGAGGAGTTCGGGCGCGCGGTTGTAGTCGGGGTAATATTCGAGGACGGTCTCGTAAGCCGTGGCAGCGGCCTTCAACTTGTCCTGCTTGTAGAGGTAGACGTCGCCCAATTCGTGCAGGATCTCGGGCGAATAGTCGCGCTCGTTGCCGCCGCGGAACTCGGCGCCGTAGTAGCTTATGGCCTTGGCGATGGCGGTCTCGTCGTTGGGGTCGCTCGACCACTCGGTCAGCGAGATGGCGGTAAACTCCATCGCCTCTTCGGTCAGCACCGATTGCTTGTTGGAGCTCTCGATGAGGTTGGTGAAGGCGTCGATGGCTTTCTGGTACTCGGCGGAGGAGACGCCGATGTCGCCCTGGTTGTAGAACGCCCACCCCATTTTGTAGAGCGCCTTATCGTAGAAGTTGAGGTTAGTATCCGGGACCAGCGCGTAGTATTTCACGGCCTTGTCGAACTCGTACTGGTCGAAGAAGTACTCGCCTATGCGGAAGTACGCCTCCGGTACGAACTTGGATTCGGGGTAAAGTTGGGTGAGTTTATATAAGGTCCGCGCCGCCTCCTCGTCCTCGAATTGGGCCTTGAGGCAGTAGCCCAGGCCGTAGTACGCGACGTCGGCGTACGGGAAATCCTTGTACTTAAGGCATATCTGCTGGTAGGCGGCGATGGTCCTCTCGTAGTGGGGCTCGGGTTCGGGCTCGGTGAATATCTGTCCGCCTTCGCCCGCGGTCTCGAGGCGCAATTGGTAATCGTCGAGCGCCCCGACGTGCTCCTCCTCGGAACGCTCGATGTAGAGCTCGCCCAGCGCGATTAGGACGTCCGGCGTATAGGGGCTTATGGGATATTTGCCCAGGAACTCCTCGTACTTCCGGACGGCCTCGTTGCGCCGCTGGCGCTCCTCGATGGCGAGCTTGCCGGTTTTATCGAGGCGCTCGGACTCCAGGCTGTCGAGCTCCGATTGGCGTTCGGCGATCTTCTCCTGGAGTTCCTCGATGGCCACGTCTTCCTTGGCGATCGAGTCGTCGCGGGTGATGACGATTTCCTTGGGCTTGCATCCAACCGCGGCAAAAATACAAATCGCGGCCGCCGCCAACGCGCCGCTGTACATATTAGCCTTCATATAAATCACCCTGGTTTAGACCCGCCGGGCGCCGATATGTTTTAACCGGCGCGGCGGTTTGCTAGGGCATACTTCGTTAATTTACTCGGCCGTAACGTCTATGGTGCTCTGGTGCGGTATATAACCGTGCTTGGTTACCGTTACGGTTATTTCGCCTTCGCTGTCGGTTTCTATATCGAACGACACTAAGCCGTCGGCCGCGGTAGTATATACAACCCGCTACCGTAATTATATACCAACCTTCGGCCGTCCGGGGCCCAACTCGGTTCCCAAGCCCCGCTAGACCCCTCCTCCCAAACCCGGGTAACGCGGGCGAAATCTTTAGTCTTTACGCTAAAAGCCCAAATATCGGACGGGCCGGATTTAGGGTAGTACGAGAACGCTATCCAATCCCCTTCGGCCCGCATACTAGGGGAGCCGTAATTATAATTTGTATATTCGGGCGTCAACCTCTTTATTTGCCTACTTTCGCGTTTCATAGCCCACAAGTTATTACCACTGGTTTTATTGTTACCCGTAAAAATAATCCACCCTCCACCTGGCGCCCACGTAGGGGCGCGAACGTAATGTTCCGTGGTCAACCGCCTCGGAGTTCCGCCCTCTGCCGGTATTATCCAAAGATTATTTTTAATTTCCCCCGCTGGCGCGACGTAAGCTATCCATTTCCCGTCGGGCGACCACGCTGGGTTTTCCCCTTCCTCGACGAGCAACCGCGGTTCGCCGCCCTCCGCGGGAATGATATATAAACCCAATTTCATATTTTCTTCCCGGAATTGCGAATAAACGATATATTCGCAATCGGGAGACCACGCCGGGTATTCGACGTAATCGTACGGGCCGTTGTTAGTGATATTTCTTCTATTTCTACCGTACTCGTCGCAGGTGAAGATATCGGAACTAGTCGAAAACGCTATTAGGCCGTTATTACCCCACGCCGGTTCATAACCCCCACCTATAAATTCGCCAAGTTGGTATTTGTCTTCTTCGCCGCCGCAAGCTAAAAGAAACACGAAAGCGGCCACGGTATATAAAATCCCACGCTTCATTCGGGTTACCCCCCTTAATCTTCTAGCTTTATGCTATTAGCTATCCTCAACGTATCTTTAGTAAAAAAATAAGCCGACCGGTTTCGTAAAATAAATTAATATTCAACATAAATTATTCTCCCGGCTCCGGCAGCTCCTCCTCACTCCCGCCGGCGGGAACCGGCAATCCCTCCTCGGCCTCTTCGCCGGATGCCTCTTCATATAAACAATCAGGTACCGTTATAATTTGATATATATCGCCATCAACTTCGATATCTTCTTTCTACATCCCCGGCGTAGCGACCTCTATAACAGCATGATCGTCGTCCGATACT
>SDBS01002683.1_pt1 | contig 17725 bp, 14 predicted proteins | sample 2277091 | NCBI WGS metagenome assembly SDBS01 (sample SAMN10404972, study PRJNA504765) | marine sediment metagenome | isolation source: marine sediment core GS10_PC15, 163 cmbsf | place: Arctic Ocean: Southern Knipovich Ridge | collected 2010 | reverse complement strand
CCTCCATATCTGCCACCTGGTGTGAAGTCCCCAGGGGAAATTCTACTCTTTGACCGATTCAAAAGTGATCCTGACACCGAAGATTGGATTGTTCTGCACTCTCTGGATATAGCTAGGCATCCAAGCAAAATTTCTGGTGAAGCTGATTTTTTAGTCATTGTACCCGGAGAAGGGGTTCTGTGTGTGGAGGTAAAGGCTGGGAATGTGTCCAGGGAGAAAGGTCGCTGGATTTATGGAACTGGTCCATTTAGAGAGATATCTTCAAAAAGTCCTTTCAGTCAAGCCTCAGATGCGATGCATGGTATAAGAAACTATCTAGTAAAAAAGGAACCAAAGCTAAAGAGCATGCTTTTTTATTCGGCTGTAATTTTCACCTACGTCGATTTTAATGAATCATCACCTGAATGGCACTCATGGCAATATGTTGATAGAGGGCAACTTGAAGGATCTTCTGTTTCCACCATTTGCAAGAGGATATTCAGGAAGGCACATATTCATATTGGCAATACAGACACAGCAAAATGGTACCATGGCAAATCAACTAGGCCCTCCAAGGAACAGGTTGAAAGGATAGCTGAAATTCTTCGGGGTGATTTTGAATACTACATTTCTCCAAGAGTTCTAGTTGATGAAACAGAAAGAACCATTCATAAGTTTACGGAGGAGCAGTTTGCGGCTCTAGATGTAATTGATGAGAACCCGAGGATTGTCTACAAGGGGCCAGCGGGTACTGGAAAGACCTTGCTGGCTATCGAAGCGACAAAAAGACTCTCTCGGCAAGGATTGAGTACACTTCTTATCTGCTATAATAGGCTCCTCGGAGGATGGTTAAGGAAAGAAACCGCATCATTAGTTAGCGGGGCTTCCACTAACCTGAGCGTAAGCACTTTTCACGGGGAACTTCTTCGCCTTTCTGGGCTATCCGAACCTTCACATGTTGGAAACAATTTCTGGAGCCATGAACTCCCAGATAGAGTAGTTGAGGTATTGTTAACCAATTCGGGCAATATGCCTCTCTACAATGTTGTTGTCATTGATGAAGCACAGGATCTGATTGCGGAAAAATATCTGGATGTTCTAGACCTTCTTCTGGTAGGTGGACTCACAGGGGGGAGATGGCTGGCATTCGGCGACTTCGATCGGCAAGCGATCTATGGTAGAAAACTCGTGGATGATACAGACAATATGCTTGACTTACTGAAATCCCGAGCACCTTCATTTTTCAGTTTTCCACTCAGGATCAATTGTCGCAATTCCAAACCGATCGCACTCGGCCTCCAGTACTTGTGCGGGCTAGAACCTGCATATATCAGAATGCTTGACAATAATACGGACATTGAAATTCAAGTTGCATTCTATAAATCAGAAGTGGATCAGATTGACATGCTTGCAAAATATCTTGGTGAATTGAAAGATTCATTTGACGAACCTGAGATTGTAATCCTCTCCTTTAAAGAAGATCCTAGTTCCTGTGTCGGAAAACTCCATGGTGTTACTGATACTGCCCCATTCTATTCCTTGAAAAATGGCTCATCCGGTCGCCAGACTGAAGGTAAAATTGGCTATTCCTCAATTCATTCTTTCAAGGGGTTGGAGTCACCGGCGGTTATTATCACGGATATAGCAAACATATCTGGAGAAAAAGCAGAGGCTCTTCTTTACATAGGAATTTCGAGAGCAAGAGTCCGATTGATTCTGCTTATGGACGAAAAATGCAGGGAATCCTATGTAAGAGCGCTGGAAAAGAATATTTCCTGAATCTATTGGAGAATATAATGGCGACACGAGATCGCAATGTAGAAAACAGATCATGGCTTAAGGACAGGCTACGTGCAGAGGTTGTTGGGCCTGACCCCTCTGGTGAGCCTGTTGATATCTCTGTAGATGGAACTACCTTTTTAACCTGGAAAGAGTTCAACAGACCGAAGATGCAATCAGATGGGCAAGAGATCCTCTGGAAGGATTCGCCTATCAAAAGATATGGTGCAGGTATTCTTTTCCCAAAAGGTATAACCGAAAGCATACAACTAGCCGAAGAGGCCGATTCCACACCGGAAGCAGGAATTGAAGAGGAACTAGGGCCGGATATCAGGGGAGACGAAGAGATTGAGGACCACATTGAGGATGATCCAGGAAAGACCAGAATTCTAGCGGATGAAACTGAAGATTACGAGGTTTCGCTGGCGAACTCATATCGACCCTCCGCGCTTGGCATGAGCTTTCTGGCAGACCTGGGTGAGGCCAGCGACAAGATAATAGTCGAGGTCAATTGTGCCAGATACACGAGGGTCAAAATCCGAGTTGGTATGAGCCCAGAAGATGAGCGCTTTTCAGAAAGGGAACTATGGTATCGAAAGCCTTGTCTTGGACCCGATGGTAAAGCATTGCATGTCGAATTTGCATTTTCCGAATTCAACGGCACTGCTTCAGTATTCAGGAAGTGGCTTCCTGGTTATGAGGATCAACTGGAGATAATTGCAGTAATCAGAAAGTTCGATGCTGAAACAAGCACCAACAAGCAGCTTGTCACCATTTCCATGATTAATCGAAACAGAAAGGATGAGGGGCGCATAGACCAGCTCTGTTTTTTCCAGTCCTCATTCACCGTCAGAAACGAAAGTGGCCAACCATGGATATTCCCCTATCCCGAGCCACAGAAAGAGCAAATAGACCCCGCCGATGAGGAACAGATCAACTCATTGCTTTATCGTCAGCAATTGACCTTTGCCGTAGGTCACGGATGTTCCATTGTCTGGGAACATATTAGTCAGGAATCAATTAGTGGACTTACCACGGACACGTTGCCCACCTTTGAGGTACCAAGCATGAGTGCTGATATCTTTGATAAGGACCGAAATCCTCTTCGGGTAAGCATGAGGAAACTTGCAGGACTCGAACCCACCAATGATGGCACCTCAGAAATACAGAAACTCATCGAAGAGTACCACAAGTGGATTCAGGGACTGGAAAAAATGGATGAGCGTTTACCATCCGTTCCTGCTCATTTCAGAGATACAGCTGAATTACTCGTTAAACGATGTCGTGAGTGTCTTGAGAGAATCAAGGCTGGATATGAGTTCCTTCAAATGGATACTCCTGATTCAGCTATCGCGAATGAAGCATTTCAATTAGCCAACCATGCAATGCTCATCGCACAACTACGTTCAAGTCGGGAAGTAAGAAAGCCTGTATGGTCCGACAGTAGACTTACATGGGATTATGAAATATCCAATCCCGATCCATCAGTTCCTCACCCTGACAAGGGATACTGGAGAGCCTTTCAGATAGCCTTTCTCCTGATGAATCTTCCAGGGATTGTTAACCCGGAACATGAAGATCGAGAAATAGTTGATCTCATCTGGTTTCCCACTGGAGGCGGGAAGACAGAAGCCTACTTAGGCTTGGCAGCATTCACTATTTTCTTCAACCGTCTTTCAGGGAAAGAGTCATATGGCGTCGATGTGATCATGCGCTATACACTCAGACTTCTGACTGCACAACAGTTTCAACGAGCGGGTATTCTTTTCTGCGCCATGGAACATCTCCGTAAGAACCCAGAAAATCTTGCTAGGCTTGGTGAAAAAAGATTCAAGCTGGGTATGTGGGTGGGTGGAGATGCCACACCGAACACAAGGGTAGAGGCAATTCGCACTTTGAAATCTCTGGAAAGAAATCCCGATTCTGAAAACAAGTTCGTTCTCTTGAAATGTCCATGGTGCAACGCCAAATTTGGTCCGAGGGAGGAGGTAAGTACCTCATCGGGAGGACGAAGACGCTCAAGAAGGAGCAGCGCTTCGGAAAAAAGTGTTTATGGATATACAACTATTGCGCTGGCAGGACGTCGCACGGAAACAGTTGCTTACCAATGTGATGATCCAGAATGTGAATTTGGAATCAATTATGCTTCAGGTTCAAATACCATATTACCCATAACTGTTATTGATGAAGATATATATTCGGACCCACCAAACCTTATTATCGGTACAGTTGACAAGTTTGCACTGGTTGCTTGGAAACCTGAGGTTCGGTCCTTTTTTGGAATAGATGAAAATGGACGCCATCCCGGTCTACCACCGACGCTGATCATCCAGGATGAGCTTCATTTGATTTCGGGACCGCTGGGATCAATGGTTGGGGCTTATGAAACAGTAATTGAAGAATTATGCTCCAAATATGATGATGGAATTACGATCAGGCCCAAAATTGTTGCATCAACCGCAACTATCAGTCGTGCTGAGGACCAGGTAAGAGCGCTATATGCCCGAGAGAGAGTAGCACTTTTCCCACCCTCCGGTCTTGAAGCCAATGATTCATTCTATGCTATTGAAGCCAGAAGCGAGGATGGACATCTGGAGCCAGGTAGAATCTACCTTGGAATCATGGCACCAGGGCACGGGTCTCCTCAGACAACTCAGGCAAGAGTCTACGCAAGTCTTCTCCAGAATTCTGCGATAATGCCTGTAATGGATAACGACGAGTCCGAGAGAGATCCGTGGTGGACTCTACTTTCATTCTTCAACTCACTCAGAGAACTTGGTGGGGCAGCTACTCTGCTTGTTGCGGATGCTCGCGACTATCTGAGAGTAATCCTGGATCGTCACGGAATACAGTACAATCAGATAAGGCAATTGTTGAACTGGGATGAACTCACCAGTCGTGTGCGAAGTGATAAAATACCGCAGGCCATTCAAAAACTTGAGACTCCTTTCAAGAGGGACGACGATGGCTATATTCGAGAACCCGTTGATGTCTGTTTAGCATCGAATATTATCGAAGTTGGTGTGGATATTGACAGGTTAAGCCTCATGACCATCGTTGGTCAGCCTAAAACGACTTCCCAATACATCCAGGTTTCGAGCAGGGTTGGGCGCAATCCCGATGCACCAGGACTTGTGGTTGTTATCTACAACCCGAGCAAACCCAGGGATAGAAGTCACTATGAAAGATTCAGGACATATCATCAGAGTCTTTATGCACAGGTTGAACCTACAAGTGTGACGCCATTCAGTCCACCAGCAGTAGAAAGAGCTCTACACGCCATAATTGTTGCTATAACCAGGCAACTAACACCTCCACCCGTCTCGGATAACCCTCGACCTTACCCACTTGAAGAAGGAACTGATCTTCGAGAAAGAATAATCAGGCTGGTATTGGAGCGCGTTCGGATCGTTGATAGTGATGAAATTGAAAACGTGCGAGCATCAATTATGAAACGTTTAAGGGAATGGCAGGCTTGGGATCCTTCAGAATACGGCGGTTTCGGAGCACCACCAGTCTCACCACCGCTGATATATCCAGCTGGCTCCAGAGAACTCCCCGACTGGCTTGGACATAGCTGGCCTACCATGAATTCGATGCGAAATGTTGACGCCACCTGTGAAGGGGAAGTTACTGTTTATTACAATGAGGTCGATGAAAAGGTTCAGCCATGAGTCCTCGACCGGTCAGAAGAACTCAGGCTATTTCACCCTTTGGTGTCGGAGCCATGATTGATTTTCCAGGTCCAGAGTCGCTCATTCATTGTGGTTTGGACTCATGGCCTATCAGCGAAAATGATCACAATCATGAGGAATTCAAAATCACCGACGAGTTGAGATTGGCTCATCGTCTTGGTGTCGATTATTTTGTTCAGCCACCAGACTTCAGATATCCATCATTCAGGCAAGACACCAATGAACCAAATCTAAATTTAAAGCTACCATTTCTGCGATTTCCTATGTGGCATGTGTGCCCACGGTGCGGGAGAATGTTCAAATCAGCTCTCCATGACAGATCAGCCCCATTCTGTGACGGGCCGATAGCCTCTGGTTCAGGGAAAGGCCAATCCCACAGAAGAAGAAAGACAATTCAGGTTCGTTTTATCGCAGCTTGCATGCATGGGCATTTACAGGATTTTCCATGGTGGGAATGGGTATACCAAAGCAGCCACCCCATTGTTGAAAATAGACGACTCAGGATGAACACTAGTGGAAGTTCATCACTTGCTGGAGTACGCATAGATTGTGAGGAAAATAATGACGCCATACGGGTTGTAGCAAAGCGCACATTAACGGGAGCCTTTACTTACGATCCAGGCGTACCTTCTGCGCTTTCGCGAATAGGAGTTCAGTGTCAAGGACACAACCCAGCCCTCGGGATACCCTCTTCAACTCAACAAGCTCCCGGTTGTGGTCAGCATCTCTACACTCTACTCCGAGGTGGATCAAACGTATATTTTCCACACGTCATGAGTTCAATCTATATACCACCTGTTGACCACTCCGTATCAGAGGATGCTCTCGAGATCCTTGAAAATCCTCTGGTACGTTATTTTTTTTCCATGTTGTCCCAAGGCACTGAAGTTCAACCAGAACATGCTCGGATGGTACTTCAGAAACATTACCCAGAAAGCAACATGGAACCGGAGCTTCTTGCAGAAGCAGCAAATAAAGTTTTAAATGGGATGGAAAGCGCTCCAGGCACCAGAGTGGAAACTGATTCGGAAGAGCAAGCCTATAGACGAGAAGAGTACGAATTGTTCAATCGCGAAATTCAAGACGGTTACCCAAAGACCAACCTTCTTGTGCGTCCTGGGAACATGCTTGAGTATGAAAGTGTGGTGCAGGATTTCTTCAGCAAGATATCATTTGTTCACAAACTCAGAGAAACAAGGGCATTTACAGGTTTCACAAGGATTTATCCGGAAAACGATATGAGTGAGGAAGATAAGAGAAAGCTAATATCAAGAATCCCTAAAAAATGGTTGCCGGCTATCATAGTCAGGGGTGAGGGTATTTTTCTTCAATTGAGAGAAGATAGAGTACGCTCCTGGCTGGATGAACACAATGAACAATTACAGCATCGGATTAGAATAATCCAGGCCACCCTTGACCATGTCCGCGCAAGTCGTCACCAGAACCAGATTTCCATCAGTCCGAGATTCGTGCTGATTCACACTATGGCTCACCTCCTTATAAACCAACTAATCTACGAATGCGGTTATGGTTCAGCTTCTCTCAGAGAAAGATTGTACTGTTCTGATGGTGAGAATCCAATGTCTGGGGTTCTCATCTACACAGCAGCAGGAGACTCAGAAGGAACAATGGGCGGCCTCGTAAGAATGGCGAACTCGGGAAGACTCGAAGGTGTCATAAAAAGAGCACTTGAAAAAGCCAGATGGTGTTCAACAGATCCGGTATGTATCGAAAGTTCTGGGCAAGGGCCTGATAACTGCAATCTGGCCGCATGCCACTCGTGTGCCCTACTGCCTGAAACATCATGTGAGGAACAGAACAGGCTGTTGGATAGGGGCTTGATGATAGGTACACTTAGTCAATCTAGTATCGGGTATTTTAACAAGTACCAGCCATGAAAAAGATCTGGAGCAATCAGTCATGATGGATGATTACAAATACCTTAAGGATTTAGATGATGACAAGATCCTAAAACTTAGGGCAATGTTAGAGAGGGAACTTGAAAGAAGGGGTATTGCTTTCAGCGTAGGATCGCTAGGAGAAAAATTGTGCGTAGAGCATTTTAATTCAACCCCTGGATTACTAAACCTATCTCATGCACCTACCGGAGTGAAAAATGTAGATGCACTCTCCAGAGATGGAGAACGATACTCAATAAAAACGGCAAAGAAAGCAAAAAAGACCGGAACCATTTATCCGGATAGGGATGATGCTAACAAACAACTCTTTGAATATATATTAGTAGTCTTTTTAGATGAGGATTATAATTTGACTGAAATTTACAGATTTTGTTGGGAAAGATTCACATTTGTCAGATCTTGGGATAAGAGAATGAGTGCTTGGTATATTTCTTTAAGTAAAAAAAACCTTAAAGAAGCAGATGCCATATTAAAACATGCAAAAATTTAAAACATATTTTTTTACCATGAATCTTAATGCAAACATTTTGTATATATTTATGGAGAAATGATGAAAGATGATCAAATTAGGGTGTTTGATTTGTTTTGCGGCGCGGGAGGAAGCTCTCGTGGGGCTGCTATGGCCGGGGCGATCCCGGTTGCTGCTTTAGATATGTGGGATGTTGCTGCAAAAACATATAAATTGAATTTTCCGGAGGCCAAAGTTTACGAAATGAAGGCAAACTTATTATCTCCCCATAGGATTCTTGACGAGGTTGGGAAGATAAACTTACTGCTCGCATCTCCAGAGTGTACTAATCACAGCATTGCTAAAGGTGGTAAGCCCCGATGCGAGAAGAGCAAAGACACTGCTTTTGAAGTGGTAAGGTTTGCTAAAGTATTGAAACCAAGATGGTTGGTTGTAGAAAATGTTTTACAGATGCGACGCTGGCATCGATTTGATGAATGGATAAGTGAGCTGTCAAAAATAGGATATAATCTCAAACTCGAAATTCTTGATGCTCAATATTTTAACACACCACAATCAAGACGCCGACTTTTTATTATTGGTGATTTAGAAACCATCCCATCCTTTCCAAAGCCCAAGAAACAAACCATGAAAACGGTCTCTTCTATAATAGGACTTGGCGAAAATAAAAAGGAACCCTGGCCTTTCTCGCCTTTAAATACTCCGAAAAGAGCTGAAGCCACAATCAAGCGAGGTGAACGTGCCATAAAAGAGCTGGGTGAGGATGAGTCCTTCATTATGGTATATTACAGTACCGACGCAGCCGGAGGTTTTCAAAGCCTGCACCGCCCCCTAAGAACTATAACTACAATTGATAGGTTTGCTTATGTTAGACCTAATGGGGCAGGGTATGAGATGCGAATGCTTCAACCTCCTGAATTGGCTGCTGCTATGGGATTCTATAGTTCTCATTTGTGGGCAGACTCAACGCGTCGCAATAGGATAAAGTTGACAGGTAATGCAGTATGTCCACCAGTGATGAAAGAGGTTGTGAAAGCTATTATCAAGTGAAGCTTAATGTATTTAGTAGTTAAGAATTGCAATTTTACAACCTTGGAGTCGTATCTTAGGGTTCAAGGTTTTCACCCTCGTAGTTGCTTAATGATATGGCCCAAATAATCAGGATGAAGGATCAGGGGAAACCACAGGGGGAATCAAAGGGGTCAACCTGTGAATTGTGGAATATCCAATAGGGCTTGTCAGAAATACCTCAATTCACTGCTTGACTCCTCTCCGCCAAAACCCTCCAACTGGTGCGAAGAATGTTGATGCACTTTCCAGAGAGGGAGACAGATGTTCTATAAGGTCTATTTTTAAAGCAAAAAAGACCAGCACTGTATATTCGGTTAATGCTAACCTTGATAAGCGATTATTTGAGTTTTTGTTAATAGATTTTCTAGACAGTGAATATAGGCTCAAGAGATTATATCGACTTTCTTGGAAAAAGTTTCAAGAAGTAAAATCTAGGGATAAAATAATGAATGCTTGGTATGTATTATTAAGCAAAAAGAAATTGGAGAAAACTGAGATAGTTTATGTGAAAACACCATATTTAAATGTTGATATAGTTGAGAGCGTTTGCAATTAAATGTGAATTGAAACATGACAGAATTGGTAAAGGTGTTCGCTGGGTCCGATATATCAGTAGAGAAAATTACCGTATAATAGGCAGATTGTGAAAGGCTATTTCAATGACTGGAGATAAAACTACAACAGTCTACATGCGTCCCAGGGCGCGGCTCATCTCACTTATCGGTGAAGAACTAATTAGTGATGAGGCTGTGGCGCTAGTTGAGTTAGTAAAAAATTCTTATGATGCCGATGCAAAAAATGTATGGATTCGGTTCGAGGGTGAATCAACAGAAAGAATGAATCGTGTTGTAATTCAGGATGACGGTCACGGGATGGACGTAAAAACAGTCCTTGAAGGATGGCTGGAACCAGGGACTCTATTAAAACGCAAAAGTGAGCGTTCCCCAACTGGGAGGTTTTACCAGGGAGCCAAGGGTATTGGTAGATTTTCAGCTGCTCGTTTGGCGGATGAATTGATGATGGAAACCAGGGTGAAGGGTGCCCCTGCTGTAATTGCGATTTTTGATTGGGGCAAGTTCGATGACGACAGTTTTTTAGATGAAATTAAATTGGAATATGAAACCAGCAATGCAATCGATTTCGATCATGGAACTCGGATAACACTAGAAGGTCTCAGAAAGGAATGGAGTAATGTTGATTTTACTGAAATCCACTCAAGATTGGCTCGTTTGACATCGCCATTTGATGAGGTTGAGGGATTCAAAATACATTTTTATGCTCCTGAGTTTTTACTCTCTGGAGAGGTTAATCCTCCTGAATTACTTCTTAGCCCGATATATCGACTCAAAGGAAATCTAGACTCTGACGGTAAATTCCATGGAGAATTTTTATCTCATGGAGAATCCGAAATTTTTGAAAATAAGAAACTTCCGGATTCTGATGGAGTGCCAAGTTGTGGCTCATTTGAGGTTGACTTGAGAGTTTGGGACCGTGACCCGCTGGATCTTCAGCTTTTTGTTGATAAAGAATTTGGCCGCAATATTACAGAAATAAGGGCAATTCTTGACTCTTTCTGTGGAGTGAGCCTTTACAGAGATGGATTCCGAGTACATCCATACGGAGAAAAAGGGGATGATTGGTTGAATCTCGACCATCGGAGCAGGCAAAACCCGCCCAAACACATTGCCAACAACCAGATTGTTGGTTCAATTAAAACATCAAGGCGCATGAATCCAAGCCTTAAAGATCGAAGTACCCGGGAAGGATTAGTTCATAACGAAGAATATAAAGATTTTACAAGCTGGTTTATTAGGGTTTTAAATGTACTAGAACTGGAGCGTTATGATTTACGTCCAAGAGAAGAAAAGCCTAAGGAGAGAGCACGAGAAGTTTTCGAACAATTTCAGCTAACGGATACACTTAGGTTTGCAGAAAGAAATCTCGGGAAAGAACATGCACTTACCAAACAGCTAATAAAGAAAGATAAGGAAATTCGTTCAGGAGTCAAAGAGGTTCAAGAAATGTTTTCTAGGCTCCTGATGTTATCCGGTCTAGGCCATATGGTAGACATGGTAATTCACGAATTTGGCAAACCATTGGGTAAGATAAAATATGAAACAACCATTATGGCGAAAACCCTAGAATTTAATTTGATAGACACAGAAGAACAATTAAACCTATCTCTAGGAAAAATAGATGATTGGGTAGACCAATTAGTTTTATTGCAGAAACGCCTAGAGCCCCAAACCCCGGGCAAAAGAGGAAGGGCGACCAAATTTAACGTTAGAACTGCAATTGAAGAGAATTTCATTCTTTACCAAGCATTGGTAGATAAGCAGAAAGTTGAACACAAAATAATCATGAAGGAACAAATCCACGCCAAGATGTCTCGCGCAGCCTTCGATCAAGTTGTTACAAATCTACTTGATAATGCACTGTATTGGGTTGGGGATAAACACGGGCATGGCAAAGGTGGGCAGGTTGTGGTCAGTGTGAGCCCATTGGAAAACGGGTTTGAAGTGGAAGTTTGTGATGATGGTTCTGGTGTTCCTGAAGGTGTTACCGAAAAGATTTTTGAACCATACTATACAAGAAAAGCGGATGGAATGGGATTAGGACTCCATATCGCGCGTCTTGTGATCGAACCATACGGCACCGTGGTGCACCAAGGACAAGGAGCGCTCGGGGGAGCTTGCTTCCGTGCTATCTTTGAGAGGAGTGTTGGTCGATGAGCATGGAATCTAGATCTTTTCTCGGGTTGTGTGTGGATGACGACCCAGAACAATTGGATCAGTTAAAAAAAGTTCTCCCATCTCAAGTGATGGATTACAGTATTATATGGGAGTTTACTGAGCATTTTACAAAGGCGAAGCAACTTCTTGAAACCAGGAAGTACGATCTTGTTGTATGTGACATCTATGTAAATTTGCCCGAAGGAGAAAGGATTGAAGCTCCACTTGAAGACGCTTCTGGTTTTCATCTATTTCTTAAATATATGGCAAGATTTTCGCTACCGTGGGTTCTCGTGAGTAATGCAACGGCGCCAGAGGGACTTGATGAACATGAAGGGCCGTTTCTAAAGTATGTATATAAGCCTGACGGCCCGAAAATGTTAGAAGCAGCCATTAAGGATGTTTTGAGTTCTGGTATCCCTGAGGTTCGTAGGAGCTTGATTGAAGCCATCGAAGCAGGAACAGCTGGTTATATTTGGGGATTTCTTAAAGAACATTTGGGAGAGCTTCAGAAAGACCCCCTTGAGAAGAAAGAATTACTCGAGAGGGTGATACGGAACCGGGCAGCTGTTAGTCTCGGCAGGATTGATCCTGACCAGGGGAAGGAAGTGGAAGATGCACACCCTGTTGAATTCTACTTCTACCCACCGATTGCTCCAGGCAATCAGTATCGACTGGGATCGATCATTAGGGCATATGAGAATGGTGAATCACGAGTTGTGTTGAATCCTCATTGCCATCTGGCAGTACAGCAAGGGAAAAGTGAGCCCAGAGCGGAGCTTGTAGTAACAGTGGGTACGGCGTTAGCTGGCGAACTAATAGACATGGAAAAGGATGCTCGGAACCTCTTAGCCGGAGCGGCAAGTAAGAGGCCTGGAAAACTTGCAAGATTGATACGGCCGGATTTCGAAATAGGTTCACCCAACGGGCGCTTCTGGTTTCTACCTGGTCTCTTTGATATTCTTCCTAATCTTTTCTGTGCTTTTCTGGATATCCAAAGTATCCCTAAGAAGGCTGTTGAAAAGCATTTCGAGCATATTGCCACCCTTGCACCGCCGTTTGCAGAAAATTTCCAAGCCTGCTTTCAGAAATTCTTCGGATCGGTTGGAATCGCGAATCTGAATGCCGAAAATTTCATGCATCTTTACCCTAAAGATACAATAACGAAGAAAAAAACCTAGAAAAAACCCGAAGTCGCAGACTGGGCACCCCCGTGGGGTCCTTCTTATCACGCCTATGGCGTGACTTCGCTCAGGCGTTTCATGGGGTCGGAGCTCAGATTCTCAGGTTTTTAAACTAATTCTTAAATATGACCACCGTCACCTGTGCCATTATTGAAAAAGGAGGCAAAATTCTCATCGCCCGGCGACTGAAGATCAAAAGGTTGCCGGCAAGTGGGAGTTTCCTGGGGGTAAAGTTGATGGACTTGCAATAATTCCATCAAGCAGGATGTATGCGTAGCGTACGTCCTGGGGTGGGGGTGGAACCATCCGGATTCACTCCTGATGGAGGGGGAGGGGTATCCATCCCCCTCCTCACAAAATGGATCGAAGATACTTGTTGGGAGATTATCATGATAGTCGATGGGAAATAGCCTGAGGAGTGCTTGAAAAGGGAACTTGAGGAAGAGTTCGGGATTCAGGTCGAGGTGGGGGATTCCATAACATCAAACAAAAATTGATTGGAATAACAACCGTTATTTCTATCAGTCCAAACTTTCGATCCATAACTCGATCTTCATCAGACTTTTCACGAAGATTCGCACTCCGTCATCGTCGGGTGTAAATTCACCTGCATGGAAGAGCGAGTTCCTGAGCGATTCCACTTCTTTTAGGTCCTTCACGAACTCTGATTTAAGACCTCGGAGCTTTTGTACAATATCCCGCTTGTCACAGAACTCGGTCAACTCAAGGAGCTCCGGATCGGTTTTTTGCTTCTTCAGCCAAGCTTGTTTATCCAATATTTTTTTCTGCCGGCCTTCGCTCAGATACTTAAGCCACTTTTGATTGTCACCGTGACACTCTTCTCGTATGAGCTCTGCCATCAGACTTTCTAGGTGCGTTATCATTCCAAATACAAGCAACCTGACAGGAAGCTTGAGCAAATCGCTACGTGCAACGATGCCACAAATTTCGGTCGCTTGAACAACGAGACGATATGGGCTTTTATCAGCTACCCAAATGAACGACATCAAAGGACCTTCTGCGGACACTAGAAGTGTCTCTTGGAGCGTTCGCATGTGTTCCTTTACTTGTCCACTTTGGGGATTCGAGGTCCGTTCAAGAACCCCGACAACACGACTGTCACACAGAACTGGTATCTGGTCGTAAACTTCGAGTTCCGGTTTGGATAGTACGATCTTGGCGTCTTCAAAAACGGCACAAGTGCGCAGATTGAAGCATGCAATATGGGCTACTGTAAGTCCAGTTTCTAATCCCCGCATCGTTTCTTCAAATACTCTCGGTCTTTGTAATTTGGAATTCATGACACCACCTTCGTATCTGTTGAAAACTCAAGTTAGATGAGTTTTTATATTCACACTATTTTAAAGGTGTAAGGTGGCCTTTACAATACTTCATTACAAGTCGTAAAGTGAATATGTTCACATGGGGAGATAGGGGTCGTTCAGTTGAAAGTGGTGGTTCAGGCCGGCTTCCATTTGGAGGGCGGTTCTTTTATTTAGGAGAAATTCAATGGAGACTACTGAGAAGATTGTGGAAGCATACGTTCGATATATCAAAGGATGGTTCACTATCGCAAATATAAGATGCAAGGGTCAAAAAGAAATCGATCTTTTGGCAATCGACACTCAGAGAAAAAGAGGTTTAAATCGGTATCACATAGAAATAAGTGTATCTATTTCGGGATCATTCTCTAAACTTACAAATGATAGTTTTGCAGCAGAAGATATGAAGGATCGTGTTAAAGCACCTTCGAAAAGAAGAACTATTCAGTTTTTCAAACAGATGAAATTTGAAGATTCAGATGTCTTAAAGACCTTAGCGGGTTTTGGTTTCAAACCTGGTAACTATGAGAAGGTTATAGTTACGTGGGGTTGGAAAGAAGATGTTCCTGAAGTGGCAAAGCAAATGGGGATTAAAATCTGGGATTTTAAAAAAATCATGAATGAAATATCGCAGGCAAGCGGATCGAGGGAAACTTACTTTATTGATGACACAATGAGGACTCTTCAACTAATGGCTAAATCATTAAAGAATTAAAATTTCATGCCTCGCCCGTCGCCCGAACAGCAAATCCAATTCCTCGTCAAGAGCCAACGGTTGTTGGGCGAGGGGAGATTCGTCGGGTTTCCATGAGATCACTTTAACTTCGGTAGGTTTTTCTGGATTCTTGGGTGTTTGAGGCACTTAGTGAAAGGGTAAATGATGGGTAAGAGATTCGAAAGAGGATTGGAAGCTGACAAGATTGAAGCTGCAAAAAATTTGGGGATTGCTGATCTGTTATTAAGAATAAACGGCCTTCGCCCAGATTTGGATGATCCTTTGCATGCGTTCGATATTCATTTGCGAGAAAGATCTGAGATCATGGTGTACCATGGTGGCACTCGCTTGCTTATTATAAATCTAAGGAATCTTGCAAAGGGCGAGGAAGTTTCGTTTCAGACCGGGAAGTCATATCAACTTAAATGTGCAGAGAGCTTTGGCAAAATACCTAAGCCATGTAAAGGCCCGATATCAGAGTCCATTGCGGACTCAGTTTGTGAATTCCTTTGTGCTCTGGCCAGGGATCCTGCTCGAAATAACATGTCTGTGAACGAGAAATTTGTGGTTGGTAAAAAATGGTTCCGCAATGGCAAGGAGGGGTATTGGTCCAATGTTCTTAGTATCGATTATGGGAGGGATTGGGTTCCTTCAGATGACTGGCTTATCATAGATAGAGAGGCTGTAATTGGGTTTGATGGCGACAAGGGTAAAAAGGGTAGCGATGAGAAGGATGCATTCTATAAAGAAAAAAAATCCAAAGCCAAGAGCATTTCAGATGCTTTGATGTCGGAATTCAAAGAGAACAACAAATATGGCACTGGGATTAAGTCGTTTGGCGATGAAGTTGATTTTCTGGCCATCGATAAAGACAAACACCTTGTATGTATCGAGTTAAAACACAGCTCTTTCACTAGTGGTATTTATTGGGGTCCTTTACAGGCAGCAGTTTATCGCGATGCATACCAAGACGCGATAAATGATATATCAGAGGGGATAAAAAGATTGGTTCAAAGTAAGGTTGAGTTGGGTCTCTTGCCCTCAGAGGCGCTTGATCGCCTACCCAAGGGCTCCTTTCCTGGAGTGGTTGGAGTCTTGGCTGTGACTGCTGCCAACGAAAAGCTACGAAGCAGTTGTTGGAGTAAGGCCGTGGAGGTCAACGGCAAACTCCCTCAAGGAGTAGACATGCTTAGAACCACGGAGTGTTGTAAGCCTTACAAGTGGGTAGGGCCTGAAGAATGGTGAACAAAATCTTGAAGAGTAAACCTTGGGGTCGTACTTCAGATCCTCAGATTTTAAATGAGTTTTAATATGATCTCAGTCACCTGCGCCATTATTGAAAAAGACAGTGAGATCCTCATTGCCAGGCGTGCATTTGATCAAAAACTTGCCGGTAAGTGGGAATTTCCTGGAAAGCAATGCCTGGAACCTGGTGCCTGGTTCCTAGTCTAGGTACAAGGTGCAAGGCTCTAGGAACTGATTTTTCACCTTGGTTGATCACGACGAAATCAAATGCCAATTGGTTCGGACACCATCTACAAAAAGTGAGGTGTTGAATGGTAACAAAAAATATGCTCGAAGATTTGATTGTTGAAGCTCTTAACTCACTTGAAGGAAGTGCTTCACTGATTGCTGTTTGCAGATATGTCTGGACAACATATGGTGCTGAACTGGAAAGATCTGGTGACTTACTCTTCACTTGGCAATACGATATTCGCTGGGCCGCCACACGATTACGTAAATCGGGTGTACTTAAACAAAAAAATTATTCTCCCAGAGGAGTATGGGAACTGGCTTGAACAATCAATGACGAAATAAACCTATACCGGGAACCATGGGATCGTATCTTGCCTTTAAATAACGCCGTTGGCGTGACTTCGCTCCGGTGAACCATCAGCTCAGCCTTAACCTATATGATCACGGTCATCTGTGCCATAATTCAAAACGAAGGCAAGATCCTCATCGCCCGGCGAGCCGCTGATCAGAGGCTTGCGGGCAAGTGGGAGTTTCCTGGGGGTAAGGTTGAGGATGGGGAGTCGCCTGAGGAGTGCCTGAAAAGAGAACTTGAGGAAGAGTTTGGGATCCAGGTCGAGGTGGGGGAGTTCATCACATCAAACAAACATCACTACGATCATATCTCCATCGAGCTTTTAGCATTTCACACCAAATATATCTCAGGGGAATTTACACTGACTGATCACGATACCATTGAGTGGGTAACTCCAGCGGAGTTGCTTAATTACGATTTGGCCGAAGCTGACGTACCTATTGCCGAAAAATTGAAACGTATATGAGCACTGTTGAGCGAAAATCTTGGACACGAGATGAGTTGATCCTAGCAATCAACCTCTACTGCATAACCCCATTTGGTCGAATTCATATTAGAAATCCACAGATCATAGAATTGGCAGCCAAGCTAGGAAGAACCCCCGGTTCTGTCAGCTATAAACTGGCTAACTTCGCCAGCATTGATCCCTCTCTTGACCGTAAGGGTGCCTCCAACGTCAGCAAGTTGGACAGGGAGGTGTGGAACGAGTTCTTCGAGAATTGGGAGGATATGGCTTTCGAGAGTGAGATGAAAAGAAGTGAAATATTTGGAACGGCAGAGTCGATTAGTGATGGTGAAGAAGTTCCGTTGAGGGAAGGTGAAACGAGAGACGCGACTGTCAAGGTGCGTATTGGGCAACGGTTCTTCCGCGATATGATTTTGTCTTCCTATGATGGAACCTGCTGTATAACTGGGATAAAGGAACCTGATCTGTTGGTCGCTAGCCACATCGTTCCCTGGGCCAAGGATAAAACCAACCGCCTTAATCCAATGAACGGACTGTGCCTAAATGCCCTCCATGATCGCGCATTC
>SDBS01002682.1_pt1 | contig 17726 bp, 19 predicted proteins | sample 2277091 | NCBI WGS metagenome assembly SDBS01 (sample SAMN10404972, study PRJNA504765) | marine sediment metagenome | isolation source: marine sediment core GS10_PC15, 163 cmbsf | place: Arctic Ocean: Southern Knipovich Ridge | collected 2010 | reverse complement strand
CAATTACATCAGCGGTTATCAGCGTTGCCGTGCTGCCCGCCGTTGCCGAACTCACCGTTGAGGCGTTGCCCGAGTAATCGTAAGCCGTCACCCTATAAGACCAGGACACGGCTATTCCAGCGACTGTGACATTGTGCACCCACACGGTCAGCACTTGCTTCGCAACTAATGTCTGCCAGCCACCCGCCGCCGGGTTACCCTCAATCTTGAAATACGCAAAGTCGGCCTCAGTGCCGCCGGTAATTGTAAGAATGTTTACCAGCGCAGTCGTTGCCACCGCCAGCGTTGGCTGCGCCGGGGCAGTCTCGTCACCCGGCAAGGTAATCTGCTGGTAACTGCTCCATGCGGAGGGGGTGCCGTCCAGGCCGATAGAGCGTATCCTGTAGCGGTATTTCCAAGTTGGCTTGAATACCCTGTCGGTGTTCTGGACATTGATAGTCACCGGCCCCGGCAGGTCAGTGTCTACGTCATGCCGCCGCACAATAACGTAGCTGCCGAATGTGTCCCCTGTACCATTATCATCGGCACGAGCTATCTCGTATGAGGATACCGCATCCTCCTCGCCCGTAGCTGCCGTGATGGTAAAATCAATGCGAAAGGCAAACCCGTTTTCGACTGCGAGGTTTGTCACACTGGGCGCTGCCAGCGTTGGCGCTGTCGGAGTTGTCTTTGTCTTACCGCTTCTTACCAAACTCCACACAGCTATCTCATCAGAAAACTCACCCTTTTGCTGATGGCCGTGCGCCCGTATCTTAAATCTTTTTCGAGTTTTTTCCGTGGGGTCGTATGCAGACCATTCCTTAACGAGGCCCCCGGAAAACCTATCACCAGATTCAGTTCTCAGATCATCTATTATATCGAAAAACTTCCATTTTTCTTCATGTTCGTGATAAGCCCAAACCTGCCACCACTCCACGTTTTCAAAATAATTAAATATTGCCAATTTCCAACCACCAGGTATGCCAACTACACCCCAGTCGTCTATCGTGTCGAATGGGGGAAAGATAATGGGCGGCGTTGGTGGATCGACCCACACATCAGTAACTGGCTCATTGGAACTATTCGCCTGGGTATAAGCAATATACTCGAGACAACCCAACTCAATCTCATCGTTTGGCAGTTCTCGCATCGAGATAACGCGGAAATCCTTTGAAACCCACGCCGGTACGGGATGGGTAATGGTGACTACATCACCAACCGAAGCGTCAATATTATTTATGGATAGCTTAAACCCACAAGTCCATCGCTCCCTGCGTTCCTCCCAGAGTATTGTATTCGACCTTCGCAGCGCCTCTGGCCTGTTGGTAATTCCAAGCAGTTCAATTTCGTTTATCTTCTCATCATCGGCGGCACGGGAAATCTCATCCTCGGCCTTGACGTATTTCTTATTAAAGTCATCTGCCTGGTCCCGATACAGCGCCTGTACCACGTTGGGAATTGTCGAGGCATCCGTCCGGGCGTAGCTGAATGAGCCGGCGATAATGTCATCAGTACCTATCGTGAAGTCACTCGATTTGTTTTTCTTAACATCTAAGAAAATCTCCCCGCCCTGGTAATAAAGATAACCACCAAAAGTAAACAGCATGTGCCGGAGAGCCGTCTTGCCACTGTCCTTAGAATCAATTACGATATTGAGCGTGTGACGGGTAGCCGTTTCGCCGTTGTGCTTTGTTATTGTTTCATCGCAGTACGCACCAACGGTAACAAAAGAGGCGGAGTTGATATTCCCTGATGCTATTCCTGCTCCATATCTGGAACTGGTCAGGAAATCATAGATGCACCATGCTGGATTGGTGGAATACTCTGTCACGCTGGTTGAGAGATTCACTACCTTTAACCCCTCAACAATAGCCGTAACGTCTGGTATTTTTTGCCTTATAACCCCATCTATATTGTCTACATGAAGACCGGCGTAAGCCGTATAGCGAAACGTGGGCGGCTCGGCGCTTTCATATTTAATCGACAATGTTGGCGGTGCATGCTGGCTTTCTTTGGAAAAAAACCGGAACCTCTGCTTGCTGGGGAAACCACCCGTTACGGCAGGATGCCCCTGGAGAACAAACGAGAGAGTTGTGCCAGCTCCATAGGCCGCTCTCAAGGCAGTCATCCCAGCCGCGTTTAGATCGGAAGCCCCATAATTGTGATTCGGGCTGATGCTCCCACTTGAATATTGAATTGTACCAGCAGGGCCGTCTGTGCGATTTATCAGGGCTTCATCCCACACCTCACTATCCGTCCCATAGCCGCGCAGAACCATAGGGACAGATCCCTCATAATTTGATAATAGTATTTGCGCTTCTGTTATTGTATAGCCTGCCGGTATGTCAGATAAATTAAATCTCAAATAAGTAAGCGAGTAAGCCCCGCCGGCAATCTCCAGAATGTCAGTATTGAAGTTTGTTGATGGCTCTGTCATCCTGGTAAAACAATCAGCCTCACAGATGGCCGAAATCATCCCGCTCGAAAAACGGGAGTCTCCCAATTGCGTACTTGTTCCCAAATAAGTAACAGCATCGGAATTGTTTACCTCATCAATGGGCCAGCCCTCTATTTCAACACCCCGAATAGCCTGGACTTCTCCTTCACAAAACGCAACCGCATAGTCATAATCACTGTCAAGAACAAAGGCCGTAGCAAGTGACCGCTCCCTGAATATCGCATGTCCGGAAACCCGCTGGGTTCCATAAACAATCGGTACGGGGAATTCTGGAGCAAGCTTGTATTCATCCTCGCGCACCGCCGTTTCCGGGCTGGGCTGTATAGGCCTGCGGGTTTTAAACATTGACCCCACAAAAGAAAACACCATTCCCGCAACGCCGAGTACTTGACCAAGTCCAATTGCCTCTGGTCCCGTTCTTGATAACGCCCCTTGCCCTTTGCCACCTGTGAGAAAACCACCCATCAGTTATTACTCCTCATCGCTGTCGCTCCGGCAACCCTACAAAACCACCGAAAGAATCCCAATTGTCATAGGTGTTTATACAATACCCTGCCGTCTTAGCGCATCCGCGCTTGATCTTATACTGATCCCCGGCAGTTGGCGCATCGCTGAACGGATTTATGGTAGTAACCACGCCCGTGCTGCTTACGCTTGTCGTTATTATTTGCGCCTCTCCTGACAAATCACCACTTGTAAATGTCAGTGTTCCGTATCTCCAGTAGTCATCGGCTTCGCTTCTCGCCGCATCTACCATCGTTGTCGTTGAGCCACCAGAATCCGCTGTCTGTGATGTCAACTCGCCCGTATCAGCGCCGCACTCAGTTTCCCCGAACCTCCAAGGGCAAAGCACATCGAATAGCCTGCGCGGAGCTTTTCTTTCCAGCGCAACCATCGGAGATAAAACCTGCACCACAAACACGGACTCGTTGATGTCTATCGCGGCCATATCGCCAGACCACATAGTAACTGCGTAAGAGGAAGAAGACAGTAGATTAGAGAATACTTTTTTCAGCGTCAGCACCCGCCCCTGCCATTCCTCTTCCGCGAGATACACCGAGAACGTGAGGTCGGCATTGTCAAAAGTCATCCTCACCCGGTCAACTTCGCCGGTAATCGAGGTGCGGATACCGTCATAAGCAAAGGGCCACGCCGTGTATGTCTGACCACCAGTAGGGAACACAATGTCGGCAGCGGCATCACAGAAGTATTTAGTACCGCTATCCAACGCAATCTCACAGAGCGTTATCGGTACGTTACCTTCTGCCTGTGCGGTTGCCAAAGTGGTTGCATTAATGGGTTTTGACATTAGATCACCTCCACCAACTCAACTACACACGCCCATATCCCGTTTGATACAGCTTGCATCTTGAAGTTGTCCGCCGCGAACCTGACCGTGTATTGTTTAAACGCTTCCAGACTTGCGTTTGCGCTTTCAGCCGAAAGAGACTCCCCAATATCCAGCGTAAGCGTTCCGGCGGCGGCAGTGCCTACTCCATATATCCCATCATTACTCTGACCGCTACCAGCTATCCAAGCGCCGTGCGAAGCGTCAAACCCCTGCGTGACAAAACTGTTTCCGCTATCGGTTATCGTGTCGGGGTTGTCGTTGGTACAGGCCAACGCGGAACCCTTAATGGCTTCGCCGTAGTTACAGAAATTGAACGTGTCATACGCCCCGCTACGGGCTTTCTGAAACTCCTTAATTGCCTGTATGGTTGCTTCCTCGCGGGCGGCGAACGGCAACGAAAACAGATGGCGCGGACTCGACCACTTGCTTCTCCGCTGCTCCTTGCCGGACTCGAAGCGAGTAATTACCGTGTTGTACTTTGGCCCAAACGAAACCTTAAAGCTGGGCCTCCATGTCGTATCCCAATCAGCCATCAGTCCATCCCAAATCTTTGATCGTCAGCAGCGCGACCCATTGGGGTAACCGGGTCAATACCGGACTCATCAAACCCAGGCAACGTACTGAATATACCTCTCGTTACATCGAAGAGGCTCTGCCCGGCCATCTGTGCCACCGCAGAAAAGTAGCTTGACAATATATCGTTCATCATGTTCTTAAAGAAATCGCCGAAGCGTGCAGTTCCGCTCATCATGTTTTCCATCGTACTCAACCAACTGTCTTGCAGGTTCTGCCCGAAAGACATAAACCGCTGCTCTGAGGCCGATAGTCCACCCTCGCCTTCGGGAGCATATTTAAAAATGCCACTAACATCGGCGGTCATGGAATCAATCATTTCCTGTTCTCTTTGCCACGCTCTTTTGCGCTCAAAGTATCCATAAGTATCCGGATCTCTAAAAGTCGTTTTTGGTTTAGCCATGATAAAACCCCTACCACCACCAGCAGCTTTTTGGGGAATGTTAGCAGCATCACCATAATCAATTGTGCGCACTGTCCCACCAAGCGTTTCTGCCTGTTGCGTCAGCCTACTTCCCTCTTCACGCAGGGCCATGTTTTCCGCAAATGTTACCTCCTTTTGCTTTGCCCTTTGTTCCAATGTATTTATCTTTTTACGCAACTTGCCCACTTGTTGTATCTTCCACCCTTTTTTTTGCATTCCCTCTATTTTTCTCTCAGACTCTCTCCTTGCTAACCCCGCCGCCTCATACATTGCCCCCGCCTCGCCAAACCGCCCCCCCATAACGAGCAAGTTAAATTTTGCACCAGCCTTCATCTGGCCTATATACTGAGACATCCTTTCAATAAGTATCCCCAAAGCAGTAGACAATGACGCTACTTGAACCCCTATTGTTATAAAGGTTCCTTGTGCGCTCCAGCGATCCATTGCTTTAATAATATCATCAAGCCCCCCTTTCATATACTCAAACAACCCACCCTCCATGATTTCCTTGCGGGCCAAGAACCAACGATCAGCCAACATCCCAACCATGCCCGTCCAAGTGGTTGTCATGTCCTTTGCCAAATCGCGGAACTTACTACCCTGTTCATTCCACGCCGCCAGCAGCTTCTCTTTTGTTTCATCAACTGAGTAGCTTACGCCAGCCTTAAATCCGAGCATGGCATTAATGCCTTTTTCACGAAACAGATCAGCCGCAGCCGCGCCAGAACTGAAGAACCTTACAATCTGTGCCGTGGTTTCCTGCATGGTTATACCGAGATTCTGACCATATGCAGAAAGATCAGCGATGATTGGGAGCCATTTTTTAATCTCTGGCACACCACCACTCACTACAGCCGACAGCGTAACTGACGCACTGGCGAGTTCTTCAAACTTAGGGCTGACCGTGCGGGCGTACTTGCTCATGTACCTAAGAAGCTCATTGGCCTTTTCCATTGAGCCGAGGGTTTTGTTAAGCACAACCCCATAGCGCTCCATCTTGTTAGCAGCGTCAACCAATGGAGTAAGCACCTTCTTCAACGCATAGCCCATAGCCACTACGGCGGCAGTAACCATTGCAAACTGCCGTACCGCAGACCCCATGAAACGCCTGGCACGTTGGGCGAACTTCTTCGTCAGATTTTCAGATCGCTTTAATCCGTCCGCAAACTTCTTGCCCTTTAGGCCCAGAGTTATAAACAATTCTCCAACTGGTCTTGCCATTTAGCTTCTCATTTCCCGTAAGCTCTGCCGTGATTGCGAGGACGATTTCATCTCTGCGGCCTCTATCTTGGAAAAGGCTTGCCACTCAGTCAATTGCTTGCTGGTAATGCTTCTTAACATCTCATCCACGTTCACATAGCCGAGTTCTTTGGCGAGGGAATAACAAAACCTTCGCTCACCGCTCATCATTTTTTTTCGGCACTCTCCAACGCTTCCTCGCCCATACCGGACAATTCAAAGGCAACAACAGCCAGGGTTTCCAGCGCAGCCGCGTTCTTCTCCTGCAAGGCTGGCAAGTCTGACATCTTGAATATCGGTTTCGATGTTTCAGGGTCACAAGCGCACACAATCACCGAGAGGTGCGACAGCTTGTTGCCGTCAATATCAGTTTCCTTGCCACGCTGTACCCGCGATGCCTCAACACACGCTACCCGCTGCGCTCCGGACATCGCCCGCATGAGAATCTTCTTGTCCTTCCACTGCTTTACCTTGACTATTCGCTCATCAAGATCGTTCATCGCGAGTATATCATCGCGTAGAGACATTATGCCCTCCTGGGTTAATTATGCTGATGTGGCCCTTGTGGCTGTAGTGGTACACATGAATATTGCCGTAGTAAGTGACTCATCGCCCACTGCACCGGAAATAGGCGAGTAGTCCATTAATAGTCCGCTCAACTGGTATTCAGGATTCGTGGCTGCAATAGCGGAAGATGTGGGCCTCACCAAAATCGTAACTGCCACCCCGGCGTTCCAGATAGCATACAACGTGGCATCCGTGGCGTTGGTTGCGGCTGCGATGAAGTCTTGCTGAAACTCAAAAGTTACTTCGTTGTTTTGCAGACCGGCCATATACGAGTGTGCCGTATCATTCAAGGCGGTGTCATCAATCTGATCTTTCCGCAAGTCAATGCTGTAAGACTTGACGCGAGCGGTCAGAATAACGTCATTGATCACCACCGAGCCGGTGTTAATATATCCTGTAGCCATTTCTCTCTCCTTTTTATTGAATACCAACAACGCAATAAACAGTCAGGCTGGGATCGGTCCCGGAAACAGTCCAATCCACGCGCCAGTAATCATCACCTATAGCTCCCGCAACGGGGGTTGCCCACTGCGCCCCTACCGCTGTGACGGCGGTAAATCCTATCCTCTCGGTTTTACCCGCCATATTTGCAGCGGTATCTGAATACACCTTCACCGTTATGGTGGGTGTACTCGTACCGGAAATAGCTGTGCAGTGAAGTGCGGCATACAGGTATTGCGTAGACCCCACCGCTCCAAGTTGAGCCGCCGTACCATTCCCGCTTGAGGTCTTCGCTCCTGTTCCCATCACTGTTCCGCGCATGATTTGTGTTGCGCTGGAGTAAGCGGCCATCGAGATAGGAGCCATCTCACCAACCGCAGCCCCTAAGTTGTAATCGAAGAGTGTGCTTTTTGAAGAGTACGCAATGTCGGTTTCATCAGAATCCTCTGGCATGACGGTAAGCACCTTGCCCACAGTTCCCCAATGGGAATTAATAATCCCCTCATTGGTAGCCGCTCCATAATTAGCAAAACCGCTTGCCGTGAGACTGAACGAGCGGATACCTGGCACATAGCTATGGGCCGAATCACCAAACGAGGTATCATCCAGGCTGTCTCGACTGAGAGTAAATGCCATCTCCCGCCAATCGGCTGAGAAGTCATAGCCATCCCACAGGATTTTTGAATCTTTCAGAAAATGAGTAGCCATTAGACCCTCGTATATTTGAAGTCAAATTCCAAGATTACTTGCAACTGTTTCCCCGTAGGGTCATATCCGCCGTTCGTTTCCTGCACAAAAAAACTCCTGCCGACAGCCACTCCACCACCACCACCCATCGTACCGGAGAAGTTCTGCAACACGGCCCTGATGACATCAGCCGCAGCCTTCGCATCGTTGTAATGTTCATCAAACACCGATACCTGATACAATGCCGACACTTCAGAAGCATCGCCACTGAGGGCGTGTTCCGTTATTTCCGAAACGAGAGTATAAACGGCATACGGTGTCTCTTTCTCGGCCGGTGCTATAACCAGGAATATCCTTCTCCCCAGTAACGCCGTCACCGCCGCCGTGCTTGTCAATTGATTCTTAATTGCCCGATCTATTTTCATCGCACACTCTTCCTTCCAAAGCCACCCCTGCTACTTTTAAGTCCACCTCTCATACCGGCAGTACGCCCATATGGTTTCGGCGTTAATCTCCTTATCGCCGCTCTCAGATAACTTTCAGCAAACGCCAACCTCCTGAATGCCCTGAACGCTGGCCGAAAGAACGGATGCGCCGGGACGTTGGCCCCACCCTTGTACCAACCACTCGCGGCATGACCATACTCAACATTATGCGCGTGTGGAGCGCCTTTTTTGGGGTTTCTGTTTATCGCAACGAACGCCATTGGTTCAAGCGACTTCTGCTCTTTGAACACATGACCTACGATATTTTTCCTCAATATTCCAGTTATACTCTTGACGTTGGATCGCGCCCTGTCCCTCAATAAGTGGGCATCCTTTTTCATCGCCGCGAGAAGTCCTGGGTCATCCAGTACCTCCGCTCCCAAGTTTCGCAACCTCGCTTGCAGTTCCTTCAGCCCCTCAAACTCCACAAGTTCCTGTGCCATTACCTACGCTCCTTGCACATTAGCTCCAGGTACTTGTGTCTCTCATCGGGGTCTATCACCGCCACGATGTCAAACTCATCGCCTTCATACGTCAGCTGCCAACCGTGGGAAACGTCCGTGCGATAGTGGATATATATCCTGAAGTCTACTCCGGTTTCCTCCCGCATGGACGCATAGTATTCGTTGCCCCGCAGAGGCATGACATTCGCCCATATCGTAGCAACGTCAGTCCAGGTTATATCGTCAGCGCCGTAATCACCGATTGCTACAACTAGCTTCTGAAGCGTAACCCGCTGCCTGAGTTTGCCGAGTCTCATTACCAAATCCTGTAGCTATCGAGTAGCGCCCTGGACAGCGGCATAATCGAGTGAAACAAACTGTTGCCCACAAGGTAGTCTTCCCGGTTCTCATAGTAGTTCGCAATCTCTATCAGAACGGCATGGCGTATTTCCTGCGGCACGGCACTCGCCGTATCGCCATAACCGCACTTCGCAATAACCTTTATAGGTAGCTTTGGTTCCAATTGCGAACTGGGCCAATTATACCCGTAAACAAGAACGACCCGTGGGACAAAGCTATCAATATCATCGGCATAGTAGTTGCTCGAAAACGTATTGCCGTATGCTGAAGAATCCCCAGCCTCAGTGTAGGTGATAGAGGTAGTGGACTGCAACGGGCCGAGTGGTATTTCCATATCATCGCAAGGCCACGCGTCCCAGTAGAAGTTCCATGTTTGAGTCAGCAGGGAACGCCTCAGGTACAGTTCCACTTTTCTCCGCGCCATCGTAATTAAAACCGACACATAATCAGCATCGGCTATCGTAGCATCTTTCTCAACGATACTCACCCCAAAAGCACAGGTGGCCGTACCAACTGTTGCCACTACCCTGACCCACTGTGAACTCCCCGTGTATTCCTTTTCCTGAATAGCGTTGTCATTGGCCTCGGTTACTTGGGTGAACGCCCCGGAGGACACATCGGTATAAGTGGAGTCGTCATCCGATTCTTGTATCTTCACATCCACAGTACCGCTCGACCCGTTGGTGCCGGAATCGAGAACCACCAGAACCAGAGAGCCAGACACATCAATGCCCGTTCCCTCCAGAGAATAACTCGCGGCTACCGCATGATCCCCTGGCACGATAGACTGCTGCGGCGTGAGGCTGGCAGCAAACGTGGTGCTATCGAGTCTCAGGTGCGCCTTGACCTCTGCGACCGTTACAGGCTCCACAGTGGGGGCAGTGGCTATCTTCCTTGCCGTGCTTGTAATCATAGGGCCGTTTTCCTTTCGCCCGTTTCATCATGGCGTTTTCTGGATGCTCAAGCATCGCCGCTTCCAACCAATCAAGTATTTTTGTCAGTTTGCTCATTCTTTTATCCTCTCCCGCGCAGGAGAAGTTAGTTAGTTGGAAAACCTATCAATCGTCTTGCCCTGATCGTTCATAACAAAAACTTCATACTCTCCAGTAAGCACCACCTGAAACGGCCCAATCGGAGAGCCTTCAAGGCTCCTGGCCATATACATGTAGAGGAGTGTAACAGCAAACCTGTCCTGGCACTCCTCGTTATCGGTAATTGGACCGCCCATGCGAATGCCGAGGCGATCCTTGACGAAGTTTTGCATGGCTCCTTCGTTTTCCATCTCCCAAAATTCCTTGCGGTATCTCTGACACTCAAAAGTGTCTTCATGGAACGGGCTGCTATCGTTCAGTCGCAAAGGCTTGATCTTGATAATCATATCTTTCTACCTTCCTGTCTGTCTCCTGCGCGGGAGAGCATTTAGGTGACGGTTAGAACGCCCGCCGCCGCTTCGGATTATTTTAAGACCTTCTCTGCGCCATCAGAACGTAATCAACCTCGACTATCGCCTCGGTAGAACCGGCGGTAATCGTTGAGCCAACATACCATGTCAGCGGATCTGTTACCGTGACGGCGGTGGCGTGTTTCGCTACCTGCACACCGTCAATCGAGAAGATTGCCGTACCTTCGGCATCCAACACTATCTCCAGGATATAGTCAGTACCAAGTACCAAATCTCTGCCGCTGTCCGTACTCTGCGGAGTCCCGTTAGCCGCCACAGACGAGCAGTAAATATTGTCCGAGGTTTCCGCCCGCACAGTGAACATCACGGCATCGTCAGCCTGTGAGTCAATCGTACCGCTTGCCATCGAGCCGTCAGTAAACGGTAAAGTTCCCGATCCCTCATCCTTGCTGTCTGTCACACCTGCACAGAGAAACAGGTTAGCATCGGAGGTGGAAGACTTCAGCTTGCACTGAAAGATTAACTCATTCTCAGCTTCCCACACCAACTCACCAGTGACACAATTCCTCTGGTCGGGGGTAGTGCTTGAACTGAGCTTGTACCATCCATTCGTTGCCACGCCAACCGCAGCCGAGCCGGTTTCCTCACCAGTAGCAACATCGTTGGTTTCATCCCCGGCGGGATTGAGAAAGTCGTTCTTGTAGTATATAGGAGCCATCACCTGTACGATCTCGTGGGTAACCGAGTCGTAAAATACCTGATGACGAGTTCCCTTGTAGTTGTATTTGCATTTAATGCTTGCCATGTCCATCTCCTACCCCGAAGGGTACCGGGGCCGAAGCCCCGGTTAGAGGTTATCAATCAGGGTGTTCCTCAAATTCGATAATGATAGTGGCATCAGTAGCACCCGCTAAAGAGGCTACCAAAAACGTGTACTTGATACCCGGTGCCAAGATTCTATGCCCAAACAGTTGAGCAAATCCACCCGCCCTGTTCGTGCTCCCGATCAGCCTCTTGTACTTGATCGTCCCGGTATTGCCAGAGCGGGGATTGGCAAGGGCAATAGCTGTGGAGGTTTTGCTTGACCCAAAATCGTCATTCATTATTGTTATGGTGTCTGTAGCCGCGCCAACAGTTATCCCACTCTTAATTATGAAATAGCTCTTCGCGTCAACATCGACCAACCACGATACATGCAATCGCACACCGGTGTCAGGTGTGATCATGCAAATCGCAGTAGTATCCGTAGCTGCAGGTAATGAGCTGTCTGAGAACGCCGTAAACATCTCGCCAGCGTGTAACGCACGTTCCTCGACAAAAGAGACGGTCATTGCGCCCGTATGCGGGTCTGAGGCAATGGGCGAATCGTACGTCAATGCAATCTTCACCTGATCGCCTACGGCTACATTGCTCTCGAAAGTCAATCCAAGATCATCAATGACGTTTCGGGTAGCCTCGTTTTTCCACACCGTATGGGTACTGGCCGAATCAACACCATAAGCCCGCTTGTCCAGCCAGATATAGAGAACCGTATCAGTTGACCCAGCGTTTATCGGGTTTACCGTGCTATTGGAAACCGAAGCAGCCACGCCTACCGAATCAACCCTTATCCAGTAGACAGTTTCACCTGTCAGATTGGCAAGGCTGTCTGTTGGGAAATACACACTATCAATTCCATCGGTCATGTTGGGTGAAAACGCATGGACGTTCAGTGTACTTGAGCGCCCCCAAACGGAAGACGATGCGGGTATCAGCCCACTAAGCCCGTTCTCAATGGCACTGACTCTCGGCTGCAGGATAGGAAAGGTCTGCGGCACTGGAGCCGTGTTCTGTGCAAACGCAAACACCGGAAACAGTAGCAAAGGAAGATATTTGAATAATCTCATTTTATCCCCCTACGTCCGCCGCTGGGCCATTAAAACATAGTCAATGTCGATGAACGCCGCAGTAGAGCCGGTAGTAATCAACCCACCAACAAACCAGGTCAGCGGATCGGTGGCCGTAACCGCACTTGTATGGCTGGCAACCTGCGCTCCGTTGATTGCGTAGACGGCATCACCATCAGCATTCAGCACAATCTCCAGAATGTAGTCCGTGTCAAGCGTCAGGTCTAACCCGGTATCCGTAGTTTGCGGAGTTCCCGCAGCGGAAACGGAAACAGCATAGATGTTATCTGAGGTTTCGGCTCTTACGCCGAATCCTACGGCATCATCGGCCCAGGCATCGACAGAACCAGAAGCATGAGAGGCATCCTTAAAAGGCAGTTTCCCGGTGGCTTCGTTCTTCGCGTCACTCACCCCGGCAAACATCAGTAACCCGGCATCGGAAGTGGTGGTGTTGAGCTTCATTTGCCAAAGTATCTCATTCTCCGCCTCCCAGACCAGTTCTCCACTCATCCCGGTGCGCTTGTCAGCCGCCGTACCAGTATCAATCAGCGTGTGGCCGTTCGTGGCTACCGTGACATCAATGGCGTTGGAGGTTCCTTCGGTGTGTTCGGCCACATCATTCGTGGCATCATTCGCCGGATTCAGAAAGTCGTTTTTGTAATATATTGGAGCATTACAATGTACGATCTCATATGAACTCGTATCGTAGAACACCTGGAACCCGGTGTTCTTGTAATTATATATGCACTTAATAGCCATTTGTTACTCCCGGCCCCGAAGGGCCGCGAGGGAGGTTAGCCCTCCCCCGCGAGAGTTATCAGTTAGTCAATCGCCGTCATCGGAACATCACCGGCATAACGTGGATTGGTCAGAAAGATCGCAACAGAAATCAGATCGGTGTTGGAGCCAGGGGTTGTTCCCCCAACCACAAATCGACTGTTGGCACCGGAACTGGCAGAGGCTATATCAGCCGCGTCAATCTCGATGACGTAGGTGGTGTTGGCAACAGAAGCCGCCACACCGCCAGAACCAACCGCAGTCAGCGCACCGAGTACATCAGTGGCTTCGCCGCCGAGGACACCAGTTTTGTACTTGAAAGCCATCGGCGTATCGGTGGTTGGTGTGTTATCATCGCAATACTCTACGGTGATAGTCGAAGTTCCACCAGCCCACGCACCCATCTGAACAATCACGGTAGCGTGAGTATAGTTCGCCATATTGACAACATCGGTTTCCCACGCGGAGCCGGTGGTGTCAATAGGGGCGAGGCCGCAAACATATTTGCAGCTTTCACTGAGAAATCCTTTCGCCTTACTCATCGTATTATCTCCATCGGATTAGTGGTTACTCGCGCACTGCGAGATCAATGAACGGGCTGACAGTCTTGGTGCTTCCGCCCTTGAAGGGAGTGAGCGCACTGCCCCAACGAGGCTGACCGTCAAGTTCCATCACCCAGCGGAACGCCGTCTGGAGATAGTCGAACTTCAGGTGGATGGACATGTCGCTGTTGATTCCACCCTTTGTAGCAACAACATACTGGCTGAAATCGGCAAGAATAAGATCACCAGCGGTACCAACGGTCTGGCACTGCTCGATGGGCACAACCGGACGGCCATACAGCCTGTCATAGCCATCATCAGCAAGGCCGGTAGCAGGCAGATAGACAGGAACGCCGCCAGTACCAACCGCAATACTCATGGTCGTGAGTTGCGGTTCGCAATCCTGGTTGATCAGCCACACGGAGTTTTTACGACCTTTGGCATACAGCCTGGAACGCATGTTGATGATGTTCTCCGCCTGGATAGTCTTAGCAGCCTGACCTGTTTCCTTCGCCACTGCAACCAAACACGGGGAGTCCAAGATACCCAGGGGCATCCCTGCGCCATTACCGCGTATCAGCGCGTCCTGAATCTTGAAGTCGAACTCATCGGTGAACATGGTGTTAATGTCAGCTTCCAGGGAACGAATGGAGCGAAGCAGCTTGTCAGAGGCATAGTACAAGCCCACCAACTGCTGCGGCTCCAACCTGATGCGCTCGAACTTCGGGCGGGTTTCAGTCAACTGGTCCAGTTCGGCAATCCAGTACGCCTGCACTCCACCCATCCGCGAACCGTCTACACGGCTCGTTTCATCGATCTGGCTGATCTCAATGCTGTCCACATTGGGTTCCAGGGGAATTATTTGACACCTAGAGAGTACCGCACTGTTCTCGTAGGTGCGTTTCCAGAGTTCATTGCTGAACTTGGAGTCCAGAAGGAATCCGCCCTCGGAGGGCTGGCTGGTCTTGCTGCCAGTACCGATTGCGCGGGATTCAACCTCATGGACATGAAGCAACCGCTTGTCAACGGGCTTGCCGTTGGGAGTTGACGCTTCCATGATGGCCCGCGCCTGTTCGCCAAAACTGGCAAACGGTTTCTCGGCCTCAAGGTCGGCATTCACCTGGACGCGCTGTTGAGTGGCATCGGGGTCGGGTTTAATCGGCTCCGTTACAGGGGCGTGTAGACGGGCTTCCAGCTCGGCTGCTCTGGTGTCCGTCTTGATACGCGCTTCAACCAGTTCAATCTCGTCCATATGGGAATTGAGCTGCGCGTCTTCCGCATCCGTCAAATCCCGGTTTTCTTTCTTCGCCAGGGTGCGGAGAGCTTCTATCTTCGCCCACAGCTTTTTAATCTCATCCATTTCAACCGATCCTGTTCTTAAATTCTCGGTGTCGTGACTGTGTAAGTTTTGGGCGCGCCTTCGGGCGGTCCTCCGCTCCTGCACCCTCGTCTTCGGACTCAGGCGGTTTGTTCTCTTCCATTGACCGTAATGCTACGGTCACATCCGTATCTTCGTAAGCGGGGAAGGTCACCGGAGAAACATCGTACAATCTGACCTCTTCCAGTGTCCTCTCTGCCGGCTTATCCTTCGGGTATGCCCATTCCTCTTTTTCCACCGTAAAGGAGAAAGATTGCTGGGAAATGTCACCCCGCTCTATCAGCTCGATTAAGTCCCTGCCCAGTTGGGTGCCCGGCGGGTCGATCTCCATGTACAAGCCTTCCTTGTCCTCGCTTAGGGCGAGCGTACCGGCCTTCGTCCTTCCAAGTACCATATTGGGGTCGTGGTTAAACAGGGCTCTTACATCGTCTTCCTTGATTGCTTTCTTAAAAGCACCCTTTGAAATCTTCTCGCGGAATCCGCCGAGGTCACGGCTCCACGAATCGAACTTGGCGGCATGGCCTGTAATCTTCAATTTGCCTTCATCGCCCTCGATTCTTACTTCTTCAGCTATGAATCTTCGTTCTATCTTCATTTGTTACTCCTATCCTGGTAGCCCCATGCAATCACAAGACCTATGAAGCGGAGGGTGTTTAACGCCTTTTCTAAGCAACATCGGGCCATCCGCTCCTGCCGGTTCGTAATCGCCAGCCGGGAGAAACAATTGATTCCCGCGAATTACAGCACCTTCCAAGTCAACACAATAAGGACAACTCTTACTTTGGTTTCTCCAGAACAACCGCATCCCGGCACCGAAGATTACAGCGGCGCTTACCGCATTGAGCAGGGTGAAACTTTCATTCCGTGCTATCTTCTCAGCCCGCGTATCCGCCCACTCAACCGAGCGGCCACCAACGGCGGCAGCAGCGGCCTCATCGCTTTTGCTTTCCTTGACCAGTTCGTTCAGTTGCCCCCGGCTGCTGTAAATATACTCCGCAGCGAAGTCATCAAGATACTCACTCACAAGCGCATCCATGTCACCCGGCTCCGAACCAACCTCACCAGCAACATAATCCCTCGTCAGTTCCGTATAGGTCGTTGCAACCGGCCCCATCTCGGCGCGGATAAACTCTGGCAACTCATCGTAAAATGACTTCACAAACGCATCCCACTGATCACGCTTGCCGTGCAGGAGAAATCTGTCGGAAGCCCTGTGAACCGCGTTGGCATCCCTACTCACTATCTTCTCCGCAGCACGTTCAAACACCGGAGCGAAACGCTTAATCAGGCGGTTCCTCTGTAAAAACATCTGCGCCTTGCTATCGCGCTTCTCCGTCCGAGAGTTATCATCATCATCCGGCTCGGCAAGTATTTTCTTCGCCATCGACAGTGGAATCATGTTCATCGGCACAAAACGCTCGTCGCCACCCTCAACCGGGTTTTGCTCTTCCAGCGCCAGTATGTCATTCGGAGACATCGCGGCCATGTTAAACATCTTTGCGTAATACTCAGACCGGGCCTTTGAATTCCCTCGCAGCAACCCCGTCACGTTATGCCAAAAATAGAACCGCTTCCTGTCTTTCACTGGCAGCAATTGCATCCAACAAGCTTCCTCGATCCTCGTCAGCCAGGGCATTATCCCATCATCCACAAACTCTTTATTCTGTTCTTCAATGTTTGAGAAGGTTGCCCGCTCCATGCTTTTCAGCTTATGCAGGGGTAGGTGCAGCCACCTCGCCAAATCCTCCACCGAGAACCTGCGGCTTTCTATCATCTGTGCCGCTTCGGGCGGGATCGTCAACTGCTTATACTTCGACCCCTGCTCCAGAAAAATCAATTGGTGGCTCTTGCTTAAACTTGTGTAATTATCAGTAAATGTCTCTTTATACCTGTCATATGCCTTGTCACTCATTCCCCCATCGTACTCCACGATCCCACTGGCATTTGCTCCATTACTGAAAAACCTTGATGCGAACTCTTCCTGTGCCAGCCCCAGGCCAATGCTTTCCCTTGCCTTGTTCGCTATCGAATAGCCCATTATCCCATCATAGGCCAGCCCCGGAATGTGGAGTACCTGTTCACGGGTAAATTCAATTGGCACCCCATCCGGCCGGCGCACTTCATAGACCAGCAGGTTAGTTACCTTGTCCCGCCGTATCGTCAACTGGTCTGGAGGAATGGGCCATAGTTGAACAACATTACCAAACTGGTCATACGACTTCATCGCAACAAAGTTGCCCCAGCAGATAATGTGCGCCACGGCCATCTCCCAGAAGGCCATCTTCCCCATTTCAGGATTGGGAGAAAAATGAATCAATGGGTACAGTGCGTGATTTACTGCCTTTTCCTTCCCCTTATCCAGATTCTTCATCACAAAAAACGGCAACTTCCCAACCGTGCTGCTGATTAACCCCACCCCGTCCCAGAACGCTGCGTAATCCAATGCCGTTTCCTGATTTACTATCGCACCGGATTTTGTTGGCTGACCATAGCCAAACGTCTTGTACCAATGGTCATCCAACGGCCCCCGCCTGGGCCTGTCGCTTCTCGGTTCCATAACAGAAGAGAATATTCCCATATTTATTTCTCTTTCGCTTTACTCATGCGCAAGCCGAAGTAGGTGAGTAGCCCGCCGATAACCGCATAAGCAACCCACGGCTGATACTGATATAGCCCATAAAACATCCCGGCGAGGCCCACCAAAACAAGGCAATCGCCGAAATCAAATTCCTTA
>SDBS01002681.1_pt1 | contig 17728 bp, 13 predicted proteins | sample 2277091 | NCBI WGS metagenome assembly SDBS01 (sample SAMN10404972, study PRJNA504765) | marine sediment metagenome | isolation source: marine sediment core GS10_PC15, 163 cmbsf | place: Arctic Ocean: Southern Knipovich Ridge | collected 2010 | reverse complement strand
AACAGCAGGTGGTAATGGTTTCCCATCAGCACATACGCATATACATCGATATTGAACCGCTCGGAAAACTCTTGAACCAGGTCCAAAAAAAGGCAGCGATCCTTATCTGATAAAAATATATCCCGACGCCCATTACCCCGAGAAAGCACATGATACAACGCGCCGGAATACTCTATTCGCCATTGACGTGCCATGGTTAACTTACGTATAGGGCGCAGCAAAATATGTCAACAATAAAAGCACAAATCAAGGTTTGACCCCATTCCCCATTTGCCGCCGTCTCGGCAGCTGGCGGATTTGGCAGGCAAGTGAAATTTATAATTACATTATAGCATATTTAAAAGCAAAAAGGCGGCAAAAAATACTTCCAACTAATGTAATTCTAAATATGGTATTAATGCTGGATGAATTAAATAATTATTTGAACCAAACTTTTCAGCTAAATGTTTTATCTTTTTTGATTCTTCTAATTCATAATCAAAAATGTAATTATTAACTCCGGTTTCTCTTCCCAAAATTGACAAGTCAGATAAATGGTCAATGAACTGTTCAACCGTTTTATTTGATGAAGAAGGAACATCCGATTTAACCATATTTTCAATTATAGTTTCTTTATTTAGAATTTGATTCGATCCAAACAATTCATACATAAAATCTTCCATTTGTTTTATGGTGATACCATTTTCTACTAACATAGATTTAAAAACCCAATTTGAATATTCAGAATATCCATATTTTACATCATCTTCTTCAATTTTAGAATGTCCTTTTAAGACTGCTGATTCTTTACTTTTTATAAAAAAGTATATTATATCTCTTGGTCGTGTAATTATTCTATTAAATATATAGTCTTGTATTCCCATATCCTCGATTTTATCACAAATAAATTTATCCCATAAATCCTCCGGATAGACTTCTTGTTCACTTAAATTAACGACTCTCTCTTCAATTATCCTAAATAAAACTTCTGGTGTGTTAAGAAATAATTGTGTATGTTCGATTTTGTCCGGTTCTCTTGAATATTTAACAACGTATTTAAAAATATCACTTCTCAAAAATATTGTTAAATGAAATGAATACTTTTTTCCTCCATTATTTTCAGTAGTAAAATCTTTTACTATTCTATCAGTAACTCCAAGCAATCCCAAGATCCATCTACTTTGTATCTCTAATCTACTATCTTTTTTCCACGATTTATCAAGATTATCTATTAAAACGACAATCTTTCTATTATCTTCAAACATAGTGATAAGTTTGTTTCTAATCTTACCTAAAATTTCTGAGTGTAAAATTTCTGAAACACGCACTTTGAATGCTTTTATGGTATCATCAAATTTCTTAAATGAGACATTTTGTAGTTGCTGTTCTAGTCTTATCGAAATATCTTCTATAAAAATATCATCGTTTTCTTCTATAAAATCAACAAAGTTAAATTCAGCATCAGAGACCAAGTATGGTGGTTTTTTTAGAATTTTTTTATATACTGATAAAGCAAGTTCAGTATAGATTAAAAACTTCCAAGTAGTTTCAATCAAATAACTTCTTTCAAAACGCTCTGGGATATTTTCTAATAAGTATATTAAACCCTCTAACTCAAAAGTTATGGGTTTAATTACGCACACGTGATTCTTTTTGCTTTGTTCTAGTTCATTTCTCACATGGTATAGTGCTGCAGTTTTCCCAACACCTTTTCTTCCTACTACAATATTAATGCTTTTCCCTACAAAATCAAGAATGGTTTTTGTTTCTACATAATATTGGTCAATTTGATCCTCTTCGTGTTCAGCCAAAAATTCTCCAAAATAAATTTTCTGTAATTCTGAACGTTTCTTTTGAGTAACTATATACCTCTTTTTTTTATTAACTAAATCAAAATACTCATCTTTTAATGACTTAATAAATTTTGATATAATTTGATTACATTCTTTAATCGATGAATATTTTTCAAGAAGATCCACACAATCTATAGGCACATCATATGGCTTTTCTGATACCATCAAAACTCTTAACCCTAATCCATGAGCAATACCCGAAATTAGTGAACATTTAGAATTTTGAGTTTCATACCCCGATCTGCTCGTAGATGAAAATTCTGCCACTAATGATGGGATTGTTAAAAGCCTCTCAAGATACCACCCAAATGGTTGCACTTTATTTTCAACTGCATCATCCAATATAAATTCAACATTACTCTTTTTTAGATTGCTATGAATAGTTTGGCTGTAATTAGTATCAATTTGTGCTTTTAGGTAAAACAACGGCTCTCTAAAATTCTGATTGGTAACCGCCTTTAATGAATCATTCAAAAAATTATATGTGGATTCGTATGGCTGGTCTTCAAAAAACGAATTAATAATTTGATTTGAATTGGAATATGGTGAATAGCCTACACTTATTAGCATAGACAACTCTTTAAACTTTTTCATTGAATCAATATGAGATGTATCGAAAAGCAACCAAATTGGTTTTTCTTTTGCTATTGCAAAACCTAATTCAAATAGAACATTATCATTAAGTCCAGTTAAGTCTGCACAAAAATAATCTGACTTATCGATGGTTTCTAATATCGGATCGATTATAAATTTACCATCTATCTTCAGATCATTCCAAGATACTAAATTAGTTGTCTTGGTATTATTGATTTTCATTATCGCTTCTTCAATAAATTCTCCACAATGGCTTGGTTCAGAACTATAGGCAAAAAATCCCTGTTTCATTATAAACTCCCTAAATAAACAATTTCAATTCTTCTTATTATAAAAAACATTGGAGAGAATCAAAGGGATGTAATCCCCCTTAAGTTTAAAGAAAGCGCTATAATCTAGTTCATATCATAACTAAATGACAAGTCAATCAATCTAACTATCTATATAATATCCAATTTCATTATACAAAAGAGCAGATTCAAGCTGAGCCATGTCCAAGCATAAAATTTTCGAGTACGGACTACTTGCCATAGTGCACGGTTAGCTGAGGCCGGGTTTGGTTGGAGAATGAAAATGATAGTGTGCATTTTTTGGTTAAAATACCGCTATAAATATGTTGCGGTCAACAATTAAATTAAAAATATAAGATACTTGATCGTAAAAATGCTTATTCTGAGACATGTATGGGCAATAATATTTTCTCCCATTTAAATTAAAATTAAAGCCTTCCGAGGTGATGACTTTGAGAATTTTGTTATCAGCCGATAATTTTAAATCGACCCATACCACCGCCAGGGAATAGTTTTCTGCTGTTATGCAAAACCCTTTGGTTTGAATTCAGACAGCTGGCTTCCATTTTTTATATAATCTTTATTTTCTGGTTTTTTGTTTCAGAAACTATTTTTTCAACCAGCTCATCCCATTTTGAAAAGCCGATGGCCTTTAAATCCGTCCAGATGATACTTTCGACTTCAATACCCATGCGGGAAATAGGGAATGTATATCAGATTATAATTTGTTGCTTTCCAGCAGTTCATACCTGTTCGTTTTTGCTATTTTTTCTCCCTTCTAATAGGGGATGTTCGTGCAGAACGTTCATAACTCTAAATTGATGTCATCTATATCCTGCTTTCCCGCTGCTGATATCATTCGCGTAACGCAAGAGTTCGTAACACCAAGATATCTCGCAACATCAGCCCCGGAATAACCGAGTTCCCTGACACCGATTAACGACATAGCCGGTGAGAGTTTTGCGCATACTAGAGGCTAAAGGCAAATTCTTTGTCTTACAAAGGATATGGAAATGATTCGGCATCAAAACCTAGGCATAGATTTCCATCGCTCGATCCCGAGCTAGTGCTGACAGGCGGTCTATAAAATCGTTGCGATCTATATCACTCAAAAAAATTTTTCTTTTCTCAATACCCCGACCCATTACATGATGCAACACTCCAGGGGCATCTAATCTTCCTAATCTTGGCATAAACTGTAATTCTCATATCGAAAAGTAAACATCAAACATTTTCTGCACGAACGTCCCCTATTACGCACGTCCCCTATTACGCAAATCAAGGTTTGACCCCATTCCCCAACCATTAATTTTATGCTCGAAACCTTCATATGATTAAGTTGAAATGCTAATTTGTTCCGGTTTGCCTTTGATTTAGTATAGAATAGCAAGGCAAATATGTCGAAATTTCAAACTGTTAACTCAAAAAATGAAAAAGGGAACTACATTTTTTTAAATAAAACGATCCTGAACTTAATTTTTTTGTTGCAATTGTTCATAAAATGCATTATATTGAAATTAATTTAATAAACAGTTAAAAATGGAGGACAAATGGAATCACCGAATTACGAAACACTTGAGGACATCGCTCAGCCTGTCGCTGAACATCTTGTTCCGGAGATTGAACGAGCAGTTGAGGTCTGCGTAAAGTCTTATCGGGATGATGAATTTAATGACATGTGGATTTTTGGTACTCACCTGTGGAAAAACACCTGGAATCGCTTCGAGGCATTGGCCAGCTTTGAAGATTGCCCTTTTGAAGTGTATGGGAAGGGTAATGAATACAAGCTGAAAATCGGTCCGTTCGTAGTTCGCCATCATCGCATCGATACGGAAACGCGACTCCCGAAAGCTGCAAAGGCTGCCAAATCCGCTGCAAAAGCAATTCAAAGGTCATTATTCGGCGGTAAATGGGACATCTCTGTAGAAAAAGACAACATCGTTATAGCCATCGATGCCGATGCTAAAAATGGGCTCAAAGAAATCTTTATCGGAGAACTCATGCCGCACTCATTAGAATCCAAGAAATACCGGTGGGTCAAAAAAGTTCCGGTATACCTTGCCGAAGGTGCCAAACGCTCAACTGCAGATCTTATCCAGATTGTTGATATGCCTGGCTTCACCCAATACGCACCTGAAGAGGAAATTCCCGAAGTTCAGATAGGTTTGGATAAATCAAAAGTCAACCCAAAGGGTTTAGAAAGTGAAGGTGACAAATGACCATAAGTAAAGGTAATTCGCCACAATTTGCTTTAGACAGACTTGATCCCAACAGGATCACATTTGCAAGAGAGCTAAGAGGACAGACCAAGAAAGAACTGGCAGAAAATATCAATAAAACGCCGAGTGCAATATCCCAAATCGAGAGAGGGCTTATAAGTCCAGATCTGGAAACATTCGTCAGTATTTCATTCGCATTGCAGGTACCACCTTCATTTTTCATTGACAGTCCAACTCCCTCAAAACCGATTGATCTTGCATCGTGCCATTTCCGGTCACTGAGATCCACGTCACTAGCAATGAGGCGTCAGAGCACCAGAAAAGGCGACCTGTTTATAAGTTTCATGGAAATTCTCGAATCAAAAGGGATTCTTTTCCCGCCCGAACAAATTTCCGATTTCCATGCATCAACAGAATACGATGACGAAATCGAAAAGGCTGCATATAAGCTTCGCAGACACTGGAATATGAACTTGGGGCCTATTCCGAACATCGTAAAGCTGGTTGAGAGCAAGGGTATCATGGTTTTGCCACTGCCCGATCCAATCCACAAGGTTGATGCGTATTCGACCTGGCGTGGAAAGCAGCCTTGCATGCTTGTGTCATACAAAAAGACAGCAAGCCGAGTTAGGTTTGATGTCAGTCACGAACTTGGTCATCTTGTATTGCACGAAGATGCAGCAGCAGGCGATGCAAAGGCAGAGCGACAAGCAAACAGGTTTGCCGGCGCATTCCTTGCTCCCAGAGATAGTTTCCTTGAGGAATGCCCTCGAAGGTGGAGTTTCACAGCTTTCAAACGACTCAAAGATCGGTGGAAAATGTCCATCCAGGCATTACTATACCGCGCTAAAGAACTTGGCTGCATCTCAACATCAACCCATCGTAGGGCGATGATCCAGCTTGCCAAGGGCGGCATGCGCAAAAATGAAGGGGACGAATGGGAGAAAGAAAAACCAGTTCTTGTCACCCAAGCCCTTGAACTATTAAATGATCAAGTGACTCTTGATGAACTTGCAGAAGAACTGTCTATATATCCACAGAAGCTTAAAGATATGCTCAGCCAGTGCGTTCCCATGGAAACGCTTAACAAAATCGACAGGAAGAAGGATAACGATTACGCTAAAATCGTTAAATTACGGCGAACTTAAGTAAACTATCCCCGCCTTAAAGGGCGGAGCATTGGAACAATTCCAGCTGTTGAGGCGTTTTTTCCTTATGCTTATGGTATTCGACATATTTTTTGATAATATCTTTGGTTACCTCATCCCCGCCTTGAAAGGAGGGGTATTCACACCATGATTTTCATAAATATTCTTAGAAAAGTTTTATTGAATTCCCTGTCTTCTTCATATACCCTGCGGATTAATACGGAAAAATTACGTTTTTATTCGGAAAATTTTAGAAACGATGTATTCAAAAAATTGTTAAGTACCTAGAATTTATGATAATATCAACCTGGCATAATATTTGTAATAGCTATATCTCTTGTATGATCTGTGTCTCTAAGGAAGAGCATTTATGAAAACCCTGTTGATCGTTGATGATGAGGAAAATTATCGCTTTTCTCTGAAATTTGCACTCAAGAAGCAGTATCAGATATATTTGGCGAAAGATATCCTGGAGGCTTTGAGTATTCTTGAAAAGGCTGATCCGAAAATAGATATCACCCTCATTGACATAAGGCTTGATCTCGATGACGATGCCAATATAGACGGTATCAGGATTCTCGAATGGATTATGCTGAATAAAAAGGAAATAGATGTCTTTATGATGAGTTCCTACAAGGTTTTTGATTACGGCGTGAAATCCCTTAACCTTGGCGCCAGGCATTTTTTTGAAAAGCCGATTGATATAATTTCCCTCAAGACGATTCTTAAGGAAAAGAGCAGACGGGATGGAATTTAATTACCTGCTTCAGTTCCTGCTAAATGGTCTGGTGATGGGCGCCATATATGCAATGGTCGGATTGGGTTTTGCCCTCGTATATAACACCACCCATATTTTTCATATAGTTTACGGAACGATATACACTGCGGCTGCGTACCTGTTTTACTTTTTTCTGCAGCGCCATCTTGGGGTGCTCCCTTCAATGGCGTTAGGTCTTGTCGGTGCATCTCTATTAGGCTATCTAATCGAAAAAACAATTTATAGGCCCTTACATAAGAAAGGATTTCCGCTTGTATTATTTATTATCAGCTCGATCGGTGCAATGATAGTGCTGATAAATGTCATTGCGCTTATATGGGGTAATGAAACAAAGATATTAAATCCATCGATAAGCAAGGTTTTTCATTTAGGAGGCATCTTAATAACAGATATGCAAATCTATCAGTTCGCCATCTCTATCATTATGATAATACTCATCATGATTTTACTCAAGCGCACCAAATTGGGAATAGTCCTGCGGGCCATGAGGGATGATAGTGATCTTACATCCAGCTTTGGAGTCGATATCTTGAGGATGCGAACGTATATATTTATTATCAGCTCTTTCATGGTTGGGTTGGCAGGTTGTCTTGTTGCGTATGATGTTGGCATGGATCCCTATGGCGGAATGAATATACTTCTTATTTCAATTGTTGCGCTTATCATTGGAGGGATCGGTCATTTTGAAGGTGTAATAGCTGGCGGGATGTTTCTGGGTATTATTCAGGCGCTTGTAGTCTCACAGATTCCGACCAAATGGGCTCAATCATTTGTATTTATTATTCTTATTGCCTTTCTTCTCCTCAGGCCGCAGGGTATTTGGGGGAAAAGGGTCAGGGAGATATAATGGCATATTATCTACATATACTTATCATGATCAACATTTATATTCTGCTTATACTTGGCATGAATTTACTCCTTGGATATACGAATCTCCTATCTCTATGTCACGCTGCATTTTATGGTATAGGCGCTTATTTAACCGTTTTTGCACTAATGAAATTGAATCTGAGCTTTTTCCCTGCCCTGATTTTTGTATGCGCGGGTACAGTTGTTGCGAGCCTTGTTATTTCCTTGCCATCTTTGAGATTGCACGGAGATTACTTCATACTGGTCACTCTCGGATTTATGATGGTGGTATTTTCAATTATGTATAATTACGTGCCGTTGACTAACGGACCATATGGTATCTCGGGTATTCCCAGGCCAACATTTTTCGGACTCGTCAAGGTAGACGGAATCCCAGGGTATGCCCTGTTAACAACAATATTTTCTGCTGGCTCTATTGCTCTCTTTAAGGTTCTTGTGCAGTCTCCTTTTGGAAGAGTTTTACGGGGTATTCGCGATGAAGAAATTATGGTGAAAAGTCTGGGGCGAAATGTTTTTTCCTTTAAAGTATCGGCTTTTGCCATCTCTGCCGTATTTGCAGCTCTTGCGGGATTTTTGTATGCAACCTATGTTACTTACATTGATCCAACGAGTTTTACGCTGGACGAATCCATATTTATTCTAAGTGCGGCAATCATCGGCGGCACTGGTAATATCATTGGCTCAATAGTCGGCGCCATATTTGTTATCATCATGCCTGAAATAATCAGGGCAATCCATATACCGGATTCAATAGCGCCCAATGTCAGACAAATTATTTATGGGATGCTGCTTATTATACTGATGTACTTCAGACCTAAAGGGCTTCTTGGAAAGTACGAGTTTAAAAAATGAATCGAACTCAGACTATTCTTGAAATAGACGGTATTTCGAAACGTTTCTATGGAAGAGGAAATAAAGAATCTTTTCTCGTATTAGAAGATGTGAATCTCGATGTAAAACGAGGAAAAATTACAGCCCTGATTGGATCTAACGGCGCGGGCAAGACAACGCTGTTTAATGTTATATCAGGTTTTTCCAGGTCCAATTCCGGTTCCATAATATTTTATGATGAGCAGGCGGATAACCACAGTTTACTCTCTATGCCGCCCTACCAGATAGCCGGCCTGGGGATTGGGAGACTGTTTCAGAATTTGAGTGTCTTTAAAAACATGAGTCTAATCGAAAATGTATTAATCGGTTCCGGGGAAAAGCATGGTGAATTTCCATTCGCATCTTTTTTTAAAAAGAGTATCAAGGTTGCGGAACAAAACAGGGCCGGAATGGCGAAAGTTATTATTGAGAAGGTATTGGGTGATACATATACGGAAACAGGGCTTGATTCCGGGGAGCGAAAAAAAGAAAGGTTGTCTCAAAAACTCAGGTTTCTTCATCTTCTTAATCCTCTTGGCCGTTTTGTCTCACGATATGAAAGATATGGCGACATATTTGATACACCCCTTTCAAAGATGATTAAGAATGATATTTTTTTCAGGGATGCTTCTGATTTTTCCTTTGGCCAGCAGAGACTTATTTCCCTGGCGTGCCTTTTTATGGGTGACTATGACCTTCTTTTATTGGATGAACCGACCGCCGGCGTGAATCCACAGATCATTGAAAAAATATTGAGCGTAATAGAAAAAATGGCAAAAGAATCAGGTGTAAGCGTTTTTATGATTGAGCATAATATGGATGCTGTACTGAAGATTGCAGACTACTGCTATTTTATGGACGATGGAATAATCACACATTTTGGATCACCGGCAGATGTCCTGGGAAACCCAAAGGTCAGGAGGGAATACCTTGGCATCTGATATCACAGAACTTGAAATTATAAACCTTTCGGCAGGATACGGCAAGCGTGAGGTATTAAGTGATCTTAATCTAACAATTAAAAAAAGTGAAATCGCCGCCGTGGTCGGCCAGAACGGCGCAGGAAAATCTACGCTCCTTAAGGCAGTTATGGGGTTTGTGCCCCCAAGACAGGGAAACATTTTATTTGGCGACAAAGACGTTACTATGGATAATGTAAAGAAAAAAGTTGATAACGGAATTTATTATTTTATGCAGGGAGGCAGAATTTTCCCCAGCATGACTGTTCAGGAAAATCTTTACCTGGCAGGTCATAATATCACTGATGAATCTGTGGAAAAGAGGGCATCTGATATGTTGCCTCTGTTTTTCTCCGAAAAAGTTGATGCAGGCAAAAAAATGGCATTCATGGCCAAAAATGCGTCCCATCTGAGTGGGGGAGAAAAACACAAGCTGGCCATTATGATGATCCTTATGAATATGCCTCGACTCCTGCTTCTGGATGAACCGTCGGCTGGACTATCGCCACAGAATGCCAACAAGATTTATGAAATTCTTGCCGATTTTGTGTCTCGTTTCAAAATGACTGTACTTCTTATTGAGCAGAATGTAAAACTGGCCGTGGAAAACAGCGATAGAATATATTTGTTGAAGGGAGGGGGGATTGAGAGAGGTGCCATAAGCCAGGATTTACAGGATTATGATGGAAGCGCGAATGAAGAAAAAGTAGACGAATTTTTCTTTAGTAAGTCATTAAATGTTAATGCGCATGAAAAATTCGAAAATTTTCCCAATCTAAGATAACACATTGAGATCTGGTCATTCCGTTAATTTTACGGAATGACCAGAGACAAAAATAACACAACACGTTGAAAGGAGGTGATTTTATAGGCAGACTTTTAGTTAGCAGGTTTTCATGGTAACTTTAACCTAAACAGGAGAAAGTGTTACCCTCTTTTTCCTAATCCTTTAGGGATTCTTTGTAGCAGAAACACAAAAAAAATGAATATCTAATAAGACATAAAAGGAGGAAAAATGAAGAGGATTAAACTAATATTTCCGTGGCTTTTTGTTCTAATAATCTTTTTGTGTAATCCAGCCTTATCTACGGATAAGGACACCGGCAGTACCGTATCTAAAAAAATTGATCTCGGCGCAATAGTTTTTTTAACCGGAGCTCAGTCTTTTTTGGGAAAAGAAGTGCAAAACGCAATGATTATAGCAAAACATGATATTGAAAAACGGGATAATGTTAAATTTAATATTATTTTCAAGGATAGCGGTGATTCTCCGAAAAATGCACTCACGAATTTTAGGAATTTAAACTTGATGAAATTACCCGTAATATTGGTAACAGGTGATGTTGTCTCATTGTCTCTTATTCCGGAAGCTGATAGAACAAAGACTGTTCTTTACTCCATTGTAGCGGGAACACCTGGGATACCACAAAAAATCCCTTGGGTTTTTAGGGCAATGACCACAGCAGATGCTATAGCCAAGACAATGGCGGAGTATGCCATATCGAATTTAGATTTAAAAAGAGTTTCAATTCTCAGTATAAATAACCAGTTCGGGCTTCATTCTGCGAATAACTTTCAGAGTATGTTTGAAGGTGATGGTAGAAAGATTATTCATCGAGAGACATTTGAAATCAGTGATAGAGACTTAAGGAATCAGATTATAAAAATAAAAGTCAAAGAACCGGATGGCGTTTTTGTAACCGGTTTTGGTAATGGCTATTCTGTGGCGCTCAGACAGTTAAAAGAATATCAAGTTAATGCTACAATTTTAACTGATACCTCGTTGTCGGTGGAATATTTTCAAAAACAGGCAGGATCTGCTGCAGAAGGAGTTTATTTTATAAGTACACTCTTTGGGCCAGATAGCAAGAATCGAAATGTTATTGAATTTATTAAGAATTACAATTACAGGTTTAAAAAATCGCCAAGTTTTGTTGCTGCAATTGCTTATGATAGTACAATGATGATCTATAATGCCATTAAAATGGGCGGTTTCACCAATAAAGGAATAAGAAAAATGTTGATTGATCAAAGTAAGTATAATGGTCTTTTGGGCGAAATCGATATTTCTTTGCAAAGAGAGATGTTGATACCTTTAGTTGTAAAAAAGATTAAGAATGGTAAGGAAATCGTGGTAAGCGATCGGTTGTATTATTGGTAACCCAAGGACCTCATTTATAACGGAGAGGGTTGTGTTATATGCTTTCTCAGTATACTGCCTTCTCCGTATTAATTATTCAAGATGTGGCAAGAGACCTTTAAAAGAGATTGGAAGAACAAAACAGTTCATGAATTATCTATACGACATTTGACCGGAGTCTCTGTTTTTGGCCTTTCCTTGATATTTAAGCACGGAATCAGTAAGTCGTGTCATCAAAGCTGTCAGGATTTACATAATGAAAGTACAATTAATTTTTGTAGAAGATTCGGACATATTTAGCCATAATTTCCCGGAAAAACCCGTTCCTTCATTTCTGTTTATTCTCGCTAATTATATAACCATGCAACTGCCGGATATAAAGGTAGAAATTTACGATGGAAATCATATTGACCTGTTTAATAATATAGATATATTTGACGGAAATATAATCGGATTTAGCGACTGGTTTTCGAATCACGAAGAATCTCTTCGTTTAATGAAACAAATTAAGGAAAACAATTCTTCTGCCACTATCGTTTTCGGAGGCCCTAACACAAGTAACCTGGGAAAACTGCTGCTACAGAATTACAAAGATATCGATTATCTTATTGTCGGAGACGGAGAAGATGCTTTATTACAACTCGTAAAAGGATCACCGCCCGAGACAATTCCTAATTTAATATACAGACAAAAAGGTATAATCACACAAAATAGAAATATTTTCACGGACTTAAACGTGTGCAATAGATTAGCCATAAGAGATTACCTGCCTAAAAAAAGCGAATATATTGACGATAAAAGCCTCTTGCCTGTATCATATGTCAGAGGATGCAGAAAAGCGTGTAAGGAAGGCAAGTGCCTTTATTGTTCGCTCCCATTTAATTCAATGTTACGAACCATGAAACCCAAATTAGCCTGGGAGCAGATGATCAGTTTGTCGAAAGAGTATGGAATAGAATATTTCTTCGAGACAAGTGATAATTTTATTATTTCTGAAAAATTCTTAGAATATTTTTTATCGTATAAACCGGCAGAAATATCCGGCCATTTTAAGATCAGGATTATTACCGATATCCTATCGTTAGTATCATTGAAGGAATATCGGGTATTAAAAAAAATAGGCATTACATCGATCTTCATTGGAATAGACAGTATCAATAAAAAGATTCAATATGACAACAGGGGCATGATATATTCTAAAGATAATATATTTTGTATTTTTGACAGGTTACGGGATGAGGACATTAAAGTATCCCCAACGTTTATATTCGGTCTCGTGGGGGAAAGTTCTACTTCTATGAAAGAAAATAAGGAGCTAATTTTTGAGTTATTAAGCAAATATAATAACATCGAAGACATGTTAGTTGATTATATTTTGCCGCTTGCAGGATCCCCGATCTTCAAAATGTTAAGCAACAACAGGAAAGCCCTTGATCAATATTACATTGAAACGAAGAAAAACTTGAAATATGACGATTCCATAGACTATCATGTCCTTACAAAGATATATCTGCGACATTATACGAAAGTGGACGAACTAATGATTTCGGAAACAATAAAGGAAATTCAAAGAGGCTTTAAGATTAAAAATCTTGCCAAATTTGGGGGTCTTAGATGGGAAATTTAAAATTAGACAACGACATTCTCCAATATGAAAAATTCGTTATTTTTCAGAAAGGCTTAATCGAACTAATAAATGAGGTAAAAAATAAAAAGGCAGATGCAGATATTAATATTGAGAAATATTTCGAACTATTTCACAAAATTTATGAGAGCTTACAAGGTTGGGGTGAAGATTTCATATGTATTGTTAATATCTATTATGACTATCTCAAGAAAAAGGATGAAATTTCTTATGATAAAGATGATCCAATTTCTTATGATAAAGATTATGAACGGACATTTTCAGAATATCATTATCAATCTGATATAAAAAGATTCCGAAAAATGAAGGACATATTCGATACCAAAGGAATGAATGAATTTTTTACGAATATTATTTTTTGCGCTGCATCCAATAAAAAACCTCTTGAAATTGTAATGTGCCGCGCTGAGAGCTTTAAGTTTTCTTTTGATGAACAGCAAGATAAAATAGGTAAACTACATGTTACTTTTCCAAAACCGGATATTGATGAAATATCGCCTAAAATTACTTCTTTCGTTCAAGGTGAACAATTAAATAAAGAAATTGTAGAAAAACTTAAAGTCTATGCCACCAAATATCAACCAGAGTCTTTTCAAGAAAACGACCCCATCTCGAAATTGAATAATTATTTTGGACTCCCTAATTCTGAGCAAAAATTTGAGGAGTCTAAGCAGTTTGATTGGAACGGCACATTAGTACAAATTCTGGTGAATATCCTGTTTTTGCCGAAAGGACTAAAGCATTTATATTTCTTACCCGCCTTATGTCTGGAAGGTGTTCCCGGTGTTGGAGGGTTCATCCTTGCGACAAAAGCGAATGTAGAAGAAGACCATATTAAATATTTATTATATTTGGTAACGACGGCATATGAAAAACTATCATCAAGATTGCTTAAAAAATACGCTGATGATATTCATGAACGCACAAAGCGCATCGCCATTATTTCCATCCTCGTTGATTCCTTTGCCCACAACATTGCGGCCCACAGTCTTTCAGCTATTGTGTGGTTTTTGAAGCAGCAGAGACAAAAGCCGATAGACTCTGATTTACCCTATGATATATGCAAGAAAAAATTTAGTGACCTTAAAAAGGGAATAGAGAATAGTGCTGAAAAACAACCCCTTTTAGATTTAATCAAAGAAATAGACAATAATTTCGTTAAAATTACTCCCATGGAAGGGAGTGCTCAATTTGCACGATATCTTACACATAAGGCAGCTTTCTGGAGTGGTGTCACTAGGGATTTTGAATGTGGAGGAGAGATCAGGACATGGTATGATGTGATAAAAGATTTTGCTGACAACCTGCTTTTTCTGGGTACAATAGCACAGTCCGAAGGCATTCATAAAGTCAAGATAAAGGTGGGCTATGGGGGAAAAGGTTCTGCTCACAAAACTAAAGAATTCGCAGCAGTCGATTTAAGTTATATGTTTGAAGGAACAAAAAAAGTGGAAAACAAAGGGGTGAACGATGATTTAAAAGAAAAACTACGTAAGAATGAATGGAGATTATTTTTGCCAAATGGCATTGTAGGTCAACATGCGCTATATACGATTTTTGAAAATACTATACGGAATATAAAACATGCCCATCCAAATGAGCTATATAATGCCAAGAAAGAGGGGCTTGAATTCAATATTTTTATAGAATCAGTTGATGATCAGCACTTCAACACCACTATCTGGCTGGGAAATAAGTCAAAAATCAGGGAAGAAAGAACAGACGAAAAAGGGAATGTTGTTAAGGTTGGTGTGGACGAGAGGATTGGCCAGTTGCTTGAGGAGGACATAGTATCTGACAACGGCACACCCAGGATGGGCGGAAACTCTCAGGACAAGATATGTGCTTCCATGCTTTATAATAATGTTTTTAGCAAAGTCGATGTTAATGATCAAGATAACCCCAAACCTACACATCCGTGGATACATGTAGAACGTGATCTGGAAAATGAAGAAAAACTTGGCGTTATAAAGAGGTCTTTTTCTGTGTGGAAAGGGGCGGCCGCAGTGGAAATAATACCGGATGCTACTGCTCCAGAGGCTGTAAAGAGAATAACATCAGCTATCAGTTCAGATGATAAAGCAAAAATAGTAAAAATAAAGGTTGGTGAACTTAAATATGAAAACCCCGCCAGGTTTAAATTTGTGATAACGCCAAATATACAAAAATCAGGCAACATGTCGGAGTTGGAATTGAAGAAATTGAAGAAATTGGAGGAATTGGAGGAGGAATTGGCTGAGAAAGGCATTGTCAGAATAATGGAAAAATTGGAATGTAGCGGTGAAGATTTGGATTCTCTTTATAAAGCATGGAATAAGAAGTGGATAAAATGTGATAAAAAAGTTTATATTGTACGAAGAAAAACTGCGGTAAGTTCTATTTCTTCAGAAAACAAAAACACTTGGGTTACAGCCTACCATCCCGGTAAAAATGAAGACACTATTAAAGGCAATAGTATCATATGTCGATTCTGTCACGATGCGAATGATAAACCGCCGAAAGGTAAAGCTTTTCTGGCCCGAAGATCTCATTGTGTTTTGTCAACAAAATTTACATATTTGGGTGAAGAAAAAAATAGTTTCCAAATTAAAGAAAAAGAAATTGGACATGAGTTTATAGAAACATTACTGACCAATATCGAAATATACGATAACCGGATATTTGATAGAGTGAGTAGCCGTGAGAAGATTGAATTATATAGCAAACAATTATTTCTTTATGTACATAATGAAGATATTAAAAACATCAAGCCTTATAAAAAGGATGATAAGGCCAATTTCATCATTATCCACTTATCTTATATTGAGAGCTTGGGATTTAAGGAAGCAAACATTAATGATTTTATACATAAGTTCTTTGTCGATGATAATTCTAAAGAAGAATTTCTTGGTAGTAATTCTAAACTGGTTATTACTACCGGGCGCGGGCGAGGTGAATGGCATAACAGCCTCAAACAGTATAAGCCGCATGTATTGTTTAAACCGATAGATTCTCTTCTTAACGCGGTTGAGGACGGCCTGGTGTTAGACGATGATTTTCAGGTCAAGTATAACCTTGTCAAGATTTTATTTGGATCATAGGGAGGTTGGCGATGAGAAAGAAGATAATACTCATTTGGAAATTTGATCAAGATTATTGTAACCTCCCATCCAGGTTTTCGTGGGAGATAAACGAAGATGGTGTTTGTTATATTCCATCAATAGCTGTTGGGGCTTCTGAGAATAGCATTTGCCCAATTATTTTAAAAAAAAAAGTGACAAAGGATATCTTTGAAAACACCTTGAAACTCGCGAAAAACATCTTGGATAAAGAAAACGGGGAAAATAATGTTACTCTTATATTGTTACATAATACTAAGATTGATGACAAAACAATTCTTGATGATAATGATAAATTAAATGAAGCGCTGGACAAGAATACTAGAGAAACCTTGCGTAATGATAACTATGAAATATTCAAGGGAACTTCAGGGGGAGTGATTTATAACTTGATTACTGATGAGGCGTCATTTGGGGAGAATGTTTTTGAAAATTCCGCAATCAAAAAAGACATATTCGACAATATCTGGAAGGAGTACTATGTAAAAAAAAAGATAATCAGGCTCAAGTTTGATTGCCTTTCGAAATGTCTTCCCATAGTCATCGATATGAAGGGACTGAAAGAATGTGCTGACGGAGGAGATAGCACTAAAACCAGTGAGTATTTAAGTATAATACAAGTTAACAAAAATTGGATCCTACCTCCAATAATTTCATTGGATGAACGCAACTGTCCATCTGAGGAATTGCGCGAGGAAATCAATCAAGCCATAGAAAACATCTCGTCTTTAGGCAAGAAAATTGAAGGCCCATCTACTACACCCCAAGATGTTGTAAATATAATGGACAGTGAGCAATTCAATATCGACGATTGGTATTCGAACTTGGAAAAAAGTTTTGAGCGATATACAAAAATGCCAAAGGAAGGATATTATTAATGAAGTCAGTACTACTGGGAGATATTGCTGATAAAATCAAAAAAGTCGTAGAAGATATCAGGAAGTTGCGACCTTGATAAAAATCTCTGCGATGCCTTATCCGGTTACCCGGAAATTGATTACCTGCGAGAAGTTGTGCGCCCGGAAGATGCGGATCGTATAATAGATCTTTGTCAGTCCAAAAATGAGTCTGTCCGATCTTTGGCTTTTGGTCTTTTACACCCACTTGGAAACAATGAAAAGGTTAAGGAGTTTCTTAAAAATCTCTAGAAAAAATCAACAGATTACAAAAAAAGAATAAAATTTCTGTGGCGATTGCTCGACAATCCATATTTGGACGCTGAGTTTCTTAAAAATATTTATTCTTTTGTTCTGGACAACTATAATCAATTTATTGCTGATGTAAG
>SDBS01002680.1_pt1 | contig 17732 bp, 19 predicted proteins | sample 2277091 | NCBI WGS metagenome assembly SDBS01 (sample SAMN10404972, study PRJNA504765) | marine sediment metagenome | isolation source: marine sediment core GS10_PC15, 163 cmbsf | place: Arctic Ocean: Southern Knipovich Ridge | collected 2010 | reverse complement strand
TGCGCGTGTTGTATTTGTCGAGCATCTCGCTCGGGTGATTGTTGGTCAAAGGCACCAACCCGAAAGAAGAGAGCGACTCGGCATCGAAGACTTCCTGCGGTAAGCGAAGCTCGCGCCGAACAGTGCCGTTGGTTTGTCGATACGGAAAAACACCGACCCTTGTGAGTCGACCGTCGCAACGAAGATACCCGTTCGCCATTTTCACCGGGCTTGCGAGCGAGCCCGCGTCGTATCGAATCGGCAAAGCCTTACCCCTGTTCGGTGTCTAGTGAGGTCAGGTTGAGCCCATCCCCTGACAATTGTCAAATCCCAATATGCTGAATTCAGGCCGCTAGTGCCGGTTTTGGCGAACATTGACAAACCGTTCTGACCAAAACAAAGCCCCCGACACACGTCGGGGGCTGTTCATTCGAATGTAATTGTTCGCCTGCTAGCAGAGTAGCGGGTAAGGATGCGGGGCCAGCGCTAGCCGGACGTCGTATTGCTGTTTGTCGCCAACGTAGGTCTTCCCTGAGTGCTGAGATAACCTTGGCTCGAGATCGTCAACCTGTTCATTCGGTGTTGCGTTCGCGAAGATGCGTGCAATAACGCTTGCGAACACAGGCACCCCCGAAGACCTGTCGACGAGTGAGTGTTCAGCCTGTTGGTGTGCCGTGTCGGCGTCGATGGTCAGTGCGACGAATGCACTGTCGATGTCGAGCGTGCCGACTGCAACAGTGCCGTCGCTCGTGTCGCCATCATCGGGTGCAACGGCAGCAGCCGCGCCCCCCATAAGAGCGACCGCGAGAACAGCGGTCAAGATCCATAGCTTCATCTGTGTAGCCTCCAATTGGTTCACGTCAGTAGGCTCGACCATAAGCCCATCAAAGCAAATCGTCAATGACAGGTTCAGCAGTGCAGCGGCACAAGATCGGTTTGCCCGGATGCCCGTCGGGTGGGGGGTCGTCCCATTCGAAAGTATCCCCCTCACGACTTCGATGCGCGGGGCGCACTCGGCTATCGAGTGACGTGCGCCATTTGTAGCGCTTCACCCCGAGTTGCACTTGTCGCTCGCGTGTAACGTCGCCGCGCAACGATGCAAGTTGATCCCGCGCAATGAGAGCCGCGCGCTTACGGGTCTTGTCTTCTTCCGCACCTAGCAGCTTGAGTATTTCTTTCTCGATGCTGCCCGCGCGTCGACCCTGCCGCAATGCTTGGGTCGTGATGGTTTGAATGCGTGTGATGAAATCTTCGTTCATGGTCTTGATCAACCGCGCGTTCTCGTCACCGAACGAATCGAGCATGTCTTGCAAGTTCGTGTCGTTCACGAAGATGTCGAGCCCCAACACGCTCTTGACCTGTCGTCGAATGGCTCGCAGGTTGCCCCGTGCAATCTCTCGAGCGGCATCGTCAGCGAATTGCTTCGGATCATTGAACCCGGCTTCACGAAGCTTGCGCCTTGTGTCAACGCCGCTGAATATCTTGTTCAGCGCTCGAGCCCAATTGATGTCGTAACGCTGTCCGTCTCGACGGGGTGCCGCACCCCGCTCGAGCGCGGGCAGGTTCGGTATGAGTTCTTCGCGCACGATCTTGCGCGCAATTTCGAAGTGCTCGAGTATCTTCGACCTATACTCGCGCTCGAGCGTGACCGGGAAATTATCCTTCGGTGGCTTCGGTAGGCGTCCCAACTTTTTCTGCCCGCGCATCAGCCGGGTCATCTGTTGAGATTGAATGGCTAGCTCAAGCGGGCTTGACATCTTATTTCAACTCTAACGCCGAACGAACAGCACAGTCTTTCGCTTCGAGCAACTTGCGAAGGCACATAGCTGTCTCGGCATTCTCAGGCAACGTCTTTGACATCTCATGAGCTACTAGGTTGAACGGCATGGAGATGGCCCCAAGAGGAGCAGGCAGATGATCGTAGTCAAAGAACTCCAGGAGTTTTTCTGTTGCTGGGTGCATGTCAGTCCGCCTTGTTCGCCTCAATGGCGCGCAGTTGTTTGTTCGCTTCTTCTTCAGTGTCGTGCTCGCCTAGCTTCTCGCCCGACTTGCTACGCACAACCCACTTTGAGCCCTCTTGCTTAACCGTATCCATGCGGTCAACATTGCCCCCACGCAACTCAGGCGGCAACGGTGCGACCTGTTGCGCTTTGAACTTCCTGAACTCGTCAAGCTCACCGGGCTCGATGGGACCAAGCAACCGCTCTTGCTCTGCATCAGCAAGCGTATCTTCTTCACGCTTGCGACTGTCGAGCATTGTCTCGGTGCTGTAGGTGTCGCCGCCGAAACGCGACTGTGCAACTTCTTCAGGGCTCAAAACTTCGCGGTCAATGTAGATGGCGTCACGTGATGCAACTGACAAACGCTTCTCTTCTTCCTGCACTTCGTTGAGTTGTTTGAGCGAGTTGAATTCGAGCGACCATTGCTTAGGCTCTTTGCCGTGCGTGGGACCATCTGCGCTTTTGAACAACACGCGCACGAGCTTCTCCATGAGCGGGCGCAAGGACGATTCCTGTCTCGAGCTAATTTCGTCGCGCCAAATATCGAGGTCGGATTGCCCCGATTGATTCATGCCCGCCTTCAACGTCACCCCGAAGAGAACTGACACAGGCATGCGCGCGGCAGCGGCGAAGCGAATGATGAAGAGTTCGATCAAATCAGGCAGGCCCGTCAGCGGCGTCTGTTGCCGCATGAAGTCTTCGTGATCCGCGTCGATGGGCACCATGCGCGTCACACTGCGAGCGGCATCCATCATCATCAACCGTTTGATGACAAGCCCTTCCGTGTCGCTAGCGAGCATTGCACCCAAGCCCTTGAGTTTGAAAATGGCTTGTGCAAAGTCGGTGATCAGATTGGCCGCGCTAGCCCACGTCATGCCGAAGTCGCGCAACACATCTTCCATTGCAATGTAAATCGAATCGGCCCAACCGTTCTGACGAATACGACGCCGACGGTTCGTGTTCGCGCCTTCGAAGCGTAAAAAGCGAGTCTCGTGAACGAGAGCTTGTGTGCTCGCTTGCTTTCCAGTGCGAAGCACGACACCGCCAGGCACCGTATTCTGAGTGATCTCGTAAACTTCAGGCTCACCGAACTTGTCGTGTTGCGGATCGTTATACCAAGAGCGCACGCTGATTTCCCAACGGTCAAACACCGTGAGATGCGTGAACGAACGAATGTTGTCTTCGTTGAGCGGCTGTTGCAAGTCTTGCCCGTCATTGACACCGAGCAACATGAGCGAACCGCCGAACACCTCGCCCCATACGATGGCTTCCTGTGTCATGGTCGGCGACTTCAAATCCATCAACGCCTTTTTCACCAAGCTCGATACGTCGACCTTCTCGGCAACGTCGCTCTCTACCTCGAGACGTTTGTTATCTTCGCCCTCTTCAACCATGTCGTCGATGTTGACCGTGAACCACTTGCGCACCATTTCGTGCGCGGGCGCATCGACCATTTTCTTTGCAGCCCAATCACCATGATACAAATTCTCGAACTCTTGGAAGTTGTTCGAGTGTCCGGGCACTCGCTTCTTCGTAAACGTGAGCTTGTCACGGTCAGTGCCTTGCCCCGTGAGTTGATTGAACCATGAGTCAGTATGGAAGGGCTGATTCGTTTTTGGGTCGATGATCGTTGGCGGATAAGGGGACGCCGCCGCATCATGTCCATTGCCTTCGCTCATGATCGTCTTCTCCTACGCTTCATTTTTGAAGGCGCTTGGTCATAGCTTTCAAGAACTCTTCAGCGGTCATACCCGAACCCAGCTTCAAGAAGCAAACAGAGCACGTGTCAACATCATCATCGTGCCCCACTGTCGCTGTGCCTGCAAACGCCTCCATAGCCTTCAAGAAAGGCTCAATCCATTCATCAACATCAGGGTCGCCCACGATGCGCACATTGCCTGCTAGCCACTGCGAACTGAAGGGCTTCGCGAACGTAGTCTTATCTTTGTTCGCGAGAAAGAACTCGATGACTCTGCCGAAGAGTAGGCGCTCAAAATGCTTGCGCTCGCTCTTGCCCGCCTGACCTGGATCTTGCCACATGGCAACACTCGTGTCGCGCGTGTCGGTGTTCGCGAAGCCTATGATGTCGCTTTCGACTTCTAACGGATCGTCGCGCATACGATGCACGTGCTCGATATAGATGAGCCCGTCATACCCGCGCGACATGCGCACACCGATTGTCCAATCAGGATCTTTGTTCGATGGGCTCGGCTTGGTTGCTGCTTTGTCCCAACCACGAACACGCGCCACCACTTCGGCAGGTGCGACTTCAACATACTTGACCTTGTGCCTGGGGAAATACAACCCCGCGCTCAACTTGATTTTCCAGTTGCCCCAACGCAAGCGCTCGCGCTCTACCTTCGGCAAGAGAGCCATGCGACTCTCATACGCGGGGTCGGCATCCATCATCTTGGGGTTGTCTTCGAGCTTCGCTGGTATGAACGTGAACGTCGTGGTGTGCAGGTTGTTGCGCCTGCCGTCTTCATTGAAAAAGTAACTTGGGAACTTCTCAACAAGCTCTTCTTCACTGTCGCCCCATTCGATTTGTTCGGTGTCCGGGTCTCGAAAGAAGTGACGGATCACACCGCCGCGCTCTTCGATTGCATACCCGGTGTCCTGGTCGATCCACCACGAGATGAACCCAGCAACCCAGCTATCAACATCGGGGTTCATGGCGGCACGGATGTAGGGACGCACACCGCACGTCGAACGGTTACGTGAGAAGAAATACCAAAACATCTCTTCGGTGAAGTGGGTGAGTTCATCGAACTCAATCAGGCAATATTGCTTCGATTGGTGCGTGTCGAGATCACTCTGATACTGCAAGTGCCGGAACTCGATGAGTGACACGCCGTCGTCATCGGTATTGAACGTCCAGTCAAGAACAGGCGACTGGCGTGGGCGCCCGCCGAAGTGCGGGTATATCTTCTTGCTCTCTTCCCAAATCGAACCACCACCAATCAACTCGGGGCCTGTTCGTCTGAAGACGATTGCATTGAAGCCCTTGACGCGCACGTGGCGCATCGGCTCGTAAGTCAGCCACCACGACTTACCGCCGCCTGCGCTGCCACCGTAGAACACAACGTCGGCGCTCGATGCGAACGCGCTCCATTGCTTGCCGTCTTGCGGCGCAACGCGAACGAGTTCGGGTGATGCTTCAGCGACGGTCAACGGCACATCGGTTCACGACCATGACCCAATCATCACCGAACACAATCTCGGCATCCGGCTCACGCAACACAGCGCGTGCGTGCATTTCGTCAATAGCACACAGAGGACAATTCCACTCAATCACACTAACGTCGTGCCACACACACGTCACCATGTCGTCGACGATAGTGCCCCGTGCCCACGGTGTGCCCGACGCCAACAAGAAGCCGCCGCTCATCAGTCGCGCCTATGCGGACCAAAGTGGAGCGCACCGCGTGTGCATGGGCCCGTCGGGTAGCCGAACGAGTCTTTCCAGTATTGGTTGCACGGCACGGTGCCTAGAAGAATGACCGCGACCGCAACGACACTGAGAACGATGAGCCCAACAATAAAGAGCACCATCAGTCGCGCCCGTTGTCGGGCATCGAAAAGACAAGCTCGACGCGCGAGGTGTTGTTAGTGCCGCCTGTGAGGTTTGTCTCGGTGCGCTCACTATACTTTTCGCGTCGCAACGCCTTGAGTCGCATCGATGCAAGCGAGTCACTGTAACGCTTGAGCGTGATCAACGTGCGCTCGCCCGTCTCCAAGTCAGTGTCGTATTGCAACTCACCTTGATAGATCACAGGCACGTCGTCACCAGTGAATGCACGACGATCAACTTCGGTCTCGAGATCATCGACGTATGCGTTCACAACTTCGTCCCAACGCAAACTGAACTCGGTCACGTCGTCGTCGTTGGTCTCGTTCGCCTTCCAACGGTAAGCGGTCTTGCGCGTGATCCCTGCCGCTGCACACGAGCGCGACACGTTACCGGTCTTGCGAAGAGTAATGAGAAAAGCAGATTGTTTCTGGGGTCTGCTAAGTGCGTCGTTCTTGATCTTTGTTTCGCGACCGAGTGCAAGTGCATCGAGATTCGCTTCGCTCCCCTGCCAGGGCTCGGGATCAACGCGCGCGTCAGGCAACGGCGGGTCGGGCTCGTGCTCGACCTTCAGCTTCGCCTTCTTGTTTTTGTTGAACAACCCCATGACACATCACCCGTCTACACTCTCGCGCATCTTGCGCAAGCGCTTCATCACGTAACCCCGAAACGGACACATCCACAAGTAGGCGCTGCCCGTGAACTGGTCAGCAATCCATTCCAGATACTTGTCGCTTACAACATGCCGTTCTTCTTGTCGAACTTTGATCGTCTCAGCGTAGGCTTCGAACTCCCAGTGTGCGCGCATCGTGAACACCACAGGCAGTGCGAACAGGTAGCTCAACGAAAACAACCAGCGCCAACGCGCATACTGCGCAACGTGAACCGCTTCGTGTCGGAGCACTTCATACCCGCTCTCGGTTCCCACGAGATCGACGCCCATGTAAATCGTGAACCCGATGGTCGTGGCATACCTATCGAGAAACTCAGGGTTCACGGGCTTGAGCAACGTGCCGATGACGCGCATCAGCGTCGCCTGTTGCTTCTCCCGCACGCGAAACCGTGGCCAGCGTTGCGAGAGTTCGAGCACGAGGTTTGAATAGCGCGTGTTCATTGCTCTTCTAGGCTCACGGGACCACCCCCACAATGTCAAGCACTTCAACCGTCACACCCACGAAAAACACGTGTGACACCCTAAGTCGACATTCCGAAAGAGAAAAGCACTAGTGGCACACGTCACACCATATAACTGTCGTCCTACATAATAAGGTATGTATCCAGTGACGGCGCGTCAGTCTCTCAACGACCCAGCGCACGTCCGCCGATACATATATCCCCCCTAGTAAAGAACTATATATGAGCCGTTGTGACACCCCACTCATCTCTAACGATCACAGGCACTTAAGTGATTTCAGGGCGTCACACCTGTTTTTGCCCCTGTGACGTTTATGCTAGGGTGTCCGTGAACGTGTCCGGTTTTGCCCTCGATCTTCGTGCGTGGTTTGCTTGGCTGTGCATGAAGGGCTGATCAAATTCAGCAAGTCGTGTCGCCGGGGCGGCTCTCGTTCACAGGGTCAGCACTCAATGACTGACCTGACAGCGGCCCGACGCGGTAAACGTCGGGCCGTTCGTTTGTGGTGAGACGAGCGAACGGCGTCGCCGCCGCGCGAGTTATCCACACCCTGTGCATGAACTGTTGACAACTTTTTGTCGAAGTTCGTCTTGACCCGCACGCACCGTCGCGTTATCTCTCGTGGCGGTTCGAAATGCACAACACAACACACGATCACTGTCTGCACTCCGAAGGGAAACGTCGCGCGTTTCGAACCAACCTTCGGAGTGCGGACAATCTTTTTCGGGGGCACTGATGACGAAACGTGAAACGCTAGAAGCCGCAGCCAAAGGCGAAGGGTGCCTAGGTCGCGCCGCTGATGATGAACCGGTGTTCGTGTTGAGAGCGAAAGACGTGCTCGCAGCCTTTGCGGTGAATGAGTGGGTGCAACGCGCACGATTCGAGGGCGTCAACAAAGATAAGATCACCGCCGCGGTCGATGACATCTCGGCAATGCTCGACTGGCAAGAACGCAACGGCACCAAACTACCTGACTGAAGGGGCACAACATGCCTAGATGGCCAGAAGACGTGCGGATATTGAAATCATCCAACACAAGCAAGTGGCTTAGAAAAGTTCACATCTATCTTCAGGGATTTTGGCGGGCGTGGCGTTCGTGGAAACGAATCAGGCTCTCCGAAGACTTGGGGTTGTGTGTCGAGTGCAAGCAACCGATCAAACCCCTAGATTTCTACTTCCGTTCATCTCGTTCGGTTTGGCACGAAGGCTGTGTTGAACAGGTGCTCATTAAAAAAGCAACTGAGATGGCGCTCGCTAGCTGATGCGCGACATCACGTTCACCGCATACCCTAATTGCTTCTCGAACGACGGCACGGTCATGACCGAGCCTTGGAGCGAATGGGTGAAGATGCTGACCACGCATGTCGTGCGCGGAAAGCCGACCGACACCGACAGCAAAAAGAAACTCGACGACGCAAAGAACGGGCCTTGCATCGTGCTAGGCGAAATTCCCCAAGGGATGGAGCGCCGCGCAAAGAACGTGAAGACGATGCACGCGCTGGGTGTCGACATCGACAAGGCCCCCGATGAAAAAGTCTCCGCTGTTGTCGAGAAGCTCAATGACATGGGGCTCGAGTTCGTTCTCTACACCACACACAAACACGGTAGCGAGATAGCCGGGGGCCTTGCGCGGTATCGAATCATCATGCCGCTTGCTGAACCTGTTGCGGGCGACTCGAAAACCTGGTCGGTCGTGTGGTCGCGCCTGAACATGCTTGTCGGCGGGATCAATGACCCGAGCACCAAAGATGCAAGCCGCCTGAACTACCTACCGACGACCTTTGATCCTGCGCATGCGCAGGCTTTTCATTTTAAGGGCAAGTGGATCTCGGTTGATGACTTGCCCAACCACGTGCAAGACGTTAGCGCAGTTGCAGAGGCAGCAACCAGCGACAGCACCGCGCGCACTGTGGCCAGCAAGATACGCGCGAAGCTCAAGCGCATGGCAAACGATCACCACTTGAAAAAGAAAGCAACGGCGTTGTGCAAGGGCGAGCCCTTCGCTGAAGCGGGTGAACGGCACGACGTGATACGTGAATTCACGTGGTGGATTGCAGAGCGCGACAAAAACGTGCCCGTCGAGGCGCTGTTTGTTCTTTTCGGTCCCAGCATCCAAGCCATGCAAACCGAAGATCCCAGCACGCCGGGACTTGATGATGTTGAGCGCACATACACAGGAGCCGTTACACGCCTCGAGGCAGACAAGACCGAACAACAGCGGTCGTTTCAACTCGAGCACTCCGGGGGCAAGGGCGAATACGACGACGACGACCTTCAACGCATTGCTGATACCCAGGGCTGCAAGGTCAGCGACCTTCGCAAACGATGGATCGTGCAACGCGACACCACATTCTATTTCCTGCAAGAGAACGGGCACTACAGCCAACCTGCAACGATGACTGAAGCTCGCCCCGAAGCGGTCGCCATACTCAACCGTGCGCCGATCATGTTGAACGAGTTGACCAAGAACGGCGCACCACGCAAGCGGACCATCATCGAACTCGTCGAAGACTACGGGCAGAAAGCTCACAAGATCATTGCTGATCTCAGGATTGCCGAGAGCTTTTACATGGGCAAAGACCGCATCATGCACGAAGCCGCGTGCCCACGTCGGAACATCAAGCCTGAGCACAGCCCCATCGTTGCCGAATGGTTGAAGATCATGAGCGGGCGTCACCACGACAAATTGTTGGATTGGATGGCGTGTGTCCCTGACTTGAACAAGCTGTTGTGCGCTCTCTACTTAGGTGGGCATCCAGGGGGCGGCAAGACGCTCTTTGCGCAGGGCATCAGTAGGATTTGGACAACCGGCACGGCGACCGAGTTCGAGAAAATCCTAGAAGACTTCAACGAAGAGTTGTGCAAGTGCCCGATCATCTTCGGGGACGAAGCCATCCCGAAGTATTGGAAGGGTAACCCGACGACGACCAAGATTCGGAGCATCATCAGTCAGCAAAGCCGCACGCTCTCGCGCAAGCACAAGGCCCCCGCCGATCTCGTCGGTGCCATCCGACTGATACTGACGGCGAACAACGAACATTTGTTGTCAAGCGACGGTGCGTCGACGCATCTCGATTTGCAGGCCATTGCGCAACGATTTTTATACATCGAAGTCGGTGAAGACGCGACCGAGTTCATGGAGTCGTTAAGCGACGCCGAAACAAGTGCCATCCTATGGGGTGATGGGCTTGCGAAGCACGCTTTGTATCTTGAGAAAACGCGCGAGGTCACGAAGGACCGGCGTTTCTGGGTTGAAGGTGACACCGACTCCATGCACCGCATGTTGATGACGGGCACCGCTTGGAATTCGCTCGTATGCGAATGGCTCGTTCGCTATTTGCTGAAACCAAACGTCTTCGACAAAGCCAACAACGGTTTAATCAGACGCGGACCCAATGAAAAAACCGGCGTGAGTGAGTTGCTCGTGAACGAGCAAGCCATTATCGACGGTTGGAAAACCTACATCGACATCCACAAAGATCCTGAAACTGCCAAGATAGGAACAGCCCTTCGGGCTCTAAGCACGAAACAAAAGCCCGTGCAACTCCGGTTCATGGGCAAGCGACTTCGATACCGCATCATCGACACCGAATATTTGTTCGATTGGTCACGCCGCTACAACATCGGTGACGAGGCTTCGATTCGATTTTCGTTAGACGGGGGCAACCCCGAACGCATGCCGCACAACGAAGAAACAGACGACTTGGAAACAATCCCTGCGGCAAATCAGGACCCGGTATGAAGCCTAAAAAAGGTTCATACGATCACTGGGAACCTGGCTTGATGCAGATACGCACGAGCGGGTTGCAAGACAGCACTGCAATGCGGTGTTCCGTTTCTCTTGCTGATTTCCCGGCAGAAAAAGGACACCGCTACGGGGGCGCCTCTATCTGCATGGCTGAAGAGTGCAAAGAAGACGCGCTTCGGTATAAGGAGTATTGCCCAAAACACGAACGACAATTTTATCGTGCGGGCACGCCCTACAATCAGCACGACGCAGCCAATCTCGGGTTGATGGAATATTACGACAGGCTCAGAGCGTCAGAGGAACCGGAAGAATGACCGAATGCGCGTCCACAGCGGACTCAGGTTCCACTACCGGTGTAGTGAAATGTCAAAGACCTGCGAACCGGCTGGTGAAAACAGCCTGGGGAAAATCACCCCGATGCAAAAAACACGGGCGGTTTCTGGAGACCGTGAAGAATGAAACCGACAATTCAGCAAAGGCCAGGAAACGAAAATGAAAACACGTTATTGCACGAATTCAGAATGTGAACTCGACCAGTGTGACGCTGATCAGTGCCCGAATTGCGGTGGACATACGTCGTTGGAACGCGAAGAAGAGTTGCCCGACTATAAACACACGATCACGGCTCGCACTGCGCCTGAGCGGCGACACCTTCCCCAAGAGCGACAGAGCATCACTCACAAGTTCAGGGTCGAAGGTCACAAGGGATACGTAACGGTCGGCCTGTTCGAAGACGGGACACCTGGCGAGTTGTTCATCAAGATGAGCAAGCAGGGTTCCACGATGTCGGGCATGTCGGATTCATTCGCAACGATGACGAGCCTTGCGCTTCAGTGGGGCGTGCCCGTAAAACAACTTTGCGCGAAGTTCGTCGGTGTGCGCTTTGTTCCGCAAGGCCGCACAGGCAATCCCGACATTCCTGAAGCAACCAGCATCACCGACTACATCTTCAGATGGTTGGCGCTGAAGTTTCTGACCGAAGACGAGCGCACTGAGATAGGAATCAAGGCGGTGTCTACGTGAGAGCAATCATCATCGAAGAAGAACGATTCGTTGAGATTCTCGAATTGATGAAAGCAGAGTCGAAACGTCTCGCCGCCGACAGCAACACCCCAGGTCGTTTGGGGTGGTCTAAGTCGATGTGGGAAGAGGCTTGCGCGGAAGTGCAGCGCAACATTCACTTTCACTTCGTGCGCTGGGCTCAGAGTCACGGCGCATCATGCACAAGATGAGTGCTGTGAACGCATGCCAGCACTCTATAACGAGCTTGAACCTTACCCGTCGCAGTGGCTTCGCAATCTTGTTAAAGCGGGGCACATTGCGACGGGTGTTGTTGACGAGCGCGACATCAAAGAAGTCCAGCCCGCCGATGTCCGTGGCGCTACACAGTTTCATGCTTTCGCGGGGATCGGCGCATGGTCTCATGCGCTTCGTCTCGCGGGCTGGCCTGATGATGTGCCTGTGTGGACTGGAAGTTGCCCGTGCCAGCCGTTCAGCGTTGCTGGAAAAAGAAAAGGTATAGAAGATGAAAGACACCTTTGGCCTGAATGGCTCCGGCTCATCACAGAGTGCCGTCCTCCAGTCATCTTTGGAGAACAGGTTGCGAGTCCTGATGGAAGGGCGTGGCTTGACATTGTTTCGGCTGACTTGGAAGCACTGGGCTATGCCGTCGGGGCGGCAGATTTGTGCGCTGCGAGCGTTGGTGCCCCGCACATCAGACAACGACTTTTCTTCGTGGCCTACGCCGCTGGCCAACGACGCAAAGGGCTCAACGCATTGCTACAGCGGAAAGAATCCCGACGGCTCGCGAAAGATTTATCTGAAGTTGCCGGGGGCGGCGCGACTGACGAGTTGGCCAACACCGACAACACGGGATTACAAAGACGGCGCGGCGCCGAGTGTGATCAGCACAACACGAACGGATCTTCTAGCGCATTGCGTTCAGTTGACTGGGAAAAAGCAGACTGGGTTGTTTGTCGCGATGGAAAAGCTAGGGCAATTGAACCCGGCACACAGCCGTTGGCTCATGGGATTACCGCCAGAGTGGGACGCTTGCGCGCCTACGGGAACGCCATCGTCCCCCAGCTCGCAGCAACTTTCATCACCGCCTTCATCGAGAGTGTCATGACACAAGAAGAGACAGGCGAACTGCTTTGCCCTGAAGATTACGTCTTCGTGTCGATAAGCCAGGGCTCCACGTGGGATGAAAAAGCCGGGAACGGGGATAAGGGCTGCAACCGCAAGTGGGGCTTTGACAAGATCAACCGCGTTAAGCGCGCGAAAAACCCCGTGCTCGAATTCGGTAAGACCGGACACAAGCACGCGCAAAATTGGCTCAAGAACGGCACGCCTCCACCCGACACACCCGAAGGCAACACCTTCAAGCTCGGGATTAAGAAGGGCTGGTTGCCTGCGCCTAAAACCAAAGGCGTATACACCGAAGAAGTGTTCACGCGAGAGATGCACGAGGTCGCCGACGACCTGATGTTCATTGGCTACATCGACGTCGTGGACGTGCGCGACCCTGAACACGTCATCGTTACCGATCACAAATTCACAAAAGACCTTCGATACGCAATGGATGAAAAGGAGTTGTCCGAAGACATCCAAAGCATAGGGTATGCGCGCATCATCTTCGACGAGACAGAAGCGCAGCGAGTGACGGCGCGCTGGATTTACTATTGCGCGAACCAGCCACAGAGCAAGCCCGGACTACCGTTGAAGCCGCGCAAACCAAAATCCGCGAAGAAGATCGAGTTCACTTTTCATCGGGGTGCCGATTTCGAGACACAGTGGCAACGACTCGTCGAGGTTTTTCGCGGCATCTACCACGCAAAGAACACAGTAAAAGAAGCACACGAACTGGAACCCAACCCGCGCGCGTGCGGTGCGTATGGTGGGTGCCCGTTTGCTAAAGACGATCCTAAAACGAACAAACCGATCTGCAAGATACCGGACGCATCACGATTCCGAGCACACTTCGCGCAGTTCGACAAAACCAACAAGAAAAAGGGAACTAAGGATATGGGCGGACTATTCGACAAGATCAGCGGCAAGGCAAACAAAGCAGTAGAGGCAGATGCGCCAGAACCTGAAGACGCGACGACCGAGCCCGAAGTGACGGCTGAAACGACATCAGGCGGGGGACTCGCAGCGAAGTTCAACAAACTCTCGAGCGACAGCGACAATAAAGTTCCACTCGCAGGCGAAGCCAAGGTCACACCCGCTGCCAAAGCGGGCGGACTCAACGCCGCTATGAATGCGAAGAAAAACGACGGCGTGAACCCACCGGAGCAACACGAACCCGACAGCGGCGACGACCCGACACCCGAGACGGCAGCCGAAAAGAAGAAGCGTGTTGCCAAAGAGAAGCGCGAGCAAAAGAAAGCTGACAAAGCAGCGGTGGAAGAGGCAGCGAAAAAAGTGAGTGAGCCGGGCGGCACACCGAGCGTTGTTATCAACAACAACGTCGTCAACAGTCAGAAGGGGCTCACTGTGTTCATCGATTGTCTGCCGCTCAAGGGCATGCACACTGTGCAACTCACCGACATTCTCGAGCTCTCTATGGCTGTCGTTGCCGAGAAGATTTGCGAGCCGCATTGGAACCTCGCTGAATACGGCAAGGGTCCGGCTCTGTTGGCGACGGCATTTGATGAGTGGCTCGACAACAACCCTCAGAACGTCGCGGTTACGGTCGACAGTTCGAGCGACGAGAGCCGCGCCGTTCGTGAAGTGCTCATTGCACACGCGACAGTCGTCATCAGGGGTGTGCGCTGATGGACATCACATGGTTGAAACACCGTAAGGCGCAAGTCGCACACGGATTCGTCCAATTTGGCGGCGTTGGTGTCAAGCTGTGGATCGTGTCGCTGTGCCGGAACATCAAGTTCCGGCCCGGCGACTTAACCCATCAGTCGCACGATGTTTTTACGAGCGACATGAACACGAGCCCTGAAGATTTCTGCGTTGAGTGCATCAAGAAATTTTCGATGGCGGCAAGCAAGCCGAAGCTTCAAATGAAGTGGCCCAGTGTGACGTGTCCCGAGTGCGGTAAAAAAGCGTGGTTGACCGACAGCGTTCGCATCATCGTGTGCGAGCACTGCAACATGAACTACGCCTTCGAAGAGCCGTTGTATGACAAAGAACCCAAGGTAAAAGTCGATGATCAACAGGCAATCAGCGTTAATAGACCTAGACCGATTCTCGTTAGGGGAACTGACGACGACGGAGATCGAGAGCAAATACAAGATGAAGGTGACGGCGTTGATCGAGTTGACGGAGTATCAATACGTGCCAAAGCAACACAAGATCCCGACAGCGACACCAAGCACTAAAGAGACAGTCATCGACGTGAGCACCAAAGAAGGTCAGCAAGAACTTGCGGGCCAGGCGGTGAAAGCAATCATCGAATTGCTGTCGCCGCTGAATCACGACAAGCAACGGCGAGTGATCGAATCCATTGCCACATACTTCGGGGTTGATCTTGGCTCTCAGTGACATCATTGCGAAGAAGCAAAAGGGCAAAAAGCCTAGCGAGAAAAAGCCGCGTGGTCGAGAGCCCGGCACATCGTTGGGCGACATGATTGCTGACAAGCGCTACAGCGGCGACGGCGACCGACACCGTGCGAGCAACTTTGCTCGAAGCATTGCTACGTTCGGGATCTCTCGCACTGCTGAGTTCAAGCGAATCGAGTCGTTGCCCCGCCGTATATGGCAAGACGCCGAAGACCTGAGTGAGCTAACACGATTGCTCACTTTGAATCTGAAGCGACCTGAAGGGAACATGGCTCTATGGGACGTGCAAGCGGCGGCGCTTCGAGACATTCACGACATGCGCGGGCTTGTGGGTCCGATACCCGTTGGGGAAGGCAAAGCGCTCGTATCCCTACTCGCTCCCGTCGTGTTGAAATCGAAGCGACCGCTCTTGCTCGTGCCTGCTGATGTTCGTGAGCAAACGAACCGCAAGGTGATCCCCGAAATGCGGAAACACTGGAAGCTTCACCCGAAGTTGAAGGTGATGGGCTACAGCGAACTGTCGCAAGTGAAGAACAAGGATTTTCTCCAGACCTACAAGCCCGACTTGATTATTGCCGATGAAGTTCACGCGCTCGCGCGAATGAGTTCGGCGCGCACTCGACGGGTCAAGCGCTACATGAACGAATTCGAAGAGACGATCTTTGTCGCTCTTTCGGGAACGATCACACGCAAGGGACTTCGGGACTATTGGCACTTCGTATTGTGGGCACTGAAACCAGTGATGTGCCCGCTGCCCGTGCGGTTCAATGAACTACAAGATTGGGCCGACGCTCTCGACGCCGACGTGCCTGAAGACAAACGAATTGCAGCGGGTGCAATCAAGAGATTCTGTGAGCCTGGTGAAAACGCACGTCAAGGCTTCATGCGTCGATTCACGCAGACCCCCGGCGTTGTCAGCATGACCGACAACGAACTTCCGTTCTCGCTTCGCATTCACAAACAGCCTTTGAAATCGAGCGGCAAGGTGCATCACATCTTGAATGAGGTCGCCGCGAATTGGGAAACACCTTACGGTGATATGATCACCGAAGCCGTCGACCTTGCCCGCAAGTTGCGAGAGATTTCGATGGGCTTCTTTTATCGGTGGGACCCCTTGCCCCCGCTCGATTGGCTTGACGCACGCAAAGCCTGGAAGCGTATCGTGCGCGAGACATTGCGGCACAACCGCCGACAACTCGATACCGAGTTGCAGGTTTGGAATGAGCAAGAGCGCAGCGCAACGCCGCTGAAAGAGTGGCTCGAGTGGCGCGACATCAAGGCCAGCTTCGAACCAAACACTGTGCCCGTATGGCTCGACGATTTTCTTGTGAACAATGCCGCCGACTGGCTCGACCGCAACGACGGCATTGCGTGGACATCACACGTCGCCGTCGCTGAACGTCTCGCCATGATTTCGGAAAAGCCGTATTACGGCGCGGGCAAGAAAGCGAGCATCGATATTCTCGATGCAACCGGGCCAATCATTGCGAGCATCAACGCGCACAGCCAAGGCAAAAACTTGCAGCACCAATACTGCAAGAACCTCGTGTTGTGTTGCCCCCCGTCTGGCAAGACGTGGGAGCAAATGATGGGGCGCACACACCGAAACGGTCAACCCGAAGATGAAGTGACGTTCAAAGTCTACCAGCACACCGAAGCGGTTCGCGCGGCATGGAAGAAAGCGACGACCATCGATGCGCCGTATCTGCAAGATACAACAGGCGTTAAGCAAAAGCTGCTTTACGCCGACATCACATTCGAGGTTTGAGATGAGGCAATGCAAAGAATGCGTGATCGGGTTCGACAAGATTGAAGAGCACGCGGAGCACATGAGTTCCGACCACGACCGAATGGTTCTCGAGGTCGTGAAAATCGACAACGGTAGAGTCATACAACACCTGACTTGCACCAACACCGATCAGATGATCGAGAAGACGATGCGCGGCATGTTGATCAACATGGACCGCGACAAGTTTCTCGTTCGTGAGTTCAACAAAGAAGCGCGTTTCTAATTTCAGGAGACGCGGAAACAGGCGAGAGCCTAAAGGGAGAAATGAAGCAATGGGATTGTTCACAGGCATTGAAGATGCAACCAGTTCAGCGGGCGGCAACTACATCAAGCCAGGGCGGCACCTTCTCAACATCGTTTGCCTCAAAGGCAAAGTGAGTCGTAAGAAGAAGGCCCTTGCAATTGCCGAGTTCGAAATCGTTGAGAGCACGAAGCACGAGGTTGGCGAGTCGGTTTCGTGGTTGGCGAATTTGACTGATCACGACGCTGCGGTTGGCAACGTGAAAGGCTTGCTCGCTGCTATTGCAGAGTGCGAAGAGAACGAAGTCGATGAAGCGGGTGCCGACCGCGCTTTCAGTGAAGAGAACCCCTTCGAAGGACAGAAGGTTGTCTGCGAAGCGTTCATCATCGAAACCACGAAGGGCAACGACTTCACCAAATGCGTTTGGAAGCCCGCGAGCGAGTGGAAGGGTCTGAAGGCCGAGGCCACAGAGACATCTGCTGAGGCATCTGAGTAACGATGGCAGGACCGGGGGCGCTCTTGTAGTCAATCCTCAACGCAATTTCTGGTAAGTCGCTGAGAGAAAGAGCGCCCCCAACTTTTTACTATGATCGAAACAATCGAAATTGAAATCGGGGATTGGGTGGAAGTGTGGCAACCCAGCGGCGAAAATTGTGTCGCGTGGGGATACGTCCGCGAAGATCCCAGCCCGGAAGGGAACGAAGAGCACACCGTTGTTGAGGTGTCTGCATCGTTCCATCCTGATTTTCCAGTAACAAAG
>SDBS01002679.1_pt1 | contig 17732 bp, 14 predicted proteins | sample 2277091 | NCBI WGS metagenome assembly SDBS01 (sample SAMN10404972, study PRJNA504765) | marine sediment metagenome | isolation source: marine sediment core GS10_PC15, 163 cmbsf | place: Arctic Ocean: Southern Knipovich Ridge | collected 2010 | reverse complement strand
GTTCTACCCTTACCTGGGAGCCGGTCAGATGGTCGGACTTTTAGGCGGCCTCAAGGGCGCCGCTGACTACGAGACCATGGTCAGACAGGGAGTCGAAAATGCTCCTCCGGGAACCGCCACCCCGGGCATGGCGGCGCAGTCGATAGCGCATCTCGTCATCATGGTCTTCATCATTATCGGCAACGTCGCCTTCTTTGCCGGAAAGAAGAAGGGAGGTGTGAAGTGAGCTGGGAATTCATCGGAATATGGCTGGGAGCCCTTCTGACATTCAGCCTCTACAGCTTCCTGTACAGGGACAACCCCTTCTACAAGTTCGCGGAACACCTCTTCGTCGGAATGAGTGCCGGCTACTGGGTCATCTACAACATACAGAACGTGCTCATCCCCAACTGGTGGCAGCGTATGCTGCCCGAGGGCGGAGGATTCAACGGGGTCTGGCTCATACCCGGTTTCTTCGCGCTCTTCATGCTGCTCCGGATCGTGCCGAAGCTGGCCGGCTGGTCAAGGCTCTCCCTTGCGATGATCGTGGGAACCGGAGCCGGGATGAACCTGGTCGGATACCTCCAGTCCAACGCTCTCACCCAGGTGGAGGGAACCATCGTGTCCCTTGCAGGGTCTGATCCTATGGAGGTGATAAGCAGCGTGATACTCGTTGTGGGAGTCGTGTGCGGTCTCGTCTACTTCTTCTTCTCCAAGGCGCACACCGGAGTTATCGGAGGAGCCGCAAATGTCGGAATCACCCTTCTCATGGTCGCGTTCGGAGCCAGTTTCGGGTACACCGTCATGGCAAGAATCAGCCTTCTCATCGGCCGGACTCAATTCCTTCTCTTCGAGTGGCTTCCGACGATACCGATATTCAGCGGTCTGGGTGGCTGAAATGCCGTCTGCTAGGGCGAAAACGATCGGCTTGACTTCACTCAGAAGCGGTCGTATTCTGTACACGGATTGCTCTATACATAAGAGCCGAGCTGCGTTCTATGAATGTTCTTTATTGCCGAAGGAGTTTATGTAAGACGAATCTTGGAGCCGGCCTTTCCCGCAGCTGAAGGGGGTGCGTACTAACGCTTTGGGAAAGTACCGCAGGAATTGTAAACATCTGTGTCCAGCTCCACTGAGTGGGAACACACCGTCCGGAAAACGGTGGTCCCACCGGGAGCACGGGCCAGAGAAGAAAGGAGCTGAACGGTGCATAGAAGAGCAATACTGACTTGTCTCGCCCTGCTCATGTTCGTTGCCCTGTCAGCAATGGCTGGTACGACGGGAAAGATTGCCGGAAGGGTCTCGGATGACAGCGGCAATCCCCTGATCGGAGCCACCGTTATGATCGTGGGGACATCCTACGGTGCGATGACGGACGCGAACGGCGAGTACTTCATAATCAACCTCCAGCCGGGTAACTACACCCTGGAGGCGTTTATGGTTGGGATGTCAAGGACGACCATGGAGGATGTGCAGGTGGTCACTGACCTCACCTCCAGGATTGACTTCCAGCTCAACCCCAGTGCGATCGGTCACACGTACATCACGGTCACCGACCAGCGTCCCATGATCCTCAGGGACGTCACCAGCTCGGTAACGGTCATCAGCCGTGACGAGATCAAGACGATGCCCGTTGCAGGTATCGCCGATGTCGTCAACCAGCAGGCAGGCGCGACCAACCGCGGTGGCCTGCATATGAGGGGCGGACGTACGGGTGAAGTCGTATACCTTGTTGACGGAGTCTCCCAGGTGGACCCGGTCACCAACGTATTCAACAGTGATATCCCGATGTCCGCTGTGGCCGAGACATCGATCATAAGCGGCGGATTCGGCGCCGAGTACGGCAATGCCCAGTCCGGCGTCATCAACATCATCACCCGTGAGGGCGGAAGCGACTACACAGGTGAGGTCAGCTTCAACGGCAACAACTGGGAAGCCCTCGGAATGGCCAGCGACTGGACCTGGAGCCATCCCGGTCCCTTCCGTGAGGCCAGGCTGAACGGTGAAGCCGCAATAGGCGGTCCCGAACCCCTCACGAGCTACCTGCTTCCCGCCATCGGCCTCGATGTCCCGGGTGATGCAAGGCTCTTCGTGTCGGGAGAGTGGCTGCAGACCGGAGGAGGACAGGATAACAGGTACTCCTACTGGTTCAACAACTGGACCGACATGAGCTCGATAAACGTCAAGCTCACCTACAAGCCCACCACGAGAACCAAGATAAACCTCACGGGTTACTACATGGACAGGACCAGTGGATTCGGTATCTGGCAGTGGAACAGGTTCGAGACCCTCTACATCGATCTGGATTCCCTCTCCCCGACCTACGGCGACACGCTGGCCAACGGCGGAAGCATCCTCTACGGTCTTCCCACCAGGTACTGGCACAACTACAGCATCGGTTTCAGTCTAACCCAGACCCTGAGCAACGCGACCTTCCTCGAGTTAAAACTCAACCAGTACCAGTCCCACTTCGAGTACAGGATCTTCAACGATCCGAGTATCGACACCACCGGCTGGGAGTACCTCGGAGAGGAATGGTCCATCGAAGACTGGCTCGCATACCAACCCAACAGGACCCAGGATTTCGATGGATACTACAGGGGTGGAGCCAGCCGCTACGCCTGGAGAGATTCCAGGAGTACGACCTCCACGCTCAGGCTCGATGTTACCAGCCAGGTGAACAACAGCCACCAGATCAAGGCAGGTATCGAGGGTAAGTACTACGATGTCTTCGACTTCCGCGCGGACACCGCTTCGGGTGGAAACATCTACATGAACAGGTTCCACCACTCCCCCAGTTCATGATCGGTCTACATACAGGACAAGATGGAGTACAGGGGAATGATCGTTAACGCCGGGTTACGGTTCGACTACTTCGACGCCAACTTCGACGATTTCCCGGCCGACCCCACCAATCCTATCGTTCCTGGAACCAGTCCGGGTGACCCCGACCACATCATCAACCCGGTCAGCGTCCCGGTGAAGTACCACCTGAGCCCGCGGGTCGGTTTCTCGCATCCGATCACCGAGCGTGACGTGCTTCACTTCACCTACGGTCACTACTTCCAGACCCCCAGGTTTGACCGGATGTACTACGGTGCGAATTTCGACCTCTCCGGTGCGTTCCCCATGGTGGGCAATCCCGACCTAGATCCCGAGGAGACGATCTCCTACGAGGTCGGTGTGAAACACCAGTTCGACGACATCACCATGATCGACATTACCGGTTATTACAAGGACATAACCGGCCTGGTCGACATGCAGAAGAACTTCTACAGTGCAGTCAACGGCTACGACCTCTACATCAACGCCGACTACGGCAACGTTCGAGGAGCGGAACTCTCCATAATGAGGCGTCCCAGCGATTTCTGGTCGTTCAACGCCAACTACTCCTACTCCGTTGCAATGGGCAAGAGCTCCAGTTCCCGCCAGAACTACGACTACAACTGGGCGGGCTGGGTCATACCGAAGAAGGAATCCTACCTCGACTGGGATCAGCGTCACGCAGTGAACGCGAACTTCGACTACCGCATCCCCAGGGGTGAGGGACCCATGATGGGTGACTTCCACTTCCTCGAGGGATTCGGTCTCCATATGCAGTGGAGCTTCGGCAGCGGGTTCCCGTACAGCGAATCCAACCAGGGCACAGAATCGCCCGAGATAAACAGCATGCGCTATCCCTGGACGATGAACACCGATCTAAAGGTCAACAAGACCTTCTGGATCGGTCCCGTGTCACTGGACATCTTCTGCTGGGTGGAGAACCTCTTCAACCGGCACGACATCGCGACCATCAGGGATGCAGCCTGGTACGACGCTGACCAGGACGGAGACGGTCAGCCGGACCACGACCCCATGGGTCAGCTCGGTGATCCGTCCGCCTATGGCATAAAGCGCCAGATCCGCTTCGGTATCGGAGTGGAGTGGTAGAAAGATAGCCTGGTAGATACGAAGGTGGTTGCCTCTGGGTGGGGCAACCATCCCAGCTGAAGAAACAAGGAGAGTTTCCATATGCGCAAGTTCGTACTTGCCTTGCTGTTACTGGTTACGCTCGCTTGGGCTCAGGGCGATGAACCCGAGCCGGTCGACACCACCGAGGTCGTCGAGGATGTCGTAGAGCCTGAGGTCGTAGAAGAGGTCGTGGAAACACCCCCTGCAACCACCGACGAGGTGGAGGGGGAAGAGGTCGAGCGCCAGCAGAGCGCCAGTATGGATCTCAAGGACCTCTTTATCTCAGGTGGACCGTTCATGTATCCACTTCTCCTCTCGCTCCTCATCGGTATCGCGGTCACGGTCGAGCGTTTCATCACTTACGGCAAGGCAAAGGTAAACGTGGCCGGCTTCCTGGAGCAGGTCGGCGGCTACATAAGGAAGGGTGACCTCAAGGGCGCCGAGGATCTCTGCGATCGCACACCCGGTCCAGTCGCATCCATTCTGAGGGCAGGTCTGCTCCGCCGTGACAAGGGGCTCGAGGACGTCGAGAAGGGCATAGAGGCCGCAGGGGGCATCGAGATGGCATTCCTCGAGAAGGGGATCGTCGTTCTCGCCTCTGTTTCCAGTATAGCCCCGATGCTCGGCTTCCTCGGAACCGTTTCGGGTATGATCAGGGCATTCGGTGAGATTGCCGCCGCCAAGAACGTCGAGGCCAGCCTGGTCGCCGGCGGTATCCAGGAAGCGCTCATCACCACTGCCACCGGACTCATGATAGCTATTCCGATCCAGATGTCACACAACTACTTCATTTCCAGGATCGGGAAGTTCGTAATTGACATGGAAGAGTCCAGCATCTTCCTGATCGACCAGCTGGCCGAGATGGAGCATCTGAAGCAGCTGTGAGTAGGGAGAATTGATGCGGATACGTAACAAACCGAGGGCAAGTGGGAGGATCACAGACTCCTCGATGTCCGACATTGCGTTCCTGCTGCTGATATTCTTCCTGGTCACTACGACCTTCGAAGTTCAGAAAGGTATCTCGTACAAGCTTCCGAAGAAGCCGGATCCGGATACCCCGGAGGTTGTGATCGACGAGACCAACAGGCTCGTCATGACCATCAAGCAGTGGGGCCTCGACGAATACGTGGCGCTGATCGATGAGGCGCCCGAGGGAGGCCCGTTGCAGAGAGCCCGTGCCGGCGAGGACGTCAGTCTGGAAGACACCGTCCTCACCAACGGGATACGGACGCTTGCCGCCGACAGGGCAGAGCCCATGTCGACCGTTCGAGGCAGGCTCCTCAACAACCTCGAAGTAGCGAAGGGTGTAACGTCGGGGACCTTCTCGAACCTTGAGTCAGCCATTCAGGCCGAGAACCTCTTCCCGATGGTTCGCCCGGGGATCCTCCGGGTAGCCATGGGAGACGCTACACCCGTCGAACGTGATCCGACATTCGGAGACGTCGCCTTTGGCGACACGCTTGTCCTCGCCGACCAGAGACAGGGCGACATTGCCACTGTCGTCCGCGAGAGTGAGCTCGTTGTCATCCTCAAGTTCTTTCCGGACTGTGATTACGACGGCATGATAACGGCCCTCGACATGCTCAGGCGCAGCGGGGTCAGCCGTACCGGTATCACGATCCAGGAGAGGCTTGGAGGTGATGCATCATGAAGATAAAGAGGAGAATGGGTGTTACCAGCACCATCTTCACCGGAACGATGGCCGATATCGTCTTCCTTCTCCTTGTCTTTTTCATGGCCACCACCCTCTTCAAGGAGGAGGGCGGGCTCAGGGTCCGGTTCCCTCAGGCGCATCCTGAGGTAATGAGCGAGCTCGGTAAACAGTTTCTCGCCGTGACCGTCTGGATAAAGCAGGCGGAACCGGGGAACGACGAGAGCGAGCTCATTGCACGGATCGGGGACTTCGATCTGCCGATCCAGCAGGTACCGGAACAGCTCCGCAGGCTTAGCGATAAGTTCTGGCGGGAACAGAACAAGCGTGTTGACGTGATCGTCCTTAACATCGACGTGAGGGTTCCCATGTCAGCCATGGTGGACCTTTTCAACGACATGCGCTTCGAGGAAATCTACAGCGTTCAGTTCAACGCGGAAGAATACGGACTACGGTTCTAGGAAGGGGGAAGTATGTCCAGTAAAGCAGAAAACGAACTGAGACAGAAGTCTTCCCAGGGCACTGAATGGGGTATCGTCACGGGACTGGCCATTTTGCTGATCTTCTTCGAACTGGTCCCCGCCAGTGAAATCGGCCGGCTCTCCACCAGGACGAGCGATTCCGAAATGGAAGCGGTCGAGGCGGATATTGCATTTGATGATGCAGTGGAGGAACAGGAAGAAGAAGTACAGGAAGAACAGGAGGAGATAGAGCAGGAAACCGAGGATCTCGTCGAACAGCTGCAGACCGACGTGACCATCTCTTTGAGCGAAGACACCACGGGACTGGCGACGGCCGAGACCGTGGCCCAGTCTGAAGAGCTGGGAGTCGGAGATGGTGGGAGTACCGGACCGCCGCGGTTCATGCCCGTCGAGGTGCCACCTGTCTGCACGTACAGACCAACGCCGAACTACCCTGAGATGGCCGCTCAGGCCGGAGTCGAGGGTGTGGTAACGCTTTGGGTCTACGTCAAGACGGATGGCACGATCGCCGACGTTCAGCTCTACAACTCTAGCGGACTCAGCTCGCTCGATAACACGGCCATGTCGGCCGCATGGAACACGAGGTGGACCCCTGCCCAGAACAACGGCATCGCCGTGGGCGTGTGGACCACAATCCATTACAACTTCACACTGACGGACTGATGGAATGAATGAAAGACGATCGAAGAAACATATGGCTCGTGCCGGGAGGAAGGGATTCTTCCTGCATGTGTCAGAGGACGAATTGGAGGTGAAGGAGGGTATGAGGAACTCTACGCGAAGCGGATTCCTGGTGCCTGTCCTGCTGGCAGTGTTCCTGCTGGCGGGAACCGGTGTCGCCGGGGAGCAGCGCGAAGTCCCCATGCCGGGAGGCAACACGGATGCCAGACCACCGGTTGTAACCGTGTTACACAACCTCAGCAACGTCTGGAGCGTATTCTTCAACATCGGGATATACGGTGACCCGTGGGGCAATTACCCCACAATGGAGTGGCCCGGAGGAGAGGGAAGCAGCTACCTATGGACAGGAAACATATGGTCCTGCGTCTACGGAGCTGTAACTCCCTCGGGAATTGTAGCCAAGTATGCAAGCTGTCCGGATTATGGTGTAGGCTGGGAGTTATGGCCGAGCGAGGGATACCCGGCGATCAAGCTCTCTCCCGGACCAATCGCTCTGGAGCAGACGGAGTACGGTTTCGACGACTGGGATTATCCAGCCCATAACGACGATCCGTACGGGATGAGGATCTACGAGTGGAACCTCGGCTGGGGTACACCAGGGTTCAACGACTTCATAGCTACCGATCACGTCATCACCCACCACAGTGAATTCGGTAACCCCGGAGTTCCCCTCGATGCCTTTGTCGTATCCATAATGGGTGATTGCGATATAGCCACTGCATGTGCAACCGACTGCCATCTGGACGACATGGTCTACTACGACGGTCATGCCATCTGGTGCAACGATCCCGACATCACTTTCGAGTACCTCTTCGATGGAGGGTTCGAAGCTTCGACAAGGGATGTCTACACCTACCAGCAGAACCCCGACAACCCCAGGCCACCCGAGGATCCCGACAACATCTTCTACTACTACAACTACCTCGGACCCGACGGCATTCCTGACAACGATGTCGACCAGAACGGCGTGAGCGATCACTTCACGGTCCTCTTCAAGATCGATAATGTGAGTGGAGATACGCTCTACACGCTCGAACCGAACACGAGCCTCTATCTCTTCTCCGACGGCGCACCCGGGGACTGGTACGAGCATCAAGTGGGTGACACCACCTACTGCGTCGTGCCCAGAAACATGAGCTACATGTGGGACACCGACAGTCCGGGGAGTGGAGTCGACGACAGCGGCGACCCCGAGCTGACTCCGCCCTGCAACGGTTTCATAGCGTGGCGCTTGATGGACTTCTGGGTAAAGAAGATCGACGGCACCATCGAGCGTCCAGTCGACGTCGGAGGAGTTCCTATAGTCTTCACGCACTCCTGGTGGAACTGGGAGAGCGATCCGGGAACCGACGCTGAAAAGTACAACTACATGTGGGGAGACAACCCTGACCTCAGCGGTCGCGAGAGCGGTCCTGCCTACATGGCCGACTGGGTCGGTAATCCGAACGCGCCCAGCGCATTCGATATACCAAACCCCGGGCCATTCCCCATCGTGCACGACAACCCGATAGCACTGGGCTACCCGCAGTTCGACTACAGGTTCCTTCCTGCCGCGGGACCGGTAGAACTCGCTGACGGTGACAGCCTCCACTTTGTGGGCGGCTGGGTCCTCGGCCTGGGTCTTGCCGGTGCCAGACAGGTTGCCGACAACATGCTCGATGCCTACTACCGCGACGGCGGATGGGGCGTTCCCTCCCTTCCTCCGGCACCCATCCTCTTCTACCAGGCCGGGAACGGTCAGGTGCAGCTCGAGTGGGGCGCGAACGCGGAGACCTATGACCCGTTCGGCGGCTACAACATCTACAGGGCAACCTTCGAGCCGTCAGGATGGACCCTGTTGAACTCGGAAAACCAGGGCGTCTACTCCTGGACGGATGAATCCGCCCAGAACGGCTTCCCCTACTACTACGTCGTGACGGCCTACGATTCCGAGACACTGGTCGAGAGCACGAAATCGAACTACAAGCAGACACTCGAAGGAACACCTCTTCCTGTGGTACCGTGCTGGGATGTTGACAACGACTGGAAGAACAACGTCTCGGTTGTGCCCAACCCCTACAGGGGCTCGGCAGCATGGGAGCAGATCTACTTCGACAAGATTGCATTCATCAATCTGCCGGCGATGTGCGATGTAGAGATCTACACCCTCGCCGGTGACCACGTGGTCACCCTGGAACACAGGAGCACTGCTGGAGACAGCGGTACCGAGTTCTGGGATCTGTTAAGTAGAAACGACCAGGAAGTCACCACAGGTCTCTACGTCTTCCGCGTAGTCACCGAAGACGACTTCGTGATCAGCAAGTTCGCCATCATCAGATAGGGAGGAGGGACCATGAAACTAACAGGTACAGTTCTTACAGTAGCGGTCGCCGTCTTCCTGCTGTTCCCCGCCTCTCTCGAGGCGTCATCGTATGCAAAGGTCGGAACCGCCGGCGCCCAGTTCCTGAAGCTCGGAATGGGCACTCGCGGTGCTGGCATGGCTGGCGCGTTCATCGCCACGGCAGACGATGCAAGCGCGACGTACTGGAACCCTGCCTGCCTTGTCAGAGTGCCCGGAACCGAGGTGCAGTTCAACGGCACCCAGTGGTTCGCGGACATCCTCTACGGAGCAGCGGTCGTTTCCCACCACGTACCCAACCTCGGAACGTTCGGTCTCCAGTTCGGTCTGCTCAGCTCTGGCGATATGGACGTCACTACGGTTGAACAGCCGCAGGGCACCGGTGAGACCTTCACCTGCTCTGACATGGTGATCGGTCTTTCGTATGCCAGGATGCTGACCGACCGGTTCAGCGCAGGTCTCACGATCAAATACGTCCGTGAGACATGGGACGACGTAAGTGCCGGAGGGCTCGCCGTCGACATCGGTACGCTCTACGACACCGGTTTCAGGACGCTCCGGATAGGCATGACGATTCAGCACTTCGGTGGTGAGCTCACGCCTGGCGGAGAGTACGAAGTCTGGAACAGCAGCGAGCAGCCGGACTCAATGAAGCCCTACGAGGCGTACTCCATGCCGATGACCTTCAAGCTGGGTCTCGCAATGGACGTAATCGACAGAGGCCCCCACTTCCTGACCGTAGAGGTCGACGGAGTGCACCCTGCTGACAACGTCGAGCAGGTTAACGTCGGAGTCGAGTACTGGTACAACAACATGATAGCCATCCGAGGCGGCTATCGGATCAATTCGGATGAGGAAGGTCTGACCGGTGGAGCGGGATTCCGTATCCCTCTCGGCAATCAGACTATCACCCTTGACTACGCTTATGCGGACTGGAACAAGCTCGACATGGTCCACAGGGCAGGTCTGGGCATCGCGTTCTAGCGAGGACCGGAAAACCCGAGGGCGGGGGTATCCCGCCCCGGTCGGAAGGAATCTGAATGGTTTTCTTGGCGGTACTGATAACGAGCGGTTTGACCGGTTTCCAGGTCACCTGGTCCATCGAGCCTGCTTCCGTGCAGGATCCGGGCAGGATAGACCTCGAAATCACCGTTGAAGACGGCGATCTGCTCTTCGTCAGGAATTCCGGTGAAGAGACCGCTTTCTACGAAGTGGTAGCATCACTGGATGACGGCAGCTTCGACAGGACAGGAGGGTCGGTCACCCGATCCGGACTGCCGCTGACGGAGCATCTGTCGCTTACCACCGGAGAAGCCGGAAGCCATACTGTCAACCTCGTTCTTGGTGATCTCGAGTCGGGACGGCGTCGTTCATGGCAGGAGGATATCGAAGTTCCCCTGATCGATCAGCTGAGCTGGTCCTCGGGGAGTATCCAGATACCCTCTGCCATACCGATCCGCACGGGCGAGATCGTCACGGCGCTCTGGGAGGTCTACTCGCCGTCCGAAGCCTTTGATGAAGGCACGATAGAAGCGGCATACCTTCTCCAGAGCAGGGACGGACAGACCATCAGTGAAGGCTGGATGAATCCCGTCCAGCCAGAAACGGGCAGGCTTGTCTTCTCACATGACCTGCAGCTTACCGGTCTCTATGCCGGGGAGTACGAGATCACAATGGTCGCCCTCAGGGATGACCAGGTGATCGCCTCTTCCCGCAGGGCGATCAGTGTGCTGCAGAACTGGGGAGTCTGGGGCGAAGACACCGATGTCACTGTCAGGCTGGTGCGGCCTATTGCTACCAGCAGCGAGATCAGTGAGATCGAGAACGCCACCAGCTCGGGTGAGAGACTCGCCGTCATGTCGGAATTCTGGCTGAAACGTGACAGGTCACCGCTCACAGTGGGTAACGAGTATCTCGAGGAGTACCTCAGGCGCCTCGACTACATCGAGGAGAACTTCTCGGTCCACAACACGAACGGGATCGCGACCGACCAGGGCATGGTATACGCCCTTCTCGGATCACCCGATATCGTGGAGGACAGGCCGATAGAGATGTCGACCGTACCCTTTCAGGTATGGACCTACTTCTCTCCAGCTGCCACTGTCGTCTTTGTCGACAGAGACGGCTACGGTCTGTACGAGCTCGACACCTCCTGGGAGGAAGTGACCAGTGCCTACGAGCACGCCAGGTTCTGGAGGATGTGATGGTTAAAAACAGGCTTACACCGGTTGTGCTGTTCCTGGCAACGAGCCTGACGATGGCGTCGGGTCTCGCCACCATGAGCAGCGGTGACATCAGATTCGGTATCGACACAGCTGTCTTCTCACTTACTCCCGGGTCGGACAGTCTGGCCCTGGAGGTGTATCAGGAAATCGACGTCGAGCAGTTCGCGTGCGATGCAACAGGGCTCTCACTTTTCACGACCGAGGTCTTCCTTCTGGATGCCGGTGGCGATACCACCGTTATCCAGATATGGAATTCCGAGATCGAGTGGTTCGAGGGCCGATCGATCGTAAACGGGACCATTCTGCCGGCCGCACCGGGGGAGTACGTTCTCCTGGTCAATGTCATAGACATGGGTAATGGACGGCAGGGCACCGTCGAGAGAGAACTCGAGATAGAGATCCCCGGGGTTATGAGCCAGATAGAACTGGCCCGGCAAGTCATACTTGTGCAGGAGGAGTCAATGAATCCTCTGCGGAAGGGCGGGATGATCGTCTATCCGGCTGCCGACAGCAGGTTCGACCTGCCAGGTGAATCCCTTGCCTACATCTACCTCGAGCTCTACGACTCCGGAGGACGGAACTTCTCCCGGCAGAGCAGGCTCGTCGGCCCGGCAGGACAGACGCTCTTCGCGAAGCCGTGGGATCTTCTCCAGATTCCGGAGGGTGCTTCGGGTGTCGGGCTTCTCGACAGCCTGGACCTCTCCGCAGCGATGAATCCCGGTCTCTACCGGATCGAGGTCTACCTTGTTTCCGGAAGCGACACACTCGTTGCCGACAAGCCGCTCATGATCTCATGGACGGCCTCGGAGCAGGATCCCGTCCTGGAACCTGTAATCGAGAGCGATCGGTGTCTGGAGCAGCTCCCTCTTCTCCTCTCGGGGCAGGAGAGGGACATCTACGAACGGCTGAACGATGAGTCGCGGGCGAGGTTCTACGACGAGTTCTGGAGCATCAGTGCAGGAGAGAGGACGGTGTTCGAATCCAGATGCCGCGAGAGCAGCATCTTCTCGTTCCTCGGAGATGAGGGATGGCAGACCGACCGGGGCAGGGTGTACGTCAAGTACGGTGTCCCCGATGACAGGGAAATAATGCCGCTTACAATCAACCAGGTTCCCTACGAGATCTGGCTCTACTACGAGAGCGGCGGCGAGCAGTTCGTCTTCGTTGACTCGGATGGAAGCGGTTACTTCATGCAGGTCTACTCCACCGTCGAAGGTGAGATCAGCTTCGAAAACTGGGAGGAATACCTATCCCCCCTGGGCGGATCCAGACCGGGATCAATTGAGTAGGATGTCTGTGATTAAGAGGAGTCGAAGGGTGAAAGGAAATGAATGCGGCAAAACTGTCGCAATGAATAGAGTATTCGGTAGCGAGGTGACAGGTTCACCATTGTTTCGGAGGAGGTTCAATATGAGAGGAAATACAGGACCGCGCCGAACGGCAGTACTTGCCGTTCTGGCGACGTTCCTGATGCCAGCCATCGGTGTTGGCGTGGCCAGTGCGATCGAGCTCGGGGAGACCGTCATGCTGAAGGTGCCCGACCTGGGCGAGTTCCCGAACCCGATCGAAGAACACCAGTTCACCTGCCGCGCGGTAACGGATAACGCCGTCTGGCTGGTACAGGATACCTGTTCCGTGGATGGGACTGGTCCCGGTTCCCTGGACTCTCTCGTCTGGGGTAACATCTTCGACCAGGCCGAACTCGACGTAATGACCGGCGAGTTCGAAGGGTCCGGCGTTGATGTCTGGGCCACCGTGACCGGGGCATTCGGGGGCGAGCCCGTCGATACCGACGGTGACCCCAGGGTCTGGGTTATCCTGGCCACAATCAGGGACGAATACGTTCAGGACCCGAAGGACCCATACATCTTCGTCTATGTCAATCCGGAAGACGTGGACGAAAGCGGTCTCTTCAACAATCACGACTGCTTCTACATCAACCTCCACAACTACACCGGCTCGGCCGGACAGCTCGATGTGGCAAGGCCGAACAGGCTGATAAGCATTCCAACCGGCCTAGGCGAGCTGATCCGTACGATCCTTGTCCCAGAGGAAGAGCTCTGGCTGATAAGAGGGCTGGGTGAGATTGCTCAGTACGAAACCTACGGTATCACCTATACAGATCCCGGAAACCTCGGGATCCGGCGCAACATGGATGAGTTCGAGAAGCAACCCTACCTGGACCTGCTGAACTACCAGTCCACTACCTGGAAGTACGACTACACAGCCGGCAGGGGTCAGGAGTTCCTGTGGCTCATGTACCTGCGTCAGCGGGTAGGAGATGATATCATCGCGGATATCGTGCAGGACACCACTTCGACGGTAACGGGTATGGACGTCATCGCAGGAGCCATCAATCCCACCGCTCCGGATATCCAGGCCGATATCGTACCCCTCTACAAGGACTGGCTCGTCTGTAACCTCTACAGCAGCCTGGAGAGCGGCTACGGCGGGGGGATCTACACGTACGACTTCCTCGTCGGTGATTCCCTCAATTTCATGCATGTAGGTAATCCGGCTGCTTTCGAAGGAAAGTTTTCGGGTTATCCCCTTGGAATCTGGATCGCTGCTGATGATGGCGGATTGACCGGTCCCATCTGGGCCTCCCAGTACGATTACTTCTACGAAGACTACAGCGCCAACACGACAGTCTACTTCAACGGCATGTACTCCGACGGAAGTGGTTCCGGATCCGCTATCAACGGCGCATGGATCGGCCTCCGAGTCACCATCGACTCCACGGCGATGGATATCGCATCGGTGGGCGAGATCACGCTCGACAGCTGGTTCAACGGAACATTCGAGCTGGTTGACGATGCGACATACCTGATTGTAACCAACAACAACGAAGGCGGCGCTACGGATCTGCGCTACGTACTTGCGCAGGGCTTGATTCCGCCGGCTGTCAACCTCACGATGCACCAGGGTCTCGTCAGCGAGCAGTATGTAACGCTCTACACTGTACTCTACAATACTACTTCGTTCAGGACTACGGGTTTCGACTGGGTAGGCCCGATCTTTACGGCCACCCTCGGAGACTCGACGTCCAACCAAGCCATGAGCCTCTTCTACGGGGATATCTGGAACCTCCGGTTCTCGGCCTGGGACGACGGCACCTACGATCTGACCTCGGTCGGGTTCGACAGTACCGGGCTCAGCCATACTGTCACCAGACAGCTCTCCGTCGAACACGTAGTGGGCACTAACTCTCTGGGGCTCGAAGTAACCGGTGTGCGATTCGACGTACCCGGCGGAGCAGCGGCACCCGGCAGCATGATAATGCTGGCAGAGAGTGACCTGCTCGGACTCGCGATTGCCTCCCAGTCCACGCTCGAGGAGTGCGGCGCCATGACCGGTATCGTTGCCGGTCCGGTGACCATCTCCGACGTGATGGGCACGCTCCGCTTCGAGGCGGAGAATGCAGAGGCTGCCATCCACCGCTACGATGACCAGGGATGGCACAGGATCGAGAGCTACTACCAGAGTGGTTACATGTGCGCTCCGGTAGACGAGGGTGGCATCTACGTTCTGGGCGATGGTCCGGGCATCTCCTCTCCGGAGTTACCGGCCGTGCTCCAGCTGGGTGGAAGCTTCCCCAACCCGTTCCAGTCCGAGACCATGATCAGGTTCTCGCTGCCCTCCACGGGTCACGTGAGACTCAGGGTCTATGACATGAGCGGGCGTCTGGTGTGCACTCTTGCCGACGGCGCCATGACCGCCGCAAACCATGCTGTCTCCTGGGACGGCCGGGATCACAACGGTGACCTGGTCGGAGCCGGGGTCTACTTCTGCAGGCTGGAAGCCGCAGGACAGATCCAGACCCAGAAGATGCTCAGAGTAGAATAGGAAGGAGGGAGACATGAAGCTCGTCAGCAAAGCAATACTGGCAATCCTGAGCAGCTCCCTCGTTCTGCTCGGATGCGGTGAGGACAATCCGGTTCTTCCTGATATCCCGTACGCACAGGGATTCGTTGAACTCGGCTGGGATGCTTACCGGGTCAACGACTTCGAAACTGCAATGGACTACTTCCTGCAGGCAATCGATGCCGCCGTGGACTGGCCTGACGGCTACCTCGGCGCTGGATGTACAGCCATCTTCCTCGATGACTACTGGAACGTTGCGGGTAACTACTTCTACATGGCGACTCAACTCGACGGTGGTAGTTGCCCGTTAATCCAGCATGCGGAAACGCAGATGCAGGACACCAACTGGACCGTGTTCCAGTGCATGGATCCCGTGCTGACTGCATATGACATGCAAGTCATCACTTCACTTGGTGACTCCATGTACTTTGATTCACTGGGCACGACCTACTTCGTGGACCCTCTTCTGATAGGGAAGTATCTCTACGGACAATATCCGTTCAACATCACTGCCTATCCCCAGTACGGAGACATCTCGTTCCAGTACAGGTTCCAGCCGGTCGTGGATGACTGCCTGGCCCTCTTCTCGCTCGAGAACGGGTTCTCGAACGTCCTCGAGTACACAGACAGCATCACAGTGGAAGTGGGAGAAACCTGGATCTACATCAACGTGCCACATGAGGCTGTTGACATCGCAGGTACCACCTTCCACAACTGGATTGCTGCCGACAACGTGCTCGCCTACGACTACGTGACTTACACAGCCAGCGGTAGCGCCGGGCAGATCACGTGGGATGCAATCGCCGGATGGGGTCTCCTCGAGGAGGTCAGGGGAGAGAACGGCAACGGCCTTATGGCCGATGCCGCGATCTGGGGTCTCTACTCCAGTGTCTCTTCCTACGATTTCGGTGCAGGTGAGTACTGGGACACGATAGAGGACTTCACAGAGGTTCAGCTCAAGGGAGTTGCCGCTTCGACAGCCTTTGTCGCCCAGGCGTTCAGGTTCTCCTGGTTCTCATGCCTGAGTGTGGGCTACGGCCTTTCACTCGATCCGGATGATGTTGGGTTCGTATTCGAACTCATGCAGCTGATCGAGACGATGCTGTAGCAGTCCTCCGGCAGGATCCTGTCCTGCTGCAGAAAACCCCCGGGTGCACCGGCACCCGGGGGTTCTCAACAACTCCGATCAGATTCTAATACTCGATGCTGGGTTCGTGAATGCTGAAGATGTCGTAATTACCCTCTCCCGAGTACCTGTCCGACGAGAAGGCTATCCATTCGAAGGAGGGATTCCATGCAGGATAGATGTCAGTGGCGGGGTCGTCGGTAACCTGCACAAGATCATCGGAAGCGATATCGTAGAGCCAGATCTCGAAGTTACCGGTTCTGTCAGAGGCAAAGACAATCCATTCGTCGTAGGGTCCCCAGCAGGGATGTATGTCGTCGGCTGAGCCGGCGATGATTACGTGGGGATCGCTGCCGTCGGGTCTCATAAGCCATATGTCGCTCTGCCCGGCTTCCCTGTACTGGAAGAGGATCCAGCTTCCGTCGGGAGACCAGGAGGGGCGGAGGCAGTCCGCTGCCGGCTGGTAGAGGATCGCGGGATCGAATTCCTCGTACGGCGATATCCGCAGGTAGAAGAGACCGCCCTGTTCAGTACAGAACAGAAGACTGTCTCCTGTGGGATTCCAGCTGGGATACATGTGAGTGAGGCTGTCGGCGAGGATGACCTCCACGGCGGTGCCGTTGCCCGGGATCGTCCTGATCTCGCTGCTCCCGTCCTCGTGGATAGCCGTGTAGATGATCTTGCCGAGGGAATCGCTCCAGCTGCCCCATGGACCGACGAATTCGTCGAAAGGGGTGAAGGTGCGCATTGCAGGCGTGCCGGTACCCGCGAAACCGTAGATGCACGGAGATGCGCTTGTGCCGTAGGTCGTGAAGATCAGAACATCTCCGAACGGCGACCAGGCCAGCGATGTGTCGGGGTAGGCGCCGGATCCGACCCAGAGGTTTGCCCCGTCGGGCCAGGGACCAACCTCCTCCGGATTGTCGCAGGCCATGAACAGGGCTGCTACACCGATTACCAGGATAACGGTCACAAGCAGTTTCATCTCTACCTCTCCGGGCTGTGTCGGGCACATGCCCCACGAATTCAGATACCCGCGAAGCCCCCCGGGGTTCCGGTCCGGATACGCTCCCTGGGAGGACCGGCCTCGATGACGGCACCCAGTGCTCCGAGCCTTTCGATCAGGTTCTCATAGCCGCGCTCTATCTGGTGGACATTCCTTATGAGGCTTGTTCCCCGGGCACAGAGAGCTGCAGTAAGCAGTGCCATGCCTGCCCTGATGTCGGGGCTCGACACATCTGTTCCCCTGAGCTCTGCCGGTCCCGATATCACGACCCTGTGGGGATCGCACTGGATGATCCTTGCCCCCATCGCTACAAGTTTGTCGACGAAGAAGAGCCTGCTCTCGAACATCTTCTCGAATATCAGGCTCGTTCCCGCCGCCTGGGTCGCGACGACGACAGCCGTACTGGTGAGGTCTGGTGAGAATCCGGGC
>SDBS01002678.1_pt1 | contig 17734 bp, 18 predicted proteins | sample 2277091 | NCBI WGS metagenome assembly SDBS01 (sample SAMN10404972, study PRJNA504765) | marine sediment metagenome | isolation source: marine sediment core GS10_PC15, 163 cmbsf | place: Arctic Ocean: Southern Knipovich Ridge | collected 2010 | reverse complement strand
CCGGACGGGCATCTTTTGATTGACTTGGTGTTCGGTGATGAAGAGTGTTTGGGCAAAGTCGAAATTTGCCACGTTGTCCCGGTCATCGAGCCAGTATGTTGGGTAGCCGAGATGCGCAAATGCGCGCTGGAAGCCCCAATGGATGTACGAGTGTGTGTGCGAGTGGAGTTTGTGGCCCCAGATGACGACTTGCTTGAAGGGCAGCTGATCGCAAAACGGTAACTCTGCTTGTAAGGCGATTACGGGTGCAAGCGAGAGGGCTAAAACAAGCCTGCGTCTAATTTGTTTTTTCTTTTGCCTCGAGTTTCTCAGCAATTTCATCAAACACCTTCCGCCATTGGTTGAGCGTTTTTTCCAGGTGACGTCTGCCGAATTGCGCAATGCGTTCCCTGGCGGCCTCGTAATCCGTTGTTTCAATTTTGTGTTTGAGATCTGCCCAGGAATCAAAATGAATAATGACATCATCGTGCTCCGGAGAGAACCATTCGCAAACGGGGCCGCAATTTTTGCCAACAAAAAAATCTCGGTTAGTTACCCAGCATTGTCCTTGCGAGAGTAACTTTTTGTAGAATTCAAGCGATGGTACAAAGTAGGGGACACCGCTTCTGATGTTTTCAAAGAGCGCGCAGTTTGACCATGCGTTCGGAATTTGTATTATTCCTCGGAACGTTTGCACGTCGGCAGGGCCATCATATTTGCCGCAGTAAAAGTTGATACCAAGATTACGAAGATTTTGCTGGTGACTTCCGCGTTGATTATTTTGGTATGCGGGTAGCAAAAAGGTCTTTTCTCTGTCGACGTGCGCGGGGATTGGCGACTTACAAGCGTACGGGATGAACCCGCCGGTAGGCTTGATGACCGGACGATACACCTCAATGCCTTTTGCCCGGGCCCATATTCGCTCGAATTCACTCCAAGGAATGATGTGCACGTCGTCTCGCTGAGACGCTTCACGGAAAAGGTCCATAAATTCTTTATCCGGGAAAGGGGAAGTTCTTGTTTCAGCATCAGAGTAGTCGAAACGATTGCAGATCCAAATGACTAAGTGCCCACGATAGCCGTTCTGAAGGAAAATACGTGAGAGCGGTGCGGTGTCAGATGTAACGATGACATCAAATTGCTCAAAGTATTCTTTGTGTTTTTCCCATACCCGTTGGGCGCGTTCGTGGGTGAGGTTGTAAATCTTGCAACTGGCGCGTGGTGCAGTGGAATAACCGTCAAAGCCAGTTGGATCCGCCTTGGCAAAATATGATTCAAAGTTCTTCAAGCCGATTTCTAATGCCACGAGTTCGAACTCTCGAATGCACCCCGCATGAAAAGAAATGTGCAGTACCTTGAGCGAAGAAGCATCCGCAGCGTGAAGCGGGGAAAATATTGCCAGCTGGGTAAGGCAAGTGAGGATAGCAACAGTTAGCTTGGTCCTACCGTTCATTTTTGACCTCCTGGTTCTAGGATTGTGCAAGAATTTTTCTCAGGTATTCATTCATCAGTGTTGTTTTAAATTTGCCATGCTCCGTCAAGTTGCCATTCTGGTCTGTTGATCCCATTCCATCTTTGTAGTGAAGGAACGCTTTATTGGCATAGAACTCAATGTATTTCATGCCGCCTTGTATCAGTTCTATCTCTTCTTGACCGAGTCCCAACTCTCGCAGTTCTTGTGTATTGTGAGTGCACTTGTAAGTTTTTTTTGCTCTACAGCTTTCGCAAATAATGTGTCGTGGGTGTTTACACAATGGGCCATAGATCATGCTTTGCCCCTGCGTGCATTTATCGCAGGAGATTGTTCTTTCAAAAGGTTCGATGGAATGGCGCCTATTTATACGGAGCATGTCTAATCGTTTCAGGCTCGTATTTGGATGTGCTTTGAGATAGTGATATGTGTGGCCACCGGTATCTACATAGGCCCCCTTAACAGATCCGATATCGAAACATAACTGCTCTTTGTCGGGGAGGTTGGCCATATCAATGAATGCTATTCCAGGCCACATGAATTGCACGCCACTAGGCTGCGAGCGTCGCATCCACGCTGCAAGCTGGTGCCCGTCCAGATAATCGCGAATACAAAAATTTCTGGTGAGGAACATATCGGAGTCGAGTAGGACAAGAATGCTGTCGTGCTGATATCCCAGCGTTTCGAGCGAATAGCGGATGGCACCTGCGTGGTGGCTTGAACAAGCAGGTCCTGGCATAAGCGGGACATTTTGGGGAACCCTGATGCAGGCAATGTTGAGTCGCTTGCATTCGGAAGTGATACGCTCTTCTAGATTTTTTTTTCGAGCATTGTTGAATACTACAAGTTCGAATTCATCCTCAAGAAACTTGTTAAGCGTCCGCACTTGTTTTTCGATGAAGTCTGGCAGGTTGAATGCGTATGAAAATATCAGGATTTTGGCTGTAACACTTTCACTACCAATGGATAATCCAACGGTGAGCCAAAAAAATATTTTTGCGAGGTGTTTTTTGCTTAACATTTCTGATACTCCTTAAATTATTTTATGAGGAACATGTCGCCGTCGATTAACATGGGAATGTCGATATCTCGAATACATCCTGCGTGAAAGGAGATATGCAGCATTTTGAGCGAAGAAGCATCCGCGGCGTGAAGCGGGGAAAATACTGCTAGTTGGGTGAGAAAAACGAGGGCAGCAGAAACTAACTTGGTCTGGCTATTCATTCCTAATCTCCTTTGCAGACGTTGATAAAAACGTATCTCGTGCAATGCTGGCATGTGTTTCTTTGTCTGTCAAGAAACTATTCTCCCCCTTGACCGTGCTATGTTTTGCACACTGTGGCCTTAGTTGTTAATGACGTGTGTGCGTGTTAGCATACGGGGGTCAGTTCGCAATTCGATATAGGTGTTTTTTGTCGGGTGAAAGGCGCCCCAACGTAAGGAGATAAGATGAAGAGGCAGTTAACTGTGGGGTCTTTGTGGGTTGTGTTACTTAGTGTGCAGGTAGGTAACGTGTATTGTCGGGAGTCGTTCAGTGCTCTGGCTGGCAAGCACGGGACAGACAAGGGTCCTCGGTGGCATAATTATACGCGCATCTATGAGAAATACTTTGCGGCCATCAGAGACGAGCCAATTAAGCTGCTCGAAATAGGGTTTCTGAAGGGGCAGTCGGCGCGCATGTGGCGAGAATACTTTCCGAACGCAGAATTACATTTTATCGACGTAGAACCTTCAAAATTTACAACGTATGGGAGTGATCTCGCGGATTCCTGCTTTTTCCATGTTGCGGATCAGCAAAGCCCAGAAGATTTGTCGGGAGTTATCGAACGATGCGGGGGTGAGTTTGACATTATCGTCGATGACGGGGGACACACCATGCAACAGCAGCTTGTTAGCTTTCGGGAATTATTTCCTCACCTGAAAAGTGGCGGAGTGTATGTCATAGAGGATTTGCATACGTCCTATTGGAGAGATATGTTCGGTGGTGGTGGAACTAGGCAGCGTCCCCGTGCTGGTGCCGGGACGACTATTGGCTTTCTGCAACAGCTCGTAGATGACGTAAATTACATCAATGCCCGAATAGGATGCGCAGATGTTGATAAGAATATTCGCGCATTGGAGCACGAGCTCTTTTCTTATCAGAAGCATGTGGCATCATTGCACTTTTATCCGGGACTATGTTTTATTTTTAAGCGGTAGTGTGCTGTCGTGGGAGCGGTGGTATTGGTGTGGAAAAGAACTCTCATTGACAACTGGCACGTGATTGGGCTACGGCTTTAACTAGGTTGAGTAGGGAGAGATAACACTCTGCCATGTACTTACGCTCTGGTGGAAGGATATCGTTGGTGAAGATAAGTCGTGGAACTATCCCACAGCTTCTGTTCTTGAGTTTCAGTTTTTGTTTTGTTGTATTGGCAGGAGAATCAGAGAATTGTTCTGGCCGGGGAACGGTAGTATTAGTTCTCGGTTTTCCGCATGGTGGTACATCTTGCACGGCTGGTGTGTTGAGTATTTTGGGAGTGCCGTTTGGAAACACCTTTTGCAACAAAAAAGATCGAAAACATCCTAAGGGCACATTTGAGTCACACGAGATGGACAATCTTGATAGTGCAATTCTGCAAGAGCTGGGAATGGGAACGTTTAGGCCAGCCACGCTCGGTTATTACACTAAAGTGTCGCCTGAGCAGTGGCAGTCCATTGAGAGCCGCCTGCGGGCCCTCCTTGCTCCTCGGCTTCAGGACGGCAAGCTTGTTGGGATTAAAGACCCGCGAATTGCAATGCTTCTCCCCTTCTACGTTGACGCTATTCGTAGTTTTGGCTATGACATTAAAGTTGTCACGGTTGTGAGAAATCCTGACGAGGTCGCCGAGTCGCTCGACCAAAAGCGTCATGACATGCATAGGCTTCTCTGTCGCTATCTTGCTTCAATTGTTTTCTATGGTCGCGAGCTTGATACTATCGTCATCGGATATGACGAGCTGCTGAGTGATACCGAGCGCATTGTTGGCCGTATTAACGAGCACATTCCAGGTCTCAGATCCTACGCGGAAGCTAGGCAAGAACTGGACGCATTTATAGACAAAGGCCTTAAGCATCATCATGCATGAGGCTTGTTTGACCATATTCGGTTGGTATACGTCAACCCGGCGGAACTGCTTCGAAGGGGTTTTCGGTTTCCGCGAGAACTATTGATTCGTCACAAGCAGTGGCGTCGATTGCGACTTTGCCTACTATCATCAGGTGCTAGTCTCCTCTAAGACCTCTTGGATAAGCAACCGCAAATGCTCACCTTTGTGCTTATGAAAGTTGCCTTCTGATTGCCGCTTCGCCCATCCGCTTCCCCCTCTGTAGTGAAAAAACGTATCATTCATTACGGATTCAATGCTGTGAGCCCCTGCTTGTACTCTTCTGATGGTTGCATTGCTGAGGCCCAATTCCCGTAGAATTTCTGTGTTATGTGTGCATGCGAAGGTTTCTTGCTGATTTTGTTTGATCTTTGAACGACATTGCGGACAAACGATTTGCAGCGGATGCGTGCAGCGGGGATGCAAACCGGCAAGAGGGAGACATTTTTCGCATTTAATTGTTCTCGGAGGGTTGCAGTTTAGTCGTAGCTGATTGAATGCCCGTATGCGCAGTTCGGGATGCCTTTGCAGGTAGTAGTGCACATAGCCGCCCGCATCAATGGGCTTGTGACTGAGACGGCAATTGAAGCAGATTGTTTCTTTTTCTGGGAGTGTGTTCATGCGCAAAAATACGAGGCCTATCCACGGATATCGAAATTGTTCTGCGCCGTATGTACGAACGTGCATGACGCCTGCGATGTCATATCCTTCCAGAAACTCACGTGCACTAAATGGGCGAGTAAGGAATATATCAGAATCAATAAGTACGAGGATGTCATCATGGTATTGGCCCACCTGGTCATATGAATACTGCACAACGTGACTGTTTCTAATTGATGCTTGATTGTGTGGCTCTCCCGGGAAGCGCTCCAGATATGGTTGTTCATGGATCTCCTGCGGGATACGGACGTACCTCAGTCCGAGTCTTTGGCATACTGATTCGATCTCTTGTGCCATTTCATCCGTGTGCGCATCACAGAAAACGACGAACTCGTAATCGTCGAGCAGGAATTTTTGAAAGGTTTTGTGCTGCATCTCGATGAATTCTGGGCGATTGTAGGAGTAGGTGAAGATTAAAATTTTTGCGTGTAGCGAGCCTGCTAAAATAAAAGCTAGAGTTAGCAACGGAAATGCTTTTTTTAAGGCCTTTTTCAATTCTGCTCCTTTACCACTCTTTTGATAGTTACTGGCCTAAGTCTGATTTGGTCAATTTGCCATCATGATGACGCATGATGGCTTGATCGTCAAGGAAACTTTGCAGCAAGAATTTGAGAGGCTGTTGAGAATTGTGAAGTTGACTTTCGGGAGTAACTGTTGAGCAGGTGTGGGGCAGAAAATCTCTTGCGATTGCATGTGTTATTGTATCAGCATAATTGCAAGGTAAAGTTGCGAAACTCAGGAGGCGAATATGAGGAGGATTATTCTACTTCTATTGTTGGTTGCGACCACAGGGATTTTTGCAGGAACTGTCCATATATTTGGCGATAGTCATGCATGGCACAGTTTTGCTATTAGGCAGAAGCCTTCGTGGCCGCCACCAAAGCACGATAAGTTCACTTTTGTTTTTGAACGTGGAGGTTTGTACATGGGCCTCCCCATCGAGACTTATTTTATTGGGGGGCGCCTCATGCATTCTGGCGGTCGTGATGGCTTCAAGATATTAAACGTTCGTCAAAGTGGCGGGCGGGACGGGGATGTCTGTGTTTTTTCCTTAGGTGAAGTCGATGTGAGGTGCCACATTGGTAGACAGCGGGATGAAAAAAACGGGATCTTGACGAAATCATAGGCCAGCTTGTTGAGAAATATGTTCAGACAATACTGAAAAATAGATCTTTGTTCGACACACTTTACTGTATAGTATTTGCACCTATTCCACCGACCGATCGTCCAACTGCAGGTGCCTATGGCACGCTTGATGATCGGGCGGCCGTTACCAAAAAACTCAATGCAAAATTAAAAGAGGTGTGCATCCCATACGGCATTGCCGTACTTGATGTTTTCGACTTGTATGCGGACGAACAAGGCAGTCTACCTAAAAACCTAGGGGATGGAAAGTGTCATATTCACGTCAAATACAATGCGCCGGTTAGAGAGGCGCTAGTGGATGTGATTATGGAAAATTTCCCGGACTTTACGTTTGCGCAGGTCGACATAACGCCCCACGCCCTACTTGCCTCAGCTGACGCGTGAGGCCGGGTACTTGATGTTATCATCTTCCAGCGGCTTGTCGGTTGTGCTGCAGCCTCTTGTCAACAAACGCATCGACTTTTTTCTTAACTGCGGAGTATGGTTTTAGCTCTGGTAGAAACGCATGAAGTTTGTCTACAACAGCTTGCGGGTTATTGATGAGCTCGTCGAAATGAACCACAAGCGTGTTGTACCCCTGTGCCCACATGATAATACTGGCCCAGCACATGCAGATTTTGTGCAGTAATGCGTCGGTTGATTGATACGTCACTTTCTGACTTGATTTGACTATTTGTTGTGGGCGTCGTACTACGACGACAAGTTTTGGTACATAGCCAAGTTCTTTTGCTGCTTCGATGTAGAGCGGAATGAACTTTGTAAAACCGGGATGCTTGATGCCAAATGAGTCGAAGCGACCGAAATGGTTCTGCAGGTGTTCTTTCACTAGCTGTGTGAGCTCGGGAACAATCTTGTCTTGCGTCCATGTGGGGGATTCAAGATCAACATTTCCCTCTTTTAGCTTGCCAGTCAGGAGTTTGTTAAGTCTTCCGGTAGGTATATGCTCAAAAAATCCCTTTGGATTGTGACGATTCTGTACCATCAAATTACCACCGAGTTCGAGGCCCATTATTTTTAGTAGGCCTGTGGTGCAGGATGTGCCGCTCCGATTGATGCCCAAAATAAACACCGCGTGTCGTTCGCTTTGTTTGGCATGCTGCTGGGTGTGCAATTGAGTGGCAATTAAAAATAGCAGACAAAACCTGAAGCGTGATTGCTTGGGCTCCATCACTCTTCCCCTCTGACGAACTGAGAGATACCCTGTTAGATTAAAATATAGCTGCGGGATTGCTTTTAGTGCAAGAGTTTTCCCTGCCATATCCCTACTTGCCCCAGCTGACGCGTGAGGCCAGGTACTTGATATCATCATCTTCAAATCGGAGGCCGGCACCGAAGAAGGCGCTGGCGTTTTCTTTACTGATGAAGTCATCAGCACCAAAGGCCATGTAGATGTTGTTCATGTAAAAGACGCGGTTGATCCACTTGAAGTGTGGGCGGTCGTCGAATTCTTGAATTGGGCCTTGCAGGCGATCACGGCCTTGCCAGTCAAATATTTCGAGACTGGTCACCCAGCGCAGATCGCGGTCCCTGAATGGTATGTCATAATCAACAGCTATGCCGAACGTGTTTTCAAAGAGGCCACCGCGTACGGCAAAGTCGCCAAATATTTTACCGAATTGGGCACCGTACTTGATGGTATCGCGATGCTGAATTTCAACCAGGTGTCGTGGTGGCTGACGGACTTCTACCGCGAAGGGTTCGGTTTGTGTAACGCCGGCAATTGGATCATTACGTTCTATGAAGCAGCCACATTCATCAAAGTATGAATGGTTTTCTACGTAGCGTTCGATGCTGCCCTTGGTTGTACCGACAAGTTGCAGAACGTAGAAGCGGTCTTCACTTGGGTGGATGCGGATGTCTAAGTATCCTTTGGCATCTTTCAGTTCAAAGTGTTCAGCCTTGCGGTACATGCGTTCACCGTGTGAGTCAAAGACGACGCCGAGGTTGTCGATTTTTGCCAGGTAATTTTTCAGCCCTTGCACAGCGACTTTCAGATCATGGTACGTTTCGTCTTCGTTGACGAGTTTGCCCAGCAGACCTTTGCCTTCGTTGATTTTGGTGGCAACTTCACCAACGCTGCGCAATCCCTCGCGTGCTTCGGTGGCTGCTTCTGCAAACGAACTTGACGTTCCTTCCAGGGTGGTGGCGATGCGGTCAAAGTCGCGGTTTATCGCGTTGGCGATCGTTTCGGCGCTGTTCTGCATTGCGGGGAAGACGCTCGTTTCAAGTTGCTCGGTCAAGCGACGCAAGTCAGAGCCGAGCGTTGGCATGTTCTCGCGCATCTCGCGGGCAAAGTCACGGAAATCACTGATCATGGTGTTGATGTTCTCTTCGTTGGAACTTGCGGTGCGGTCAAGTACATCGGAGAATGCTGCAAGCCGTTCAGCAGCAACAGCAAGATTTTCTACAATTCCCTTGAGATTCTCACGACCGACTGCGGTGCCAACCGATTCTTTGAATGATTCAGAAACATCTTCAATGTTTGAGGCGATGTTGCTGACTTGATGGAGCAGATCGTCGATAGAAACCGGTGACTTGCTCGGTTTGGTTAGTGCCTCACCGGAGTGTAGTTCAGGCAACATCGGGTCACCGGGCACCACCTCGAGATATTTATTGCCAAGCAGTCCTTCTTGCCGCACCACCGCATACGCATCGCGGTGCAGTTCGTACCGTTTGAGCACCATGATGTGCGCTTTGGCTTTCAAATCATTTTGAATCAGCTCAATGCTTTCAACCCAACCAACTTTTACGCCGGCAATTTTGACGGCAGCTTTTTTTTCAAGCCCAGAGACGTCTTCAAAGTAGACGGTGTACGGCTTGTAGTTGGCGGTGTCCAGTCGAAACACGCCAATGTGGAATGTCATATAAAAGAAGATGCCCAAGGCGAGCAGGATAAATAACCCAACACGGGTCTCAGTCGTAAGTCGCAAGGGTATTCCTCCCTCGGTTACAGCCAGTACAACTTCTTAACTGCAAACGATGTCCCTTCTTCTTTCTGTTTGGCCGGCTGTTTGACGAGTATAGCATAGAGACGCTGTGTTATGGCGCCAATTTTCCCATAAGATAGCACAGAGAATGTTGTAGGTTCAAATTTTGATCGGAAGAGCAGTTTTGCGCCCTTAGGTAAGCTGGTGAACTCTTGCCCGTAGAGTGGCTTGAGTAGGGCATTCCAGTCCTGTTGCCAGTTGGTACTGGGTTTGAATTTTTTGATGAATTCTTTTGTTTGGTCTCGTAATTTTTTAGGATCTTCGGGTGTGACCCGCTTGAGACCAAACAGGGCGCGTACGGAATCAGAGAGAAGCCACGGCTCAACGGTGAAGTCTGGCGTCCAGACGGTAAACAGATCCATGAGATATGCCGGGCGTTCTTTTGGTTTGTCTTGTTGGGTCTCAGTTGGCGGCTCATAAAAAAGGCTGCGTCGTGTTAGCGTTGAGAGTTCTTTGATCAAAAGCAGCTGGGTGATATCTTCCAGTGGGCCAGCTTGTTTTTTGAGAAACTGTGCAACGAGCTCGAACGCATTCTTGACACCAAGTGTGGTAGTCACGTTTTTTAGCAGGCGCTCGGTGATCACCCGCATGTCACCATCTGCTTGCCCCTCACCGACAAACTTTTTCTTTTCAAAATCGTAGACCTTGTTCAGATTCAGTTTGCCATCCTCGCACATGATGCACAGCTGCAGAGTGCCGTCGATTTCATCGTGCGCTTCGGTCAGCTCGTATGTTTGCCAGCGGTTGAGTACTGGCAGCAACCGCCCGAGCAATTGACTTTCGGGTGACTGCTTCTGTTTTTTCTCATTTGCTTTGGCAGGCGCCTCTTCATCACTTTCTTCTATTTCAAGCTGGCTGATTGCTAGTTGAATGCCACCGAGTGCGAGTGCCTTTGCTTTTTCACGATCGACTGCCATCTTGCTGAACACAAAGTAACTGGTTGCCTGCTCATAGACCTGTGTTGCAATGATGATCATGAGCGAGGTGAGGATGAGCGTGAGGATGAGGATGAATCCTTCGCGGTTGTTCTTCATGGGCGTTGCGTGGTTGGTGATGATGAGGTTGGCGGACCTCCCGGCTTGTAGAAGGCATCTTCTTCTTTTTGCGGTTTTTGGTCAGCCGTCGGTTGTGCGGATGTTTTTTGCTTCTTGGGCGGCCATGCGAGTTGTGCCAGATCATAAGCGGGCAAAGAGAACAAGAATTCTGTTTCTTCAACTGTTTCGTGCGGGGCGTCCCATAATTCCAGTTTGATGCGCATGTATTGCGGCATTGCTGGCAAAGGCGTCTCGCCCGGCTGATCTTTGCTTGTGGGATTCCACTCGGTCACTGTCACGAGCTCTGGCGCTTTTGGCGATTCTTCTTTTTCTTTCTTTTTTGCTTGCTTAAAAAAGAGGTATTCACTGGACATGCGCTTGATGTTGCGTGCAATTTCATATTCACGCGGCCGTTCTTTGCTCTCTTTTGCAAAAACTTTGATGTCTGGATTGACCGATTCCTGCCGGGTGAGAATAAATGAATCCTGCCAGTCTGGATCGGGTTTGAGTTGATACATGAGCCGCACAAAGCGGGGCTTCGTTGAACGGTAGGCTGTGACCGGGTTGGTGGTAATGAAGGTGAGCATGGTAAGCATGTCTTGTTTATTTTTGCTCATAAAAACCGGCTTGAGAGGCTTTGGTTTTTTTTGTTTCTTCTGCTCTTCTTTTTGCGCGGCAGGCTTTTTGTCAGTTTCTGTGCTGGCCAGATTTACTTGTGGTACAAATGTGCCAGCCAGATCTTTTTCAAGCTGGTTGTACACAAGCGCGATGCTTGTGTCGATGGCGACCGTTTCTTCAATTGCGCTGGCGCTCAACTGAATTTGCCAGAAAGCAGCAAAGAGTGCACCACTCAGCATGGCGGCAAGTGCCACAAAAATCATGACTTCCATGAGTGAAAAGCCGGGTCGCATCATGATTTCTTTTTCTTCTTTGGTTTTTTGTACACAAAACTGACGAGTGTTATCTCTTCTGGCTGTCCGGCGCGTTCCCATGTGCCCTGCACCACTACTCGCTTGACGTTCTTGAATTGCTTGAGCGATGATTCTTCACTAATTTTTTTTGTTGTGCGTGTAATTTGCGTGGGCGGGTCATCAATGGCGTGTTTGAATGACTGCGGTTGCACATCTTCGGTGGGTGAGACAGGATGCTGGAGTTCATATTCAAAAAATGTATTGCGCAGGTGGATGATGCGGCGCACTTGATCGCTTGCTTCCATGGTGCCAGTCATGAGTGATGATTGCAGGCCAAAGAGGGCAGTGATGATTATGCCCATCATCGCAAGCGTGAGCACAATCTCAATTATCACAAAGCCGGTGGCGCTATGGTTTGGCGAATGTATCATATGCATCAAATTGTACGGTAAACGGGTTCATAACCAGGCCGAGTGGTGCCCCGGCCTTGTGCATTTGTGTATCGTTGGTATCGCGCATGTTGATGATAACATCTTGTGCCAGGCCTTCCGGCATGATGAAAAACCATGCCTCTTCTTTTTTCCCGGTGCCAAATTCATCTTCCTTGCCTATGTAAAAATTGCGCGTCTCAAGCGTGTCATCATACTCGTAGGCGGTGTTGGCGTAGGGTGCCTCCATGAGTTTGTACGCACGCTTACCCTTTTTGCCGGTCGTCTCCTGATCCACCAGTACCGAGATTGTGTGGCGGGTAAAATCAAAGTTCACCTGGTGAATGCGGTTGGTTGCCAGCGCATTCTGCGTTGCGATTCGCAACATGGCGTTCAGCCGGGCAACAAAGTTGTTGCGCCGATATTCCGGTGTCTGGCGCCCCAGATACGTAAAGGAGATGGTTGCCAAAATACCGATAATGGCAATGGCAATCACCAATTGTATCAGGCCGATACCGGTCGTGTTAGAGCGAAACGCGTTCAACCTTTGGTGAACCCGGGCCGTTGGGACCGTGGGAATAGAGCTCATATTTCTTTTGTCCGGCTTGTGGTGGTTTGTAGACCATCTTGTTGCCCCAGCCATCTTCAAGATCCTGATTGTCAATATACGGACCGCGCCATTTTTTTGCGATTCCTTCATCCTGCGGTCTGACAAGCAGATCTTTTAGCTTGGTTGGATAGCGGTTTGTTTTCATGTAAAAACGTTCGGCGCCATCACGGATCTTTTGTAGTTTGGTCATTGTTTGCGTCTCTTGCGCTTCACCGAAAAGTGTCTGATAGCCGAGATAGGCACCAACAGCGAGTAACGCCAGGATGGCGATATAGATGGCGAGTTCAATGAGTGCAATGCCTTCTTGCGCATTGCTACGTTTATTTAATAGCGTCATGGGGCCTCCTTTCATTATCTTCTGTGTAATTGCGTCATTTGTACGATTGGCTGAGCAATGGCCATAACAATAAAGCCAACGATAACTGCCATGACAATGAGCATGATTGGCTCAAGTGCTGCTGCCAGGCCATCGGCGTATTCCTGCAGTTCAGTTTCGTAATTTTGTGCAACCGTAAGCAACATGTAATCCAGTTTACCGCTTTCTTCTCCGGTTCTGATCAAATAGATGGCGATTGAGGGAAATACTTCTGACTGTTTCAAGTACTGGGCGATCTTCCCCTGCTTGATAATCTTTTCGCGCGCTTCGTAGAGCGATTGTGCCAAAACTTGGTTGTCGATAATTTTGCAGACGATATCGAGCGACTCTGCGAGATTTACGCCGCCTTCCACAAGCATGCCCAACGTGCGGCAGAATTGTACCACCGCCCCCATACGGGTGAAATACTTCACGATCGGGATCTTGAGCTTGATGCGGTCGAGTAGCAGGGCACCACGGGGCGTTGATTTCCAGTAGCTGAAAAGAATCACGATAGCTACGATGGCGATACCGATCAAAAGATAATAATTTTGGACAAACGACGAAAGTCCCATCATGATACGGGTCATGCGCGGCAGCGTTGCGCCTTGGCGTTCGAAGGCCTGTGCCATCTTTGGTACAACGACAGTGAGCAAAAATACCACCACAAGGGCGACGATGCATAGTTGCATCATCGGTTGAAAGAGGGCGCCGCGTACCTTTTTCCGCAGAGTCTCAGTGCGTTCAAGGTACTCGGTCAGCCGTTCCAGGATAACTTCGAGTTTTCCTGTTGCCTCGCCGGCACGCACGAGTTGAACGTACACAGTGGGAAAAACTTTTGGATATTTTTGTAAGCCATCGGCAAGCGAGGCCCCTTCTCTGATGCCATCCTTCAGGTCGACGAGGATTGAGTGGAGTTTCCCCTCGAATTGGTCCACGAGCTGCTCGAGAGCCTGTAGCAATGGTGCCCCTGACTTGAGCAGAACGGTTAGTTGCTTGGTAAAAATAATTTTGTCTTTGATTGGGACAGTACGAGCAAACAGATTTTTGAGTGTAAAACCGGCGCCTGCCTTTGAGGCGAGCGTGACAGAAATAGGCAAAAGGCCCTGACGGCCGAGTTGTTCGCGTGCAGCACCGGGAGATGAGGCATCGAGTGTGCCTGTTACTTTTGTGCCGGTTTTACTGAACGCTTGGTAGGAATAAAGTGCCATGCGCCCGTGTTCCTATGTCTTGTACTCGCACGATGCTTCGTGGTAAGCTTTTTTACGATATCATGTGATAACTCTATCAGAAGAGGGCGGGCGATGAAAATAAAAAGTTTTATAGTTTTTGTAGGCTGCTTGTGCGTTTCTTTGGGCGCTGCAGCGGAACAGTGGCGATTTGGGCAAACCGAACCTGACTTGATTGACGTGCTGCTCATGCCTATCGAGCCAACTCCCGAGGGCATCCAGCACTATCTCGAAACGGTCTACAACGCTCCTGGATATGCGCATGAGGTCATTCCATACGACCTGTCGCACCTTGGGCAGCTCCTGCAGCTTGGCACCGATCGTGACGACTGCAAATCCATTCTCTTGCTCTTCAAGAAAAAAATCGCGCAAGCACCATGTGTGAGCGGTTACATGGCAATTTCCGCCGTGCAAGAGCTGACGCAGCTGCTCGAGCGGTACTACGATGATGATGCGGAGCGACTCGAACAAAAGAAAGTGGTTCAAAATACGCTGTATGATTCATTTGCTCAGGACTTTGAGAGTTTCAGAGCACATCCTGATTTCTTCTTTGATCGCCTGGCATCACGTATCGTCGATGATCTTGATCAGCTTACGAGTGATCAAGAAATATCGCCGGAACATCTCACGCTGGCCGTTGTACGCTTTGTTGACACATTGCTAAGCAATGTTGCGTGGGATCTGCATGATGAGCAGCTCTGGGATGCAGTGATTCAACTTGCGCAGGTAACGCATGAGCTATATGAGCATTCCCCGCACATGTTCGACGAAGATTTCAATGACCTGCTCTGGGTTCTTGCACATCGTTTTGCCCGTTTCATTGAGCTTGCCGGTTCGGACGTGCCGATTGCAGCCTACGAGGCAATGCGCCTTGACCTTGATGAAGCGCAGCAGGTGCTTGTCTCATTCGAGGAGGGTGAGGAACTCATTGAAACCAAACATGCTTACCTAACCCGGGTGTTGGTCGAGGGCTGCGCACGATCCTACGCTGCTGGGCAGTGTGTGACGGCGTAAAAGGGGTCATCTGCTTCAGCTGCATGAACGTGTAGAGGTGGTTCTTAACTGTTTCTGCTCTGGGAAGTAATCCATTCTTGATCTGGGCGAGAAAGATGGGAGCCTCTGTTTCCCCTTGTGACTCTGTCTGCGGGCAGAGCGTGCATCCCGGGGGAAGGATAAGTTTCAGCGTATTTTTGCGGCCGTATACGTTATCAAATGCTTCGTAGCAGCAGAATGAGCGAAACGCACAGATGGGACTGTAGGGGCAGTCGTGTTCAAGAAGTGAACGAGTAAAATTTGTCTGGAGCGGTGCGGTTGCGCACGCAACTCGATAACTCATGCGGCCTCGGAACTGTTCATTCAAGATCCTGTTCAGCAATGTGAACCAGCGGTAATGCATGCGGGGATCATCTTTGTATCGGAAACAGAAGTTGCGCAGTGTCGCCACAAGCAGACATGAGCCTACGATGTTTTGCTCGTCTTGATTGAGATATGGGGGGTGCTGTTCTTGCCACGTTTGTACCGGATTCTGAAATAAGCTGCTATCTCTGATGCTGTGGTAGAGCACAGAATTGACCGTACTGCTTGGACAACCCAGGTAATCCAGTTCTCGATAACCCTGCATAGCATCGAGCGTCGATACAAACATGGTGCACACGACAAGTGCCAACATCAATCGCTTCATGAGTTCCCCTTTTGATATCTACCCGAACTCAGCTGTAGTATTATACTCGGCGAAGGCTAGGGCGCAAGATTTTGCATGAGAAAGGGTTGTCATGAGGCGATGTTCGGCGGCCGTTTTTGCTGTTTTTTGCAGTTCGAGTTCTTTTGTTTTTGCGATGGATGATGAGTTGGCAAAGGAGCTCTTTGCCACTCCGCCACGGCTGGAAGATCTGTGTGCACGCGCCATTGCTGCCCGTGTTCTGCCTATGCAATTTTTGCCACCAAGTATTGGAGGGCGTGGCGAGTCCTTTGGCGATTGGCTTGCGCAGCAATTAAAACATCTTGCCCCCGCAGAGAAGACTAAGGCAGCAGCAAAATTGACTTCCGCTTTCGTAGCCGTTCACCGGGCCGAGTGCCCTGCTGTTTTAATGCAAATGAGAGAGCCGCGAGAATTTCTTCGCGATGCCACGGCGGTTGTTGCATGTGATGGGGCCCGGTATGTCATCGGCGATAGCAAGGGCAAACTGGCATGGAAATCACCCGACCGTCCAGGTGAGTGGAGGGTGTGGTGTGCGCACAATGAAAAGATAGAAGCCGTTGGCATTCACGGCCCGAGCGAGCGTGTCATTTCTGCTAGCGTGGACAAATCGGTGCGTGTATGGAGAATGTGGCCTGGGGACTGGCCTGGTACGCCGGAGCAACGCGAGTATGATCTGCTCTTATTTGAGCAGTACCGAACCTTGTGCGAGGGGGCTGGGCCTTCGGCAGTGGCACTTGGCTTTTACGAGAGGAAGTACGGAGAACAAAAAACGGCGCGTCACGTTGCGGTAGTGGGGTTCACGAATGGTCTGATTAGTACCTGGCAGCTCTGTGGCGATAATTCTGGGCACCTCCTCAACCTGATTGGGGGCGAACGCCCTGTTTACACGCTTGGCTGCGCGCAAAATATGGCGGCCATTGTGTCGGGGGATGCGGAGGGACGTCTGCGCGTGTGGGATTTTTCTGTGCCGCGCGTACAAAATGTTTTTGATGGGGATGGTGCTTGGTCCACCAAAGTTGTGTTGAAAGTTCCGGAACTGGCCGATGTTAGTGGCCGGCAGCCACACATCCTGCGGTCTCGGATACGTTTGTTGCGGGAAAAAAGACTACAGGCGCCCATTTTTGCCGCGGCGTTTCAGCGTGATGGCTGCCTGATTGCCTACGGTGCGGGTAATCACGCTGGTATCTGGGAGTGGCACGACAACAGCGATCTCTGCACCTTTGGCCAGGCACATAACGCGAATGTTCGGGCACTGTGGTTCAACGGTGGAGCACTACAGAACGCTGGAGAACTACAGGTGGTGACAGGCGCGGGAAAAATGTACGATTATCACGTTCCGGTTAATTATCTGCAGGGTACTTTGGCGCTCAATGACTTTCTCTTTACGGTGCTGGTGGCACGTTTTTTGGGTTCATCGAAAACAGACAGCGCTGCCAAATCTTATGCGTTGAAGCTGGGCAAAACACCTCAATTCAAGCAACTCGAGTATGCGGTACAGTCCAGCCTTGCAGCATTACTTACGCAGAAGATACGCAAGTGTGCCGCACGGGAGTGCCAAGAGATACAAAAAGCGCTTGAAATAAATAATGGACAACAGTTGGGGGAACTTGGATTAACGGATGACCAGATTACTGAAGTAAGAGAAGCGTGTGGGCCGTTGTCCCAACTCCGCGAGGGTGAACTGCGTTGTCTCGGCGCAATTTATTGTGGGCGAACGCCGAAGAATGGGACGGTTCCCCTGCCGCATCTCTTGGAAGTGATTGATCGCACGCGGGCATTTGTCGATGGTCAGAGGACTGGCGCTTTCCAGAATGAGTATCGCCAGTCTTTTGAGGTAAGCGTGCGGGCAAAGTGTGCGCAATATGAGCTGCGCTTTTTGGAGCAATGGTTGCCAGAGATTGTTTCGCAGAAACGTGCGCTTGATGCAAGCGTGAGCCCAGAATTACCACAAGCTCCTATGCCGAGTTTTTCAGAGGAGCAGCGATCCTATCTGCTTGAAGTTGCACGAACAACGATCAGCATCTCTGGCTACTGCGATGACGGATGCCAGGTGACACCCGGAGTTGGTACGGTCAGCGCTGTTGCGCAGAAGCAGACGCT
>SDBS01002677.1_pt1 | contig 17738 bp, 17 predicted proteins | sample 2277091 | NCBI WGS metagenome assembly SDBS01 (sample SAMN10404972, study PRJNA504765) | marine sediment metagenome | isolation source: marine sediment core GS10_PC15, 163 cmbsf | place: Arctic Ocean: Southern Knipovich Ridge | collected 2010 | reverse complement strand
CTGTAGATGGGATTAACTCTAAACTAGACTTCTACGTTAGATTTATCCTAGAAAACAATGGTGGTTTCCTAGGTACTAATTTTGAAGGTTGGATTCCTGTAAGCTATCCTATCGATAATATAAGTTTAAGTGGTTTAACTGGCTTAGACACAGTAGAGAAAGCCCAATTTAGAATAGATATGGAAAGCTTAGATATATCCTTATACAATCCTTGGGTAGAAAGCTTCTCTCTAGATTACACAGTAGATACTCCAGACCCTACCAGCGATTTCTCTCTTACTCTAGCTGATGATCAACGCACAACCATTCAGGGTGCTACCTTAACGTTTGATGTAACAGTTCACAGAGATCAAAACCCTAGCTTCTTAGATGGTCTAGCTTTTACTTCAGATATTCTTACAGACATAGCTCCTTGGAATGTTATAGTTGATCAAGCTAACTCATCTTTTGGTCCATTAGTTCCAGATCCAACTCTACCAATGGATTACATAACTCTTACAGTAGAAATATTAGATACAATTGATCCGGCCTATCTAGATCAAGAATTTGGCTTCACTATTACAGCTATATCTACAGGTCCTCAGCAAGCTGGTTTAGTTCGTGATGTAGTTGGATATATCACTGTCTCTGATTCTTCTGCCATAACTATCAATGTGGATGTCCCATTAGAAATGGGTGTATCTAATGATTTATCAGAACCAGAGTTTACTTTCCGTTTGTATGCAGCCACCACTACTAACCCAGATAACCATATATTCGAAGCAGTTAACCTTGTAGCTAATAGTTATGATGACACTACTAAAACAGCTAGTCTTCAAATTGATATAACTTCAGGTAATGTAGCTAACAATACTACTTACTCTGCTTACATCAGAACCACTAGACATCTCTGGGATAAATCAATTTCTGACTTTACTACAGATGCCAATACTTCAACCTATGATGTAATATTCCCAGAACTAGTTATAGGGGATATTAGTAAAGATAATATTATAAATTCTTTTGACTTTAATAATTCTATTATAGAGTTTGGCAAAAACTTAACCTCATTCTTATCAGACTTCAACTTTGATGGCACAGTTAACTCTGTAGATATAAACCTATTATTCCTTAATTGGTTTAAGAATGGAATATTACCATCGGGGAATTAAATAGATAATATAATGAAAAATAATTTTATTAATATTCTAGCCCTGTTAACCGCAATTGTTTCTGCTGGAGTATTAGCTGTGATGTTAATTTTGCCAGATAGTTTTAATAATTATGTTAGCGCTTTTACACCTAATATATATCAAGATATTACAGATAAACCTATTAATATCCAATCTTCAGAAAATCTTAGGTTAATAGCTATTAATTATCAGGCAGTTAATGTTCCTAAATCAGCAAATATAGAAATCGTATCAGATAAAGATGTGATGATTTATAAAGTTTCGGATGTAAATTTAAATCAAAGAATTAGTTATTCTTTTAATGCCGACATAACAAAAGGTTCTTATATATTAAAAGTTTCTTCGCCAATTATTAAAACTAAAATTGTGCCTTTCGAGGTAGGTGATAATAAATCTGATATAACTGTAAATATAGGGACATTTAGCACAGTTTCTTCAGAGTATTCTGTAACAGATTTTAACGGTGATGGTGTTATTAATTCTATAGATATGCAGATGATGTTGTTAAGTAGGTAACCTATAAAAGTCTTGACAGAAATGCAAAAGTGTAGTATAATAATGTAATAGATAAAAATAAAAACAAAATGAAAAAGTTAATTATATTTGGTTTCGTAGCTCTGTATTTGGTAGCTTTAATGCCAATGTCTATTGCTAAAGCTCAAACTGCTGTTGATAGAACTGCCTCTTTTGCTTTTAGTCCTGGTAGCGGTAATGTAGCGTTAGATGCTAACGATCAATTTTCTGTTGATATTAATTTTGATACAGGGGGTAAACCAATATCTGGGTTAGATGTAACAGTCACCTTTAATCCAAGTGAGGTAACTTATATTTCCCATACAATGGATTATTCTGTTCTTAATGGTGCTAAGGTGCCTTTTCCTAGCTCTTCTTCTGGTACATTAGTTGCTTCCTCTTTTATTCAATTACCTGCTATAGGAGAAACAGCCCAATATGTGACTGGCTCTGGTAGAGTTGCTACATTGGTTTTTGCTAAAGCTTCTACTAATACCTCCAACACAGCTACATTCAATTTTGGTATGGTTCCTGGTGCAACTAATGATAATACAAGCATAACCTCTCCAGATTATGTAGACTTTGATATCTTAGGTTTTGCTCCTAGTGCTACATTAACTTTTACAGGTTCTGTTGGTGGTACTTCACCAAATATTACTGATTTCACTCCTCATAATGGTTTACATGATGAAGATGTAATAATGGTAATTAACGGAGCTAACTTTAGTAGTACACAAGGCACAGTGCTTATAGGCACAAGATCAGCTGTAATTAGTTCATGGTCTGATAATCAGATATATATAATAGTTCCTCAAAACCCTAATATTACAAATACTGATTCTGGACCACATCAAGTTAAAATAACCAGAACAGATGGAGAATTCGCTACAGCAGATTCATATATTTATTTAGCTGATGTGGGTACTGGTGGAGGAACCGTTCCTCAAATTACTAGCATAGACCCACGTAGTGGAGAAGAAGGTACTGATGTAGTAATTGATGTTTGGGGTAATAACTTTGGCAGAGCTGTAGGAACCTTTTCTATGAGCACATTAGGATCCAGAGTGTTGTCTTGGGCTGAGGATCATATAGTTGTAACAGCATATGCTTCTAGAGTTGATGTAACACAAGACACATGGTATCCAATAACCGTTACCAGAACAGATGGTTTAAGTGATACATATCACGGGTTTATGGTAAAAACAGGTATTGGTGTTATTCCGTTGATAGGTGGTTTACTATTGTTTAATGGTGGAGCAGCTATACTTGTTAAAAGAAAATGGTTTAGTTAATTTTAAATAATAATTTATAAATTAAACTCTTTCCAAATCAGGAAAGAGTTTTTATATTAGGTATAATAAATAAGTTATGGCATTTGCAGACGAAATCAAGATATCAACAAAAGCGGGCAAAGGGGGAAACGGCCTAGTTAGTTTTCGTAGAGAAAGATATGTAGCAAGGGGTGGACCAGACGGAGGCAATGGAGGCAATGGGGGCAATGTCTATTTAATAGCCGATCATAACGAAACTAGCTTAGCTAAGTTTTTACGTAATAAGCATTTAAATGCAGATAATGGAGGACAAGGTAAAGTAAAAAAAATGGCTGGTAAAACTGGAGAAGATTTAGAGGCAAAGGTTCCAGTTGGAACACAAGTAATTGCTTTTAAGGAAGAGGGTAAAAAAATACCAGAAGAATATATAATTGCCGATTTAGATAAGCACAATCAAAGATTTCTATTAGCCAAAGGTGGAGAAGGAGGGTTTGGTAACTCTCATTTTGCTAGAGCTAGTTTTCAAACTCCTAAGTTTGCTGATCTTGGAGAACCGGGAGAAGAAAAAAATGTAATTCTGCGTTTAAAAATGGTGGCAGAAGTAGGGATTATTGGTTTGCCTTCGGCAGGAAAATCTACACTTATTTCTGTGGTTTCTAATGCTAAGCCAAAAATTGCAGAGTATGCTTTTACTACTTTGGTGCCTAATTTGGGGATTGCAACTGTAGGCGATTTCAAATTTTTAATGGCAGATATCCCCGGACTAATTAAAGGTGCCCATAAAGGCAAAGGTTTAGGAATAGAGTTTCTAAAACATATAGAAAGAACCAAAGTATTAATACATGTTATAGATGGAACATCCGATACTCTTAAACAAGATTTTAATGATATTAATACAGAGTTAAAAAAGCACAGCTCTGTTTTGCTAGATAAACCTCAAATAATAGCTATAAATAAAATAGATGTTTTGGATGATAAAAAAATAGCCTCTATTAAAAAACTTAAGTTTAATAATTTCCCTGTGCACTATATCTCTGCGGTTACCCACAAGGGCACAAAAAAGTTGATTATTGATGTTATTAAGACACTTAAGAAAATTCCTGACGCTAAAGAGAATATTAAAATCTACACCCTAGATGACATCCCTATGGATCGCTTTGAGGTATTTAAAGAGGGAAAAAAGTTTGTTGTTAAGGGTGATAAAATAGAGAAATTATTACATAAAACCGATCTTAATAACCCACAAGCTTTGGGTAGGTTATATAAATTGCTAAAACGATTAGGGGTGCTAAACGAACTTAAAAAGAAGGGTGCCAAGGATGGTGATGAAATAAAAATAGCTAAATTTACAATTGAATACAAAAAGGTCTAATAATGTTACCAGGTCCTCATTTGATTGCAGGTGCAGTTATAGCTAGTAAGATTGGTAGCTTCTCTTGGCCAGTTATAGTTTTGGCTTTGCTTTCGCATATAATTTTAGATGCTATCCCACATAGCGATACAATTGGTGGAAAAAACATTTTAAATAAAACCCAAATTACGGTAGTTATTATAGATTTTATAATAGCTGCATCTTTGATTTATATATTTTTTAAAGATAATTTAACTCTAGCTTTATTTGGGGCTTTTTGGGCGGTGTTTCCAGATTTTATAGATCAAGCTAAACTTATTTTTCCTAAAATTAAACAAAATAAAGCTTGGCGTTTGTTTCACTATTATCACGAGCTTATTCAGAGTATAAAACTAAATTGGTTTTGGGGATTATCAACACAAATTGTGGTTGTTGTATTAGTTTTAACATGGGCTATAAATAACTAACATTTATTATTTGGTATATTTGCGATATATTAGAAGTAGTCTATAACGGGGGTTAAGGTGTACCCCGAAATTTAGGTGGAGAGGTGGATAAGAATGTTTTTATTCTTTGTTCAACTTTTTGTTGTTGCGTCTAAGGATGAGAAGATTAAGCCAGTAGGTAACGAATGGATGTGGATGCTACACATGTCTTTTCTTGTACAAGCAGAAGAAGACAATATGGAAAATGTGATGTGTCACTTACTAAATCCATATCTATTTGAGGATCTTCACACAACCATAGAGGAATCAGATCGGTTGGCTATGTGGCGTTGGATTATCGAAGAAGAGTGTAGGTATCCTTGCAAGGTAATGATAGGCAGAGCTACTGGCGAGTTTGGCGAGGAAGATTTTGATGGTAATGGCGTTAGGATTATTAGTGGTGGTCATCGACGTGAACCACTAGATCTTGTTTTTAGCGCGGATCCTCCTGTGCATTTCAAGGATAAAATACTTCCTATGTCTAATGGATTGAAGTGGTATCTGGCCAAGCTTAAAGCAAATAAGCAAAAATGATGATTATGAAAAATCTCACTCTCAAGTCAGAATTAATGCCTACGGTTAAATAACCGTAGGCATACTTTTTAATTGGCTAGTATATAATTAGTTTATGAATAGTTTATTACAATTTTTAGCTAGTTTTTTCGTGGGTATTTTAATAGTAGAACCATTTTCTTTTCAGACTGGTCCGGCTCTTTCTCAGATGCAAGATTTTTTAATAGAAAAGAGTAGTCCTATTCCAGCTTACGAATTAATTAAATACGATAACTGGCAAATGATTTTGGCTTTATCTGCAGCCGAGAGTACTTATGGGCAAAATTTAGCGGGCACATTTAATGCATGGGGGATTAAAGATTTTAGATTAATTAGTTATAATTTTAGCGGAACACGCAATTTTGATTCTTGGGAGGAATCTGTAAAGTACACTTCTAATTTGTTGTATAGATACGATCCAATAGATGGTATGCCAGAAGCTAAAAACATGGTTAGAAGATGGAAATATGTGTTGCCATACCAGCATTGGATTGATAACGTTAATTTTTCTTTAAAAGATATTAGAGAAAAAATAACGATAGAAATAAACGAACCATATTTATTGTTACCAATTAAATAATATTGTTTGTATATAATGTATTTATGGATAAAAAACATATTATAAAAGAAAAATTATTAATTCGTTTTCTGGTAGCGCTAGATAAAGCGTATGGTAATTGGGGATATTTAGCTGGCAGATCTTTTGTGGCCGGTATTTTTGTTGGTCTAGGTGCTACTGTAGGGTTTGCTTTAATCGTTGTTATTGTTGGATATATTCTAAACAGTTTAGGCGTTATACCAGTAATAGGAGATTTTTTTATTAAGCTAAACGAGTTTATTATTTCTGCTACCCCTAATGTAGCTTCGTTCAAATAAAAACCCAGCCAATAAATTGGCTGAGGTTTTTAGTTCTGACTATTCAGAAATATCCTCTTATTTACGAGGCATAAATACTTCGTAAAGACCGAAGATTACATAAATAATACCGAGAGTTATTGCTAGACCATAAGCCCACTCGTTTTTAAGTAAAACGAGGATTATGTCCACAATACCTATCAACAGATAAAGGTATGGCATATTTCTTCCCCCTTATTAATTAATATGAACCATATTTTAAAATCAATTACATTATATCAATCAATTTAAGACCGAATCAACGAAATTTGGATGACCTAATATAAATTCCTTGCCTGTTGTAGGTTTTTTGCCTTCTAATTGAATTTTAATTAATTTCAAACTGTTCTTTCTTGTTGTAATAGCTGGATATTTATCTTCTGTTTGCCATACTTGTCCTAAGTCACCTTTAATTTCTGATAGAATTTCGGTTTCTAGTATTTTTAAATTTTTATTTTCAAATGTTGTAAAAGTAGATGGCCATTGGCTATATGCTCTAATTTTTCTGGTTATAACTTCAGCAGTTTCATCCCAATCTATTTTTCCATCAGACTTATTAATCAATTTTGTGTAAGTAGCTTCATCATTGTTTTGTGATTGTGGCTCTAGCTTGTTATCTATATATTTTCCTAAATTATTTATTAATAAATTTGCTCCAGTTAAAGACAATTTATTAGATAGAGTGTCAGTAGTGTCTTTATTATCTATATCTATAGGGTTGCTAGTAGCTAGTATTGGTCCGGTGTCCATTTTGGTATCCAGCTTCATCAAAGTTACACCAGTTTGTTTGTCACCAGCTATTATGCTTTCCGGTACTGGGGAGGCACCTCTATATTTTGGCAAAATAGAACCATGAATATTAACAACTCCCATTTTAGGAATATCTAAATTAGTTTTAGGCAAAATTTTACCATAAGCTACTACTACAATTACATCTGGAGAAATGTTTTTAATTTGTTCTATTAATTTGGTATTTTCTTTTAAAATTGTTGGAGTAACAACCTCTATACTATTTTGTATAGCCAGTTTTTTAATTGGGCTAGATTGTAATTTTTTATGACGTCCAATCGATTTATCTGGCTGAGTTATAACTAATTTAATATCAAAACTATCATTTTCTATTAATGCTTTTAATGATGGCACAGCAAACTGGGGAGTACCCATAAAAATAATTTTATACATAATTATTTAATTTTGTAGGTATATAGTTCGTCAGGATTTTTTAATTTATCTACAAACAAGATTCCATCCAAATGATCTATCTCGTGTTGAATCACCCTAGCTTCAAAACCTTTGGCATTAAATTTTAATTTATTACCATCTAAATCTAGAGCTTCTACTTTTATACTATCTGGGCGTTTTACTATTCCGTACAAATCGGGGAACGATAGACACCCTTCTTCATCTTCGGTAAGTTTTTTATAAAATTTTGTTATTTTTGGATTAATTAATATTGTTTGAGGAATATTTGGATTTGAATCCTTAGATTTTGCAGGTTTAACATATTCATAAACAATAACTCTTTTAGGTTTACCAATTTGGATAGCAGAAATACCAATTCCATTATGCGATTGCATGGTATCTATCATATCTTTAATTAGTTTTTTTACAGAATTATCAATTTTAAGCACATTAGTGCTTTTTTTACGTAATTTTTGATTTGTATACAAAACTATCTTCTTTTTCATAAAATTATTTTAATTCTTGTTTTATTTTCCACCAAAACAGTTTTCCAGAGTGGGGATCTTTAGATTCTTTCATTTCTCCTAAAAGCTGTTTTACTTTATTTAACCCTAATCTTTTAAAAAACCCAAGATAAAAACCAAAAGATCCAGGGCCCTTTTTAGCTGTTTCTTTGAACTGTATTCTAGCTTCATCTACTAATAAATGCAATTCGGAATGCAGATGCGTATTTTTCCTTTGTTTTATCCTATCTAATGATATTTCTATGTCTTCCATAAGCTTATTGTATCAAAGCTAACCATATCTTAATGCTAACCTTAAAAAAGTGTTGCACTGCACCCTATTAATCTGATAATATAGCTAAGTAAACAAAAACCAAAATATCTTATTATTTCTATTAATAGTTTGAACACACAAAGCACAACTAATTTAATTTCCGTAACTTCGGCATCTTTGTATTTATTAGATCTTTTTTGAGATCGTAACTTAACCCGTTTGTAAATTAATAGGGGTTGAGGCCCTTATTTTTTATTTCCTTTTTACATATTAGACTGATTAGACTTGAACTTTAAAAACCAGAAGAAACCACAAATTTATAAGCAAAAAATCAATTTTTTTGTCGTTTCTTGCGATCGCCGATTAAGAACAAATTCTTAATCAATCAAACAAATTAGATCAAGTTACAAAAGGGCTTTTGGTGGATGCCTTGGAAGAAGTAGCCGATGAAGGACGTAGCAAACTGCGATAAGCCTCGGTCAGGTGTTAAGCAACCTTTGACCCGGGGATTTCCGAATGGGGTAACCCAATCTGGCAAACCCAGATTATCTATAGACTGAATACATAAGTTTATAGGTGGTAAGCATGTGAATTGAAACATCTTAGTAGCATGAGGAAAAGAGAAAAATTTTATTCCCCTAGTAGCGGCGAGCGAAAAGGGAAGAGCCCAAACCTTTATTATGTTAAAGCCTACTGGCGTTGTAATAAGGGTGTTGTAAGGAAGTTGCATTCTCAAACAGTAGATTGAGTCAGAAGTAAAAAACTATTTTTCTAGCAGAACATCCCTGGAAAGGGTGACCATAGAGGGTGATAGTCCTGTATGCGAAAGAGAAATAACTTTGAGCGACTTTTCTTGAGTACGGTGGGACCCGTGAAATCCCGCCGGAATCTGCCGGGACCATCCGGTAAGGCTAAATACTACTTCTTACCGATAGTGAACTAGTACCGTGAGGGAAAGGTGAAAAGTCCCCCTGTGAGGGGAGTGAAATAGAACCTGAAACCACTAGCCCGCATAAAAGTTGGAGCCTGAGATTTATCTCGGGTGACAGCGTGCCTTTTGTATAATGAGCCAACGAGTTAATTTCAATAGCAAGGTTAAGCCAATAAGATGGCGGAGCCGTAGCGAAAGCGAGTGTGAATAGCGCGAACAAGTTTTTGGAATTAGACCCGAAACCAGGTGATCTAACCATGGCCAGGCTGAAGCTGCCCTAAAAAGCAGTGGAGGGCCGAACCCACCTACGTTGAAAAGTGGGGGGATGAGCTGTGGTTAGGGGTGAAATGCTAATCGAACCTGGAGATAGCTGGTTCTCTCCGAAATATATTTAGGTATAGCCTCATGTGTTCCCAAGAGTGGTAGAGCTACTGAATGGATCCGGGCGAGTAATCGTACCGTATCCAATTAAACTCCGAATACTCTTTGGTCAAAAGCATGGGAGTCAGACTGTGACGGCTAAGCGCCATGGTCGAAAGGGAAAAAGCCCAGATCGTCAGCTAAGGTCCCTAAATCCAAGCTAAGTGTTAAAGGAAGTAGGGGTACATTAACAACCAGGAGGTTGGCTTAGAAGCAGCCATCCTTTAAAGAAAGCGTAATAGCTCACTGGTCGATGTATGTCTGCGCCGAAAATTTACCGGGGCTAAGCTTGGTACCGAAGCTACGAACTCTGTCTTTATGACAGAGTGGTAGGAGAGCGTTCTGCTCAGCAGTGAAGTCAAACCGTGAGGTTTGGTGGAGCGTGCAGAAGTGAGAATGTTGGCACGAGTAACGTAACAACGCAGGTGAAAAACCTGCGCGCCGAAAACCTAAGGTTTCCTGGGCTATGTTAATCATCCCAGGGTTAGTCGATCCTAAGGCGAGGCCGAAAGGCGTAGTCGATGGATAACAGGTTAATATTCCTGTACTACTGTTTATTCGCCCAAGGTTTTCTAAACTCTGCTCTATGAAGGTTATTCTAAGTTTACTTAGGACAAACGCTTAGTTGCAGAATTAGTTAACCTAACTATGGGGTAACGCAGGATGGTAAATCAAGCAGGTAGAGGTTTGCCTGTCTAAGCTATTAGCAGTATCTCTTTGGTAAATCCGGGAGTGCCCGTTCTTCGGAATGGAAACTGTGAGGAGTTATGGGAAATGTTCCAGCTTGCTGGAGTATGACTTGATTGACCCAAACTGACTGGAAAAACCTCTGTGTGAGAATAAATAGTATCCGTACCGTAAACCGACACAGGTAGGTAGGTCGAGAAGACTAAGGCGATCGAGAGAACCCTCGTTAAGGAACTCGGCAAAACAGCGGCCGTAACTTCGGGATAAGGCCCTCCGCTGTAGTTTCTTATTTTTTAAGAGTCTATTAGCGGACGCAGCGAAAGACTCCAGGCGACTGTTTACCAAAAACACAGCACTCTGCTAACTCGCAAGAGGATGTATAGGGTGTGACGCTTGCCCAATGCCAGAAGGTTAAGTGGATAGGTCATCCTAATTTATTAGGAGAAGCTTTGATATTAAGCCCTGGTGAATGGCGGCCGTAACTATAACGGTCCTAAGGTAGCGAAATTCCTTGTCGGGTAAGTTCCGACCCGCACGAATAGCGTAACGATCTGGAGACTGTCTCAACGAGGGACTCGGTGAAACTTCATTACCGGTGAAGATGCCGGTTATCCGTAGCAAGACAAAAAGACCCCGTGGAGCTTTACTACAGCCTGATATTGAATTAAGAACTATCGTATGTAGCATAGGTGGGAGACTTAGAAGCTCTGGCGTTAGCCAGGGTGGAGTCGCCAGTGAAATACCACCTTCGTTATTTTTTGATTCTAACCTGTACCATTATCTGGTATGGGGACAGTGTTTGGTGGGTAGTTTAACTGGGGCGGTTGCCTCCCAAAGAGTAACGGAGGCGTTCAAAGGTTCTCTAGCACCGAATGGAAACCGGTGTGATAGCGCAATAGTATATGAGAGCTTGACTGCGAGGCTTACAAGCCAAGCAGGTACGAAAGTAGGATATAGTGATCCGACGGTTGCACATGGGTGCGCCGAAGCTCAACGAATAAAAGTTACCCCGGGGATAACAGGCTTATACCGCCCGAGAGTCCATATCGACGGCGGTGTTTGGCACCTCGATGTCGGCTCGTCGCATCCTGGGACTGAAGCAGGCCCCAAGGGTTTGGCTGTTCGCCAATTAAAGCGGCACGCGAGCTGGGTTCAGAACGTCGTGAGACAGTTCGGTCTCTATCTGCTATGGACGTAAGAAATTTGAGGAGATTCGCTTCTAGTACGAGAGGACCGAAGTGAACGAACCTCTGGTGTACCAGTTGTTTTACCAAAAGCAGTGCTGGGTAGCTACGTTCGGAAAGGATAAGCGCTGAAAGCATCTAAGCGCGAAGCCCACTCCAAGATAGATTTCTATTCCTTTTGGAAGAAGGATCCAAGTAGACCACTTGGTTGATAGGTAACAGGTGTAAGTCTCGCAAGGGATTTAGCCGAGTTATACTAATAATCCGATTACTTGACTAACTCTTTTAAGAGTTTGTGCTTAATCGGTGTTCGCAGGAAACGAAAAAATTAATTTATGTTAAAATAAGTTTGTGTTAAAAATATAAAACAGAAAACCAATTATGAAAAAAGCCGTAAATTCCAGATTTAAAATGCTACGCACGGTAGCTCTAATCTTAAAAGTTTTATCCTATGTTAGTTTATTGGGTGGAATAGCTGTAGCTATAATATTAGTTATAGATCCATCTAGGTTTGCTCAATTAGGATTTACTATGGCTTATCAGTATGTTTGGTTATGTATTTTAGCTACTTTAATTACTACAGTAATTTATGCTATTGTTTTCTTTGCTTTAGCAGAACATATCTATGTTTATCTATCAATCGAAGAAAACACTCGTAAGTTAAGAGAGCTTTTAGATAAAAAGTAGAATAATTTAAAAAACGAAGATAGTGTCTTGGTATCTCTAGCGATGGGGCAACACCTCTTTCCATTCCGAACAGAGAAGTTAAGCCCATCAGCGCTGATGGTACTTGCTGGGCAACCGGCCGGGAGAGTAAGTCGATGCCAAGACAGTGTCTTTGTTTTTTATTTCGTCACACTTTTGCTCGTCCAAAAGGTGACACAAAAGGACGCCCCTCTCACAAATTATAAACCAGAGAGCAAAATTACCTTTCTGGCTTTCGGCGAACTCGTCATTAACATTCCTCAGACAATGCCTTCGTCAATGGCAATTTTGCGACTGGTTAAATAATTTGCTCGAAAGGGGGGATAAATAAGATATAATTAGGGCATGAAAACTGCAATCATTCTACATGGGATGCCTTCGAAAGAAGGATATTATAATCCTACGAGAAATTCACAATCTAATGAACACTGGTTGCCTTGGATTCAGAGACAGTTAATTCTTAAAAGTATTCTAACCCAAACTCCGGAGTTGCCAGAACCATATGAGCCAGTATATGAAAAATGGTTGGATATTTTTGAACAATTTCATATTGATGAAAACACTATTTTAGTTGGTCATAGTTGTGGTGCGGGGTTTTTGGTTAGGTGGCTTAGTGAAAATAAGATGAAAGTTGGTAAAGTTGCTCTAGTCGCACCATTTTTAGATCCTAATCGTGATGAAGTAAAATCAGATTTTTTCCATTTTGATATAGATCCATTATTAATTGATAGAACGGATGGTTTTAAAATCTTTTATTCTAAAGATGATGATAAAGAGATTTTAACAAGTGTAGAACAAATAAAGAATTCTATTCCAAATATTCAAATAGAAGAGATTGCTGGTAAAGGACATTTTACATTCAAAGATATGAAAACAGATAAATTCCCAGAGTTATTAGCTTGGTTATTATAGAGCGAGTTGCTTATAATATGGTAAAATGTAGTTGTAGAACTAATAAATTTAATTTTTATGGCAAAGAAAAATAAGAAACATAGAGAAATAGATCGTTTACAGAATTTGTATCAAGCAACTTCTAATACATCATCTACAGTTGAGGATGTAAAATCGGAAACAAAACCTGATGAGAGTTCAGAATTTTTGGCTAGTACTAAGTATGCAGCTAAACATATTACAATCAAGAAAGATTTAATGTTTCTCGCTGTGTTAATTGTGGTTATGGTAGTTTTGTTGTTTGCTTTAAATTATTTTGTAGCTACAACAAGTTTTGGTGATTGGATTTTTAATCTAATTAGCGGAATTATTTAATTGTTAGATTCTAGGCGATAACTTAGAGCTTCGGCTAAATGATGGGGAAGTATATCGGGGGAATTATCTAAATCGGCTATGGTGCGGGCAACTTTTAGGGTGCGAGTATAGGCACGACCGGATAGATACATATTATCCATAGCTGATCGCATTAAATTGTGACCTTCTTCGTTTAGTTCGCAAAACTTTTTTAAATCTTGTGTTGCCATTTCAGAATTATTAAAAGTATTAGAATTTTCAAACCTGCTTCTTTGTTTATCTAATGCTAATATAATTCTGTTTCTAATTGTTTCAGAATTTTCTGCTACATCAGGATTTACAAATTTATCATATTTAATATTAGATACTTTGATATGTAAATCGATTCTATCCAATAGGGGACCCGATACCTTTCTCTGATAATTATAGACTTGTCCGGCGCTACATTTGCATTGTTTGTTATCATCTCCCAACCAACCACATGGGCAGGGATTCTGAGCGGCTATCAACATAAAATTAGCTGGGAAAGTGGCAGTTAATGCTGCTCTGGAAATGTTAACTTGCTTATCTTCCAATGGCTGTCTTAGAACATCTAAAACATGCCTGGGGAATTCTGGCAATTCGTCTAAAAATAATACGCCTCTATGGGCTAAAGAAATTTCTCCGGGTTTTGGCCAGTTGCCACCTCCGGTAATAGCCACTGCTGATGCTGTATGATGGGGATTTCTAAATGGGCGATTAGTTATCAATTTATTACTATCAGGCAATCCGCTAACGCTACAGATTTTAGTTATTTCTAGCATTTCTGCAAAAGATAGGGGAGGCAGTATAGTTATAAAAGCTTTGGCTAGCATACTTTTACCAGATCCAGGTGGGCCGGTCATTAAAATATTATGATGACCGCAGGCAGCAATTTCTAAAGCTCTTTTAGCGTGCTCTTGTCCGGAAACATCTTGCATATCATTTTGCTGATTTTTAGAAGTTAAGCTTATTAAGTCTATCTTTGTCTGTGGATAAGGAGGAATGGTTATCTCTTTTCGTAGATGTGATATTAAGTTTTTTAAATTATCTACAGGGATAACATTTATATCTTTTACTAAACTAGCTTCTTGAGCATTTTTAGATGGAATAAATAAATTTTTGATTCCCAATTTTTTACCTAACAAAGCAAATAAAATTATTCCATTTACAGGACGCAAATCGCCATTTAGGGCTAATTCTCCAAAAAACAAAGAGTCATCTGGCGATACAATTTGTTCAGACGCAACTAATAATCCTATAGCAATAGGCAAGTCGTAAGCTGGGCCAGCTTTTTTAATATCAGCTGGAGCTAAATTAACCACAATTTTTTTATCAGGAAATTTAACATAGCTATTTTTAATTGCAGACCTAACTCTTTCCCTAGCTTCTTCCACGGCTTTATCAGGCAATCCCACAATTAAAAAAGATGGCAAACCATTACTTAAGTCTGCTTCTACAGTAACTATTTGAGCGTTCAACCCCAAGGTTGTGCCACTTTTAATCTGTGCTAGTGCCATTTCCCCCTAATTTGCTGGATAATTCTTGGATGTGATCTAGAATTTTAGCTACATCATCTTTTTGAGCTAATGATGGTTGCCATCCAGAATTAATAGCAGTTAATTGATATGCAAAAGTATTGTCTGTCTTTAATGTAATTTCTGGCACAAATGTATGCTCTGTCCAGTATCCAAATGGTTGCCAAAAGGCGAAGTTACCTAAAGAATAAAAAATAACTCCATCTTTATATTCTTCTATACCCTGAGGTATGTGGGTATGATGTCCGATTACAATATCAGCTCCTGCATCTATTAGTTCGTGAGCTAATGTTTGTTTTGATGCTATGGGTTTAGATACATATTCTACCCCACCATGTATAGATACTATTATCCAATCTACATCATCTTTTATATCAGCGATTGCTGAAGTTAATTCTTCTGTATCTGCCCAAGCTACATAATCTAGGGCTCCAGATTTTTCATAACCATTCAAAAGCATAGTTCCAGCTAAGAAGGCAATTTTCTGACCGTTAGATTCTATAATAGTTGGTTTATATAAATCTTCTGTTCTTCTACGGCTACCCGTATATTTAATTCCAGCTTGTTCCAAATTTTCCATAGTTTCGAACAAGGCGTCTTTGCCATAATCCCACATATGATTATTAGCGGTCGAAACAATATCCCACCCAGCTGTTTTTAGTCCGATAGCGCCTTCTGGAGGGCCAGCAAAACGGTATTCGCTAGTGGGGGACTGAGTTTCGCCACCCAAATCTGCTAACTGGCTTTCTAAATTACCAAAAGCAATATCAAACTTTTTGATATATCCATCAATGTTTTCGAAAGCGTAGTCGTAATTACCTCCTAGTATTTTTTGTCCAGTTACTCTACCTAAATTAATATCACCTACTGCCAGTAAACTAACATCTCTTTTAGTATTTTCTGTTGATGTGGGAGTTTCAGTAGGGGAATCTGTGGGAATCTTTAAAACACCCCATACAGCATAAATTATCAGAGCAACAATTAATAAAGCATATATATTTTTTTGCATATTCCTATTTTATCACCCAATCTCACATATCCCATCATAATAAATTAATGATATATACGCTCATGAGCGTATATAGTAATTAAAAAATATATGGGGAGTAGAGAAAATTAGATTTTTTCTAGGGGGGCTGTATTAGTTGCGGAATCCATGCCTAGTAGAAGATATAGGAGTTTTTTTAGAATAGTCTTAAAACTGGCTACTAAACGCAATCTAAAAATCTTAACAGTTTCATCTGCTTGAAGTACTGGATTTTTTTCATAGAATTTTGCAAATGTATTAGCTAGCTCGAAGGCATAATCAGCTAATAGAGAAGGATCTAACTCGGAAGCAGATAATGCTAATATTTTAGGATAAGTTTCTAATAATTTAATTAATTGCTTACTTTCTGCCGATATCTTATCTGGCATAGCAATTTCTTCTCCATTATATTTATACTGATCTCCAACCTTATTTAAAATTCCACTACTTCTGGCATAGGCATATTGCAAATACACGCCTGTGTTACCATCAGATTTTAAAATCTCGTCAAAATCGAAAATAATATCTTTTTTAGGACGATTTTTAAGCATGTAATACCTAATTGAACCAGCAGATATCAGTTTAGCCATATCTTCTTCTGTTTCATGTATTTCTATTTCTTTAACAATGGCTAATCTTAATAAATCATCTATAGTAGCACCTATTCCGGCCCTACCAGACATAGCGTAAGAAGATTTATCACTAGTTTTTTGTCCTAAAAACTTTATAGCAGCTTCAGATAGCTTAACTACACCATACGAAAGATGATGGGAGTTTTCTGATTCTTTGGTATAGCCAAGCTTATTTAAGATGTATTTAATAACTGCCTGAGGATATTCTTGGCGATTGTCTATAACATTAATTACTTGATCAGCTTTTTCGAACTTACTATCACCTTTAGCTATATCCGCAGAAGATTTATCAAACTTCCATAACTGATAAGCTAAATCTTTGGCTGTATAAGTTGGCACACTATTACTTCTAACTAAAATCTTATCCTCTCTATCCGATTCTCCAAATTTTACCAACCAAGCCCCCTTAGTTTCACCACCTTTAGATTGATTAATTAATTTTTTATCTTGTAGTTCTGTAAATAAATTATCCCAAAGATGATTATTAATAATAGCACTTTCGTAAACTAAAACGGACTTGCTATGATCTATATTAAATTGTTGTAAAGTTTTGGTGTGGGCAGAAACAATAGCTTCAACAATCTTGGGAGCAACTTCGTTTTTACCTTCTTCCATTTCTTTTAAGACAATATCTCTTTTTTCTAATAATTTAGGTGTTTTTTCATATTTTTTCTGAATGGCGACATATTTTTGCCAAAACCAAGAATCTAAAGATCCTGCTCCGTGATTTTTGTTAATATTTTGTTTGATATATTCTGGTAATTCTTGTTTAAACTCTTCTATAAATTTCTTTTTAAAATATTCATAAGCTATAACACTATCGGCTACCTGTAAGCCCAAATCGTCAATATAGTTTTCGACTTCTATACTGTAACCACTATCTGTCATTATTCTAGCCAACGAATCACCCAAACAAGCATTACGCAAGTGGCCAACATGGGCAGCTTTGTTTGGGTTAATAGAAGTATGTTCTATGATTACATTACCCATATCTTCTTTTGAAACACCGTAATTATCCTTCTCTTGTAGAATTTTGCTTAATAAGTGCTTACCTAAGTTGGAAAAATCTATAATAAAATTAAGATAACCAGGTTCGGTAACAGTTATTTTTTTTAGGTGTTCTATGTCTTTTTTTTGGATAACTTCTTTTAGTT
>SDBS01002676.1_pt1 | contig 17738 bp, 12 predicted proteins | sample 2277091 | NCBI WGS metagenome assembly SDBS01 (sample SAMN10404972, study PRJNA504765) | marine sediment metagenome | isolation source: marine sediment core GS10_PC15, 163 cmbsf | place: Arctic Ocean: Southern Knipovich Ridge | collected 2010 | reverse complement strand
CTCCAGAAGCAGCCCCTGCCAGGAAGAAAGCCCCCGGCCGGCTTGGGAAGAAGGCCCGACCTGCCGGCGTGCATCAGAGGGTGAAGGAACGATGGAAAGTGGATATTCCGCTGACGGGCAAGGCAATGGCGCTGGCCGGCGACGTCCTGTTCGTGGCGGGCACGCCCGTGGTCTTTCCCAAAGGCGACCTGTCAAAGGCATACGACGGCCGAATGGGCGGGGTGCTGTGGGCGGTGTCCGCCGAGAACGGCACCAAACTGGCCGAATACAAACTCGATGCCCCGCCCGTCTGGGACAGCATGGCCGCAGTCAAGGGGAAACTGCTGCTGTGCACCACCGACGGGCAACTGCGCTGTTTCGTTGGGAAGAGATAGACGATGGAAACAATGAACAGACGAGAATTTATCAGGACAATGGCACTGGGTGCAGCAGCTATTGCCACGGCGGGTTGTGCACATGGTAAGGGCGGAGCATCTTCACGTAGACCGAATGTCGTCGTTATATTTATTGACGACCTGGGTTGGACCGATCTTGGGTGTTATGGATCGCGTTTCTATGAGACCCCGAACATTGACCGGCTGGCCGGACAGGGCGCTGTGTTCAGCAGAGCTTACAGTTCATGCTGTGTCTGCTCGCCGACTCGTGCTTCATTAATGACAGGCAAGTACCCCCAACGTGTTGGCTTTACCGATTACCTTAGGCCTGATAAGCCCAGTGGCAGTAACAGTGCCGCTACCCATATACCCGTTGGCGATACGACTATAGGCGAAGCCTTCCAGCAGGCAGGCTATCGAACCGGCTATATCGGTAAATGGCATGTTGGTTCCGAGAAGATTGGAATGCCGAAACAACATGGTTTCGATTGGCAAATGGCAACGGCCAAGCATGGGTTTCCTGCTTCCTATTTCTTTCCGTACAAGAGGAAAAGACCATCCAGCGGCAACGTGCCTGATTTGGAAGATGGTAAGCCGGGCGATTACTTAACGGATGTTCTGACGGAGAAGGGCATCGGATTCATCAGGCAGACGGTTAAAGAGGGCAAGAAGCCGTTCTTTCTTATTCTGGGCCATTATGCGGTCCACACGCCGATCCAGGCCCCGAAGAAGCTGGTCGAGAAGTACCAGGCAAAGAAGAAACGAATGTACGGCGCCACTCCGCTGAAGATGATACCGGAACGATTCAATCGCAAGGTCCCGGCAAGACAGCAGAATCCAACCTACGCAGCCATGGTGGAGAACCTGGACACAAACGTTGGCAAGGTGGTCAATGCTTTGGACGAGCTCGGAGTGACAAAGGATACGATCATTGTGTTCACCTCCGATAACGGCGGGTCCTGTATGCCGAGATCAAGGCCAACGAGTAATTATCCGCTCCGCGCGAGTAAGGGCTGGAACTATGAAGGTGGGATTCGGATACCAACTTTCATAACATGGCCCGGCAATATCCCGGCAATGAAAACATCCGAACCGGTTATCACCATGGATCTCTACCCCACGCTTCTGGAGTTGACCGGGGCCAGGCAACTGCCGAAGCAGACCTTGGACGGGCGCTCTCTCGTTCCACTGATTCGCGGCGACAAGAAGACACTGAACCGGCCCTTCCTGGCCTGGTGGTATCCGCATGCGAACGGGCATGGAACACAGCCCTGCCAGGCGATCTTGAAGGACGGCTGGAAGCTTGTTCACTACATTAAACAGAATGAGACGGAACTCTATCGTTTGGATAGGGATGAGGGAGAGCGCAACAACCTCGCAAAGGCACAGCCCGAAAGAACCCGCGAGTTGCTTGAAACACTTAATCGGTGGGTGGAGGAGACACGGCAAAGGGATGCCCTTTAACCCCTAACATTCATTCCTCGACGTAAAACGGGTCAGAACTGCGCTGTTTCGTTGGGAAGAAATAGAGGATGGAGACAATGAACAGACGAGAATTTATCAGGACAGCCGCTCTGGCCGGATTGACAACAGCGATAACGGGACATTCATCCGCAGAGGAAGGCCCATCAAAGAAGCCTAACGTCATTCTGATTATGACGGATGATCAGGGATATGGAGATCTGGGGTGTCATGGGCACCCCTGGCTCAAAACCCCACACCTGGACAAGCTGCATGCCGAAGGTGTCAGACTCACCGATTATCACGTCTCCCCGATGTGCGCTCCCACCCGGGCGGCTCTGATGACAGGACGACATTGTCGGCATGTGGGGTTCCGCTCCAACAGAATTCCGGGCAGTCTGATATCCCGCGAAACGCCCACCATGGCCAACGTGTTTGCCGCCAATGGGTATCGCACCGGCATCTTCGGCAAATGGCATTTGGGCAATTTCTATCCACATCGCGCCATTGACCGGGGATTCCAGGAAGCGGTCGTCCATGGCTACGGCGCGATATCAACAGTCGGTGACGTATTTGGGAACCGCTGTTTCGACGACCGGTATTGGCACAACGGGAAGAAGACCCAATACAAGGGCTTCTGCACGGACGTTTGGTTTAACGAAGCGACCCGGTTCATCAAACAATCTAGGGCATCGGGCAAACCGTTCTTCTGTTATATCCCGACCAACATTCCCCACGGCCCCCACTTTGCGCCTGAGGAATACGTGAAGACGTTTGAAGGCAAACCGCATCCCAACCTGTTCGCAGCCTTGGCTCATTTTGACGGCTGTGTAGGCCGAATGCTCGCCATGCTGAAGGCCAATGGCCTGGCGGCAAACACCATCTTTATCTTTTGCACGGACAACGGCGCCTCGAAGGCCTCGCGCATCTACAATGCCGGAATGGCCGGTCATAAAGGTTCTTCCTTGGAAGGCGGGCACCGCGTTCCCTGCTTCATTCACTGGCCTGCCGGAAAACTGACGGGCGGCCGCGACATCAACCAGCTCAGCGCGCATCTGGACATCATGCCCACCCTGGTCGATCTCTGCCGGTTAAAGGCCCCCGAGAACTACCAAACGGACGGCATGAGTCTGAAACCAGTGCTTGATGGCGCCGTGAAGGATCTCGGCGAGCGCGTCCTGGTTGAATCCCTTAACGGCGTTGTCATGACGAAGCGGTGGAGACTCATGCACCATCCGAAATTCAGAAAGAACCCGAAATTCGACAGTATGCTTCTGTACGACATGTCGGTAGACCCCGCGCAGAAGAAAGACGTGGCCAAGGCGCACCCCGAAGTGGTTAAACGCTTGAACGCGGCATTAGAGGCGGTGAATGCGAAGAATGATACCCGGCAGGAGCGGTTCATTATCGGGTCGGACAAGCACAACCCTGTGGAATTCAATCCGTCATCATGGTCGGAAAGGGTCATGGTGTGGCAGACAGGGATTCGCAAAAGATGTATACCGCGCGTAGTTCCGATCTTTGCGGAGGCTGAGGTTCCGGGGGTTTATCGTTTCAGACTCAGACGCTGGCCGGAAGAAGTCAATCAGCCCATACGAGGTTCCGCTGAGCTGACGGTTCCCGACGGATTCGAAGGGAAGACGACGAAGGAGAAGGGAAAGGCACTGCCCATCGTCAAAGCCCGCCTTAAGGTCGCCGACTTCGACAAGACCATTGCTGTGACGGATGACATGGTTCAGGCCACGTTCACGGTGCCCCTGAAGAAAGGCAATTGCGACATTCACGCGCAATTCATCGCGGACGACGGCAAGAAGTACGGAGCTTATTTTCTGTATGTAACACGCGAATCACCGGTTCAGAAAAGAACAACACCATGAATTGCCGTACAGCCTACATCGTGATCATTCTGGCCTTTTCGTGTGCCGGGTGTCTTTCGTCACCTGCAAATGTCACAACAATGGGCGATAGCCATCCGCCGGCCGGATGGGCGGGGTGCTGTGGGCTGTGTCGGCCAAGGACGGCACGAAGTTAGCCGAGTACAAACTCGATGCCCCACCCCTCTGGGACAGCATGGCCGCAGTCAAAGGGAAACTGCTGCTGTGCACCACCGACGGGCAGCTGCTCTGTTTCGTTGGGAAGAGATAAAGGATGGAAACAATGAACAGACGACAATTCATCAAGACAGCCGCTATGGCCGGATTGACAACAGCGATAACGGGACATGTATCCGCAGGGGAAGGCTCATCCAAGAAGCCCAACGTCATTCTGATTATGACCGATGATCAGGGATATGGAGATCTGGGGTGTCATGGGCACCCCTGGCTCAAAACCCCACACCTGGACAAACTGCATGCTGAATGTATCAGGCTCACGGACTATCACGTCTCCCCCCTCTGCTCACCCACCCGGGCGTCGCTGTTGACGGGACGACATTGCCGCCATGTTGGTGTCCGAGGCACGAACAACGGCACCAACCTAATATCGCGGGAGATTCCCACCGCTGCGAACGTATTTGCCGCCACCGGATATCGCACAGGCATCTTCGGAAAATGGCATCTGGGCGATCTCTATCCTTACCGCCCCATCGACAGAGGGTTTCATGAGGCTGTCGTTCATGGCGACGGCGCGGTGACAACGGTCGCCGATGCGTGGGGTAACGATTACTTCGACGACCGGTATTGGCATAATGGCAAGAAGACCCAGTACAAGGGGTTCTGCACGGACGTCTGGTTCAACGAAGCGACCCGGTTCATCAAGCAGTCCAAGGCATCCGGCAAACCGTTCTTCTGCTATATCCCGACCAACATTTGCCACGGTCCGTTCTATGCGCCCAAAAAGTATGTCACCATGTGTAAAGGCAGGCCGAATCCTGCCTTGTTCGCGGCATTGATGCATTTTGACGATCGCGTGGGCCAGCTGCGCATCATGCTGCAGAAGAATGGCCTGGCGGAAAACACCATCTTTATCTATTGCACGGATAACGGCAGCTCCTATGCGTCGCGTATCTTCAATGCCGGAATGCGAGGTTCCAAAGGAAGTCCGTATGACGGCGGCCACCGCGTTCCCTGCTTTATTCACTGGCCTGCCGGCAAGCTGACGGGCGGCCGCGATGTCAATCAGCTCAGCGCGCATCTGGATATCTTGCCCACCCTGGTGGATTTCTGTCAATTGAAGCCCCCCAAGAACTACCAAACTGACGGCATGAGTCTGAAGCCGGTACTTGAGGGTACTGTGAAAGACCTTGGCGACCGCGTTCTGGTGGAATCATTCAGGAGCGTTGTCATGACGAAACGCTGGCGACTTGTCGGCGGCAAACTCTACAATATCCAGAGGGATCCGGGGCAGAAGAAGGATATAGCCGCAGCACATCCCAAAGTAGTATCCCGCTTGAGCGCGGCGTTGCGAGCCGTGGAGGCGAAGAACGATGCCAGGCAGCAGAGATTTGTTATTGGATCGGACAAGCAGAACCCCACGGAATTCACCCCCGACGCTTGGGCTGTGAGGCAGCGGAGTATAGGGTTCTGGCAGAAGGGCATTGTCAGAGGCGGTGCCGGAACGGCTCCGATTCTGGCGGAGGTCGACGCGCCGGGGACCTACCGGTTCAGCCTCAGGCGCTGGCCGGAAGAAGTAGACAAGCCCATTCGTGCCTCCGTTGACGTGACGGTTCCCGACGGGCTCTTCGGGAAGACGAAGACGGAGCGGGGAAAAGCACTCCCCGTCGTCAAAGCCCGCCTCAAGGTCGCCGACTTCGACAAAACCATCGATGTGACGGATGACACGGTTCAGGCCACGTTCATGGTGCCCCTGAAGAAAGGCGATTGCGACATTCTCGCACAATTCGTTGGGGACGATGGCAAAAAGTACGGAGCTTATTTTCTGTATGTAACACGCGAATCACCGGTTCAGAAAAGAACAACACTATGAATTGCCGTACAGCCTACATCGTGATCATTCTGGCCTTTTCGTGCGCCGGGTGTCTTTCGTCACCTGCAAATGTCACAGCACTGGGCGATAGCCATCCGCCGGCTGGAAGAAACGTCCTGGCGCAGGATAGCAGGCTCCTGGATGACCTGATCATCGGTTTTGACTTGAATGAAGGGCAGGAGTCCACGGCCCACGACGTGAAGAAGACCGGCAGGAACGCCTCGCTTAAACACACGGTCTGGCTCAACGATAGGACCTTCGGAAAGGTCTTGGATTTCAGCACGGCCACCTCCAGTGCAACACTGAAGAAGAGTGTCGCTGTCGGAAAAACCTTCACGATTGCTGCCTGGATGAAGGCGCCCCCTCGGGAAGCCGATTATCGTGTCATTGCATCGCAGGGCAAGAACGGGGCGGGCGACTATTGGGACGTAAGACTTGACCGATCCACCGCCCGGTTCGCATTCCACGCGCCGGCCCTGCGGGGAAGTACCGATAGCGGGCGCAGACTGGATGACGGCCTCTGGCACCACGTGATGGTAACCTACACACCGGGGACGATGCAGTTCTATGTGGATGGCAAGCTGGTCAAAGAGACGCAGGTAACGGGTGTAATCGCCCCTGGCACCGCCGCCTTGACCATCGGGGCCTGCCAGGGTGGTCGGCACTCCTTCGATGGCAGCTTGGCGCGGCTGCGGCTATTCAACGGGGTCAAGCGTCCTGGGGATGTCACGCTGATCAAGCCTCCCGGCGCGGCCAACGAGCCCTCCACGCCGAGGCTGAAAATGAAGCGCGGGATATCCATCGACAGGACGCAACCCGAATCGAGGCCCCTGACGGAGCGCATGATCAAAGCTGCTGATATCAAGCTTATCAAGGCCATGGGGTTTGACCACGTGAAGGTGTTGCTTACACCCTCGCGTTTCATGACGTCGGATGGTGGACTTAACGAGGACAATCTGTGGTATGTGGAACGTGTCGTGAACACGGTGCTGAGCCAAGGCATTCCTTGCCTTATTTGCATTCATCCCCGACTGCCCTTCAAGGAGAAGTATCTGGGCAGTCTGGAACAATTCCGGGTCCTGCTCAGGTTCTACGAGAACTTCGCCGGCTACATCGGGCGGAACTGGTCTGCGGACAAGGTGGCTTTTCAACTTATGACGGAGCCCGACAGGAATACCCCGGAATTGGACTGGACTTATCTGGCGGACCGGATGTGGGGCACGGTGAGAAATGTGATGCCGGATCACACCCTGATCACGAGTAGCGACAAAGCAGGAAGTATCCTGCAGCTTCAGAAGATGTCTCCGGCCACGGATCCGAACTTGATCTACAGCTTCACGACCTATGAACCGTATCCCTTCGGCTTCAATAACATGATGATGGCACGCTTGCCCAATACATGGTGGAAGCGCGTAGGGCCCATTCCCTACCCTGCCAGTCCCGCCATCATTGCCGCGCAGATGGATACGTTGCTGAAGAACGTCCCCGCGGCGGGTCGAAAAGCCGCCAGGAAGGCCATGCTCGATTACGGCCGAGGTGACGCCCTGGGCCACTACAACAGGGATTGGCATTTTGCGCGGGCACGGGCAATTGATCGCTGGAGAAAGAAGTACGGCGGTGCGATTCATGTGCAGTGCGTGGAGTTCGGCTGCCTCGACAGGGCTATGGCCAAGAAGCGATTTGGCGGTCCGGGCGTGTTGGCAGCTGATCGGCTGGCTTACCTCCGCGACATGCGTGAGTCCTTCGAGGCGTTCGATATCGCGTGGACCTACTGGTCCTACAATGAGACCTTTACCGTGTTGAATCCAGTGAATCGCAGACCGTTGATGCCCCCGGGCGCTGACACCGACGGCATCGTCGATGCGGATCTACTGGATGCGCTCGGATTGGGGCGCACCAAAGTGTCAGGACCGTAATCCCAGGCAGCCCGGAATAGCAACAAGTGGAGATGGCAATGAATAGACGCGGCTGGCATCCCGTACCAGGACGCGGCTGGCCGGTACGCCGATTTTCACTCTCTGCGGCACACGCTCATCACGATGTTGGCCGCCTCCGGCGTGCCCGCGAAGGTGACCCAGAGCCTTGCCCGGCATTCCGACATCCGGCTCACGTTGGACACGTATACTCACGTGCTGGGCGAACAACAGATCGAAGCCATCAACAGCCTGCCGGACCTCTCCACGCCCCGCTCGAAGGGTCTCGGCGCCTGACCGCGACTGACGCCCGGGCTGACGCCCACTGACGCTCTGACTGACTCCCGCCATGCGGGCTACGTTGGGCTTCCCTGGGCTACGTTGGGCGAACCGGCGAGGCCCCCCGAATGCACAAGACCCCCGTCCCTACGGGTTCTTCGCATATTACCCCATAGGGCCGGAGGTGTTATGAGAAACACGCCCGACAGGATTCGAACCTGTGACCTGCGGTTTAGAAGACCGCTGCTCTATCCGACTGAGCTACGGGCGCTCGTCAATAATTGCCGATTCTCGATTGCCAACTGCCGGTTGTCAAGCACGCCCCGGCGGCGGCCGCTCAATAAGCACAAAGCCGGATTACGCGCCTGCCCATCCCCAGGGGACAGGGATTACAGGATTACAGGATTACAGGATTGAAGAAAGTTGTGTATCATCCTGGCCGGTACCCGTCGCAGTAAACTCCCCGCGCGCGGCGGGCTGAGCGGTACGTTCATTCGGAGCGATCAGAGATGGAACTTCCCCGTCGCACTCGCGGCGACGAGTTGCTCAAGCCGGGCGAGCTGGTCGATATTCGCAAACGCCTGCGCAATATCGCTGGGAAGCATGACCTGGCCACGGTTGTTGTATGCGCGTTCGACCACCGCACGCGGATGCTTCCTTTCATCTATGCAGACACACACATGGTCCCGGCCGGCGTGCGGGCCATCGGCGCGGCGATGGTCGAGGCCGGTTTCAACAAGACCCGCATCGTCCTTCAGCAGTGGAACCGCAACTTCCGCCCGTCACGGATGCGGCTGGACGGCAGAATCCCCGACATGTTCATGGTATCGAGCATGGGGCTGCACTCGGCCCAGGCAAAAGCCCTGATCCGTGACGCCTGCAAGATCGACCAGGCCCACCGCCCGTTGATAATAGCCGGCGGGGCCAACGCCATTTACCAGCCATGGGACGCCTTCAGCGCCGATCCGGAGGATCCCTGGGCGGCGGATGTAGCCGTCACGGGCGAGGAATACGTGCGGCTGAAGCTTCTGGAAGTGTTGCTCTCGACCCGCGGGCAAGATGAGGGGATGCGGGCGGCGTTCATGCGGGCGCGGGACAGCGGCCTGCTGGATGAGATTCCCGGCCTGGTATATGCCCGCCCGGGGGCCGGCGGCGTGGCACAAGAGCTCATCGATACGGGCATACAGCGCCTGGTGGACGATCTGGACGAGCTGCCGCATCCGGCGGCTGGATTCCGTCTGCTCGAGCCGCCAAGCAGAAAGGCTGAGCTGGCCTCACACGCCCTGCCGAACGAGCGGGTGCGAAAGTACAGCCCCATCGGTGCGCTGGTCCTGACGTTCGGCTGCAAGTTCAGGTGTCCATACTGCCCGATTCCCGCCTATAACCAGCGTCAGCGCCGCTTCAAGAGCGGCGGGCGGATCGCTGATGAGATGTACCGCCTCTACGACCAGTTCGGCATCCGCTATTTCTTCGGGACGGACGACAACTTCTTCAACGACAAGGCCCGGGCGCTGGATATTGCCGATACGCTGGCGCGGGCCCAATTCAACGGCTTCAAGCTCCGCCGGAAGGCCCGATGGTACACCGAGGTCACGGTCCATGATACGCTCCAGATGATAGATCATCTGCCCGTGATGCATGATGCGGGCATCCGCGCGCTGTGGATAGGCGTCGAGGACATGACCGCCACGCTCGTCAGGAAGGGCCAGACCGTCGATAACACCATCGAGGTTTTCCGACGGCTCCGCACGGCCGGCATCTGCCCCATGCCGATGATGATGCACTACGATTCCCAGCCGCTCTACACACCCAACAGCCCCCGAGGGCTGCTCAACCAGGTCAGGATGCTGCGAAAGGCCGGGGCCGTCAGCCTACAGACCCTGATGATAACGCCCTCGGCAGGATCGAAACTGTACGAAGAAACCTTCACGTCGGGCCTTGCCTACCAGAGCGTCGGGCGAAAGCCGGTTGAGGCGCACATGCTCGACGGGAATTACGTTATAGCCTCCGCGGTCAAGCATCCCTGGCGAAAACAGCTCAATCTCATGGTGACATACCTGTACTTCTACAACGGTCTGCAACTACTGATAGAGCTGCTGCGGCCCAAAGGTCGGGTGGACCTCAAACCCGCCGGAATGCAGATCATCGGGATTCTGGGCCTGGTGCAGACCATCAGGCGGACGTTCGGCTGGGCCTTGCGACTGATGTTCTGCCGCATCAAACGCCAAAAGGAGGTGCCGGTCAGCCCCATCCCGATGCAAAGCCCCGACGGCGGGCCCGCATGCCACGACCTGGTAAAAACGCCGCCATCAAGCAATCGCGGGAATCGCTGACCATGCGTCAGTAGCGCCCACGTTGGGCGTTTGGCGGGAATCAAGCCACCCGGGCGACGGGACAATATTCGGCATCCAAGGCCACGATGTGCCCCCCGCGCAACTTACTTATGCGACAGGGCCGTCACTTCCACCTCGAACAGCAGGTCTTCGCGGCATACGTCCGCGATCATAACTACTTGCGGCCAGGGCAGCTCGCCCCATTGCTCAAGGAAAGCACGTTGAACCTCCGCGGTCTTGCAGTACACGACGGAGTGCACAACGTCCTCGTCGGTGCAGCCCATGTCCTTCAGTACGGCCTGGGTGTGGGCAATCGTGTTGGCTATCTGCCCTGTGACGTCGCCGACACATTCGGTGCGTCCTTCGGGGTCGATTGCGGCCGTGCCGGATACGTAGACGGTCGAGTGCGCCAGCACCTTGACCCGAGATGCACGCGAGAAGGCCGATCCGTAGTCAAACGCCGACCCCTGCTCTCCTCCGGCAAGGAGGAGCTCTTTAGTGTCGCTGGGGCCCACCACCGCCACCATATCCATCGAGCAGGCGCCCCCGTCGGCCGGGGCCACCCCGATGCCCGTGCTGGCGGGAAGTTTAGTCCCAGAGGCAGGATTCATCAGTCCGCGCTCACGGAAGAACTCGGTCCTCACGCGGTTGAAGTCGTCGTACCAGGCGAGAATATCGCCGAGCCACATCCAGGTTCTGACGATCGACTTCAGGCCGCCACCGGCAAGTTTCATGACCTCTTCGGCCTTTTCCAGCATAGCGCGGGCCTGGTCCGCGGGCGATCCTGCCTGCGGACAGGACAGGCCCATGGCAGCCAGGAAAGTGCTGCCGTTTGACTGGACAATCCGCCCACAGGGAATACCGTCCAGCTCGATCGGCTGCGGGATGCCTCCAACCACCGCGTGAACCTGCGCGCCGGTTATCGCATCGCCCGTACACCCGCAGGCATTCAACAACGACGGGGGCACGCTGTCGGCAAGGTCGCCATAGGCCGAAGACCTCGCCGACATGACCGTCTCAGACACACCGGGAGCAAAGAAAACCCGTTCCTCAATAATCCGTCCACCAGAGCTTCGCAGGGCCTCGGCAACGCCGGTGAAGACCTCCAAAGCCTGCTTGTCGGGCGGTCCGGCGACAGGAGTAGACGTGATGTAAAGCTCGCTCGCCCGCGGACCTTCAATTCTGAGGGTTTCTACAGACATATCCTTCTCACTTATGCCCGGGCAATCTGCCGCCCGGAACCGGTTGCTATTGCAACCCTACCAGAAACCGGTGGTTTCTTGCAAATAAATAATCTTTTCGGCACGCTTCGCCCTCAGGCCAAAACCCGGCAATGTTCTTTCCCAAAGGCTTCGACGGCCGCAATGCCGATAATATAATCACCTATTATAGGGGTCCTTGCGGGCATTGGCAAGGGGTCTGATTTATGAACAGGGCGTTGAGACTGGTAACGATTCTCGCCGTGAGTTCATGGTGGTTCGTCGGCGGTTGCCACGGCAGGCGGCCTTCGCCACCCCGCCCGTCACTGTTCAGGAGGCTGAAGGTGCTGACCGTTTCGGCTTCGCCTGACGCCGCCGTGGAGCTCCGGACAGTAACGACCGTCGAGACCTCCCGCGTAAACTACATGTTCCACCTGAACGTCCTTAAGGACTACTACGAGAGCATCGGCAACATAGGCAAGCTCATCTGGGCCACACGGGAGACAAACAACCTTCGGCAGGCCGCAACGTTTCAATGGCGGGGCGTGCCGGCCATCCTGCCCCCTGCCCGAGAGTCTCCCGAAGAACCGGACGAGCTACTGCTGGTGGAGCACGTGGTGAGCGCCAGGCGGGACTATCAAACCGCCGTTATCAAGCTGCTTGCGTACTACGAACGCCAGAACCTCACCTTCAAGGCCAAGGTCATCAGGAACATGCAGGAAAGGCTCTATCCCTTCCGCACCTACATGTACTTCCTCAGTGCCGAGATCCCGCCCGCCAATCTCAAAACCGACCGGGTGATCCCCGAGGCCGACGACCTTTACCTCGAAGCCAGGAACCTGCACGAGCAGAGCAAGGGGGTCGTACTGTTCAGGATAGGGGTCAATTTCCCGAAGCAGCGACGGGCGCTGGCGCTGCTGACTGAACTTATGCGGAGGTACCCCCGCTGCACCAGGGCGCCCATGGCCGCCTTCTTCATCGCTGAAATCTACAAGGAATACTTCCAGGAGAACCTCCGGGCCGTCAAATGGTACGAACGGGCGTGGCAGTGGGACCCCAACATCCCGGCGCCCGCACGCTTCCAGGCCGCGGTCATCTACGACCTGCGCCTACGCAACACCAAAGAGGCCCTGAGGTGCTACCGCCTTCTCGAGCAATATGAGACCTACGATTCAGACAACGTTGATTTCGCGCGCGACCGGATAAAGGTCCTGACCAAGAGGGCAGCGGCCGGCACGGAGCAGCCGCCGGGCAAGCCCGCACCAACAACCCGGCCCAGCAGCGAGCCGGAACCACTAACTCCGTCCGACAGCGAGCCCGCACCACTAACTCCGTCCGACAGCGAGCCCGCACCACTAACTCCGTCCGGCGCGGGAAAAAGTTGACTTTTCCCGTCACATACCCCGGGATCAGCCGTTATAATTAATGAGGTAATGCAGTTGGAGTCTGTATCGACTAAACGGGTTTGCAGCCCGAAAGGAAGGTAGTTATGCATATCAATGCTCGGAAGCTGGTGACCGTCTTGCTGGTATGCGCGGTTTTTGCCTGCCTGGCCCATGAGGCCGCGGCGTGGGATAATCCCAAGGCCCGCCCGCCGAAGGCCAAGCCCCACAGGCGAAGCGGCGCCCAGGGCATGCCCCCCCTGCCGCTGCCGGCTACCCCGCTGAGGCGAACCGAGCGCAAGCGCCAGCCTGCCCCGCCGGCCCTCATCGGAATGATAAACTTTTCGCAGAAGAACTTTGTGATCGTTAACGGCGAGCGTAAGGCCGTCAACGCGTTTCCCACCACGCACGTCGATATCGGCCCGCTGATGCGCCATGCCAACTCGCGGCTGAAGATCCACTACCGCTACGTCACGACCAGTCTGGGAACCTTCTCGTGGGATCCTACCGAGCAGCCCCTGCTCTATGTGACGGGATGGACGCCCATGCCCAAGCTCGGCGAAGCGATGATCGCCAAGCTGAGGCGATACCTGTACGACGGCGGCACGCTGGTTTTTCACGCCCAGTGCGGTCGGCCCGAATTCGTAAACTCCGCAAGAGTCCAGATCGCCAGGCTGTTCCCCGACCGCGAGCTCGCACCGATCGACACCGACTCGCCTCTGTTCAACGCTTACTACAAGAAGCCGACAATGCGGGTCCGGAAGAACAAGGAGCCCTTCAAGACCATGCCGCCATATCTGGAGGCGGTCTACCTCGGCTGCCGGCCGGCCATTATCTTCTCGCCCATTGACCTCAACGTCGGCTGGGACGTGGTTAATAATCCCATCGAAGGTGGCATCCTCTATCACCAGAAGGATGCCGTTGAGCTGGGCATTAACATCATCACCACCGTTCTTGCCAACTTCCAGTACGCACGGGCCTGGGGAACCGAGAAGGTTTACCACCAGCAGGGCGAGAAGACCCGCGACCAACTGGTCATCGGCCAGATTGTGCACAACGGCGACTGGGACCCCACCCCGCACGCCCTGCCAAACCTCATGAAGTATATCCAAAAGAAGACCACGCTGAACGTGCAGTTCAAGCGAGAGCTCGTCGAGCCCGCGGCCGTCGATATCTTCAAGCACCCCGTGCTCTATATCACCGGGCTCAGGGACTTCAAGTTCACAGAGGCGCAGGTCGTGCGACTTCGCAATTACCTGACCAGCGGGGGCGTGCTGATTGCCGATTCCGCCGCCGGCAGAGAAGCATTCAACACGGCCTTCAGACGCGAAATCGCGCGAATCCTGCCCAAGGCCAAGCTCGAAAAGATTGGCATCAAGGAGCCGATCTACCAGATGCCTTATCCGATCCAGGCCGTCGATTACACGCCCATGGTCAAGGCAAGCAATCCCACGCTTAACACCCCGACGTTGGAGGGCATCAAAATCGACGGGCAGCTTGCCGTCGTTTACTCCCAGTTCAGCCTTGCCAACGGGTGGGAACGCCTGGGCTTCGCCTACAACCGCGGCTATAGCGACGCCGACGCCCTGCGACTGGGCGTTAACGTCATCGCTTACGCCCTGACGCACTAAACCATCGCCTGAGCATTTGGTATGGTGTGCAGCTTGGCTGCACACCATAGGCGCCGCGGAGGGGATTCCGTGTGCAGCAAAGCTGCACACCCTACGGGTTACCCTCACGCAGCGGCTCTATAATCACCGCACCATGCGGCTGTTGAAAGAGTCGCCTTGGTGTCTTCTGTCAAGCCTGAAGGGCTTGCATTCACCAGCCCAGGCCCCTGGGGCCCCTGGCGGGGGCGAAGCCCTGGGAACAGGGTTCGCAAAGAAAACCGAAGTCCCCAGGGGACGCGACCCCTTGCTGACAAAAGTATCGGCCCTTGGGGCCTCCATGGTGGTGGGCCCCAGCACCCGGGGCGTTGCCCCGGGCTTTCGAATTTGAGCCCTTCGGGCTCGATGGGCTGGCGGGCCGGAGTTCTTCAACAGTCCCACCGCCGCCTTTGCGCCGAAAATCCAGATTTATTAAACCCATTTCGGGCATTCTACGTCTAAGGTGATGAGCGTAATAGCAGAGGGAGCACGATTGGCCGGTCGCGAGAGAAGCCCTGGCCCCACAATCAAAGTGCCGGACGCCGTCTCCGGCAGCGCCGGCGCCCTGCGCGCCGCGATGGACCGGGCCGCACCGGCCGTAAGGCGGTACCTCTTTGGAATGTGCGGAGACTGGCACCAGGCTGAGGACGCCGCACAGGAATCGCTCCTGAAGGCCTGGGACAAACGCGAAACTTTCGATGGCCGCGCCGAGCCGAAAACCTGGATCTGCAGCATCGCCAGGAACTGCTGGCTGGATCGTCTTCGCCGCAACAAGACGCGGCCCGCGGAACAGGCAATGAATCCGGACACCCATACAATCTCACCCGGCAGCGACCCGCTGGAAGCGATGGCCCGCGGGGAGCTGGCCGTCGCCGTTGAGCAGGCCCTGGCCGCTCTGCCGGCGGAGCAGCGAGAGGCCCTGGCCCTGCGAGAAAGCGAGGGGCTTACCTTCGGCCAGATCGCAGCCATGCTGGACGTGCCTGCCGCCACCGTCAAAAGCCGCGTTCGATACGCCCTGATAAAGCTCGCCGAGCAGCTCAAAGCGTTCGGCCCGGAGTCGGAATCATGAAATGCGACCGCGCACAGGAATTGCTGGTTGATCTGGTTTACGGCGAACTCACCGGGCCTGACCGGCAGGCCGCCGAGCAGCACGTGTCTGCCTGCGCCTCCTGCCGCCGAGAGTTCGAGCAGTTGAAGACGGGGCGGCTGATCCTGGCGCAACATCGGGCGGGCGAGTCAAGCCTCGGGCCGGTCATTCCAACAGCCGGACGCGTCGTAACCTGGCCGCGAAGGTTTTTTACGATTATGACGGCGGCGGCCGCTGTGCTCGTCGTCGGCGCCGGGGCCTGGGTGGCGCACGAACTGCTCACCCCCCAGGTTCACGCCGCCGAGGGGCCTGTGGAAATCACGCGGACGGGCGTTTCGCTGACGATCCTCTCCAAGCCTGACAACTGGCCGGGGCAGTTCCGGTGGAGCGATCAGCAGCCCGCCCAAGGGCAACCCGCCCTGGACTACCAGTCCAGCCAGTCCTTCCAGGTCGGGGGGCAGATGGACGCACAGATCACGATTGCCAACAACGCCCCGGGGATGTCGATGATAAGGCCCTACACCTGGCCGGGGATGGCGCTGGTGCGCGACCAGCGCCTCGTACGCAACCTCAGGAAGGGCGTCACCGACATCCGCTTTACCGGCGTGCCGTCGGGAATCCTGCCAGACACCGTCCGCCTGCGCGGCATCGACCATCCGCAGGGCATGAGCATCCTCGAGCAGAATTACCAATACGATCTTGCCTCGGCCGGCGCCGTGCTCAAACGCTATATCGATAAGCCGATCACGGTGCTGTTCAAGAACGGCAAAAGCGCGAGCGGCAAGCTGCTGAGCTTCGACGGCCGCACGTTGGTCATCCAGCCGCCCGGCAAGGGGCCCAGGAACGTCGAGCGCGCCGAGGTGAAGGCAATTTCCTTCGAGAAGCTACCCAAGGGGCTGCTTACCCGCCCCACGCTGCTATGGAAGCTGGAGAACCGCGCGGCAGCCAAACAGAAGTTCGAGGTGGCGTACCTCACCTACGGCGTGAACTGGCGTGCGGACTACGTGCTGAAACTCCACGTCGCCGAGGGTAAGGTCGCCCGCGAAGGGCCCCGGGAGCTCCCGGTGATCTTCGACACGGCTGACATCGTCGGCTACGCCACGGTGATGAACCACTCCGGCGTGACGTACGAGGATGCGCAGCTCAAACTGATGGCCGGGGATGTGAATCTCATCAAGCCGAACTGGGTGCGGCAGCGCGCCTGGGGGCAGGAACTAAACGAGTTCTCATCCCGTCTGGGTGCAGCCGTCCCGCAGTTCCAGGAAAAGAGCTTCTTCGAGTATCACCTGTACACGCTGGGCAGGCCCACGACCATCCGCAGCAACGAGACAAAGCAGATTGAATTGCTGAGCGGCAGCGGCCTGAAACTCAAACGCGGTTATGTTTACGATCCACTCCGCGGCCACAAGACGGCGGTGCGCGTGGTCAGCGAGTTCATGAACAGCAAGGAAAACAACCTTGGCAAGCCGCTTCCCAAGGGCCTGGTTCGCCTTTACGCCCCGGACCCCGAGGGCGTGCAGACGTACGTCTCGCAGACAAGGATCGACCACACGCCGAAGGATGAGAAGATCCGCCTGCCCTGGGGTCATGCCTTCGACATCGTCGGGGCGTTCAAGCAGACGCTCTACACCAAGAGCGGCGCCGACCGCCACGTCACCTGGCAGTACCAACTGCGGAACCACAAGGACTACGACGTGAAGATAACCATCGTCGCCCACGTGCCGAAGTCCACCTACAAGGCAAGCTGCAAGATCGCCAAGAAGGACTACCCGTGGCACGTGCGCCAGGTCGGACTGGTGGAAATCGACGTCCCCGTAAAATCGAACGAGGCCGTCACGGTCACGTTCCGCCACAGCTACAACAACACCAGCGGCGGGGGATTGACCTCGCCGGATGATCAGAAAGGCACTACGCACTAGGCATAAGGCACAAAGCCGGAAGGAGCAGGAAAGTGAACGCGAAGCATTGGATCGCCGTATTGATCGCAGCAGCAACTGTTTTGCCCGCATCCGCGGCGGAAAAAGAAGGCGTAGCCCTGACCGTCTATAACGGCGGATACGGCGTGGTGCGCGAAACCCGCAACCTCGACATCGCCAAGGATGGACGCGTGAAGTTCAAGGACGTGGCCGCCCGCATCGAC